>JAAUXY010062032.1_pt1 | contig 16391 bp, 16 predicted proteins | sample 7278121 | NCBI WGS metagenome assembly JAAUXY01 (sample SAMN14350117, study PRJNA611818) | marine sediment metagenome | isolation source: surface marine sediment (1.8m) | place: French Polynesia: Moorea | collected 2018-08 | reverse complement strand
GGGCCGCAAGATGCGCCTGCCGGGCGGCATGGTGGCCGAGCTGTTCCAGGCCGCCGGCGCGCGCACGGCCATGCTGCCGGGCTCGGAGATCTTCCCGGCGCTGGAGAAGGGCATCATCGACGTCGCCGACTACGTCGGCCCCGCCGTCAACTACGCCCTCGGCTTCCACAAGGTGACCAAGTACATCTCCATGGGCCCTCCAGGCTTCATGTCGATCTACCAGCCGGTCGACCTGATGGATCTCACCGTCGGCATGACGGCCTGGAACGCCCTCTCGCCGAAGATGAAGCAGTTCGTCGAGATGGAGGTGCACGTCTATTCCGACATGCACCACGCCGCGATCCAGGCGGCCGATCAGGCGGCCTGGGCCAAGTTCGAGGAAGCCGGCAGCGTGGTCACGCGGCTCTCGGAAGCCGATGTCCAGAAGTTCACCGAGCTGGCCGTGCCCTTGTGGTTCAAGTGGGCCAACAAGGACAAGAACGCGGCCCGCATCTTCAAGATCCAGCTCGACTACATGATGTCCGGCAGCCTCGGCTACGTGACCCCCGCCATGATCGGCAACCGCCGGCTCAACGTGTAGGCACGCCGAGCGCTGGGCTCACCCCCTCCCCGACCCTCCCCCATCAAGGGGGAGGGGGTAGATCATCGAAGTGGTGATGTAGAGAATCCCTCCCCCCTTGTGGGGGCGCGGCAAAGCCGCGCGGCCGAAGGCCATTAGGGAGGGGGGTGACGAAACGAAGACCCGCTCAACGCCCCCAGCGCAGCGCGGCGGTGTGCACCGGCTTGTCCCACAGGCCGGCGAGCTCGTCGTCGAGCAGGGTGAGGCTGATCGAGCAGCCGGCCATCTCGAGCGAAGTGATGTAGTTGCCGACCATGGAACGGGCAACCTCAAGCCCGGCCTCGGCGCAGAAGCGCGCCGCCGCGTCGTACATCAGGTAGAGCTCCATCAGCGGCGTGCCGCCGAAGCCGTTGACGAACAGCAGCACCTTGCCGCCCGAGGCCGGCGCGAGATCGCCCGTGATCGCGCCCAGCATCTTGTTCGCGATCTCGTCGGCGCCGGCGAGCGCGACTCGCTCGCGGCCCGGCTCGCCGTGAATGCCGACGCCCATCTCCATCTCGCTCTCGCCGATCTCGAAGGTCGGCTTGCCTGCGGCCGGCACGGTACAGCTGGTGAGCGCCACGCCCATCGAGCGCGTCGCCGCGTTGACCCGATCGCCCAGCGCCTTGCAGGCGGCGAGGTCGGCGCCGCCTTCGGCCGCCGCGCCGACGATCTTCTCGACCACCATGGTGCCCGCGACCCCGCGCCGCCCCGTGGTGAAGGTCGAGTCCTCGACCGCGACGTCGTCGTTGGTCAGCACGCTGGCCTGCGCGCCCTCGTACATCTCGGCCGCCATCTCGAAGTTCATCACGTCGCCGGCGTAGTTCTTGACGATGAACAGCACGCCCGCGCCGCCGTCGACCGCCTGCGCCGCGGCCAGCATCTGGTCCGGTGTCGGCGAGGTGAAGACCTCGCCGGGACAGGCGGCATCCAGCATGCCGTGGCCGACGAAACCGGCGTGCAGGGGCTCGTGGCCCGAGCCGCCGCCGGAGATCAATGCGACCTTGCCCTTGACCGGCGCGTCCGCGCGCATCACGAAGGTCGGATCGCGGTGGACCTGCACGAGGTCGGCATGGGCCGCGCCGAAGCCGCGCAGGCTCTCGCTCAAGACGTGGTCGACCTGGTTGATCAGCTTCTTCATGGCTTGCCTCCCTCTGTCGCGCCGGCCGAGCCGGTCTTGATATACTAAACTAAACTAAACCCGTTTGCCCGGCAAGCTGTCGAGCGCTGGAAGACCATCTTGCGTCCTTCGAGACGCCGCCTGCGGCGGCTCCTCAGGATGAGGACACTTCTCAATGCCATCCTAGATCTACCTCATCCTGAGGAGCGCCCGATAGGGCGCGTCTCGAAGGACGCACGATATGGATGCAGCTGCCACCGAACGGCACCTAGCCAAACACCCCGTCACTCCCGCGCCACCAGCGTTCTCGCCGCCGCCTTGGCCGACTTAGCGTAGCTCGTGTCGCCGTGGATCAGCATCAGGGACAGGCAGCCCTCGAGCAGCAGCTTAACCTGACGGGCCGTCTCCTGCGGCGCATCGACGTCCATAGCGGCAAAGCGCTCGGCCAGCCAATCCTCGATCGCCGCCTTGTGCTGATGCGCGGCGGCGCGGGCCGGGTGCCCCGGCAGATCGGCCAGCTCCATGGTGATCCGGGTGAAGCCCGAGCCCAGCCATTTCGGCCGCGCCGCCCAGTCCTCCAGCTTGCCGAAAATTTGGTCGATCATCTCCAGCGGATCCGCCGTCGCCGGCTCCGCCCAGCTCTGGATGCGGCGCAGGGCGCGGGCGTGCTGACGCTCCAGGACCGCGCCGGCCAGCGAGTCCTTGCTGCTGAAATGGTAGTAGAGTGTCCGCTTCGTCACACCGGCCGCCTCGGCGATGGCGTCGACGCTGACGCGGCCGAAACCCTCCCGATAGAACAGGCCATAGGCGGCATCGAGAATGCCGCGCCTGGTTTCCTCCGCCGACGATGTCATCGCGGTCCTCGCGAGTATACCGACTAGTGAGTGGACCCGTCGGGTCCCCGCACTGTACCTCTGTCCCAAACCAGGTAAACAGCTTGAGGGACATCATGTCGGACAAGGCACTCACGATACGGTCTCTGCGCGCCCGCGCGGCCGCCGTACCCCTGGAGCGGCCGATCAAGACCGCCGTCGGGGCGCTCCCGGGCGCGCCCCTGGTCCTGATCGACGTCGAGACCGAGGAAGGCGTCTCCGGCCACGCCTATGTCTTCGGCTACACACCGCTCACCCTCCAGCCCTTGGTCGCGATGCTCGACAATCTGGCCGGGCTGCTGACCGGCAAGACCGTCGCGCCGCTCGAGCGCATGCGCGACTTCGAGAACGGCTTCCGCCTGCTCGGCCGCCAGGGCCTGCTCGGCATGGCCATCTCCGGCGTCGACATGGCGCTGTGGGACATCCTCGCCCGCGCCCAGGGCCTGCCCCTGGCCGAGCTGCTCGGCGGCACCTCGAAGCCGATTCCCGCCTACGACAGCTACGGCATCATCGACCCGATCGGCGACCGCAAAGACATCGAGCGCACGCTGGAGCTCGGCTTCAAGGCGATCAAGATCAAGATCGGCGACGCCGGCCTGCGTAAGGACGTGGAAACGGTGGCCGCGTTGCGCGAGATGGTCGGCGAGGAGATCCGCATCATGGTCGACTTCAACCAGTCGCAAAGCGTCCCGGAAGCGATCCGCCGCATCGAGCGGCTGGCCGCCTACGACCTGCATTGGGTCGAAGAGCCGGTGCCGGCCGAGGACCTGGAAGGCCACGCGCAGGTGCGCGCCGCCGTCTCGGTGCCGGTCCAGACCGGCGAGAACTGGTGGTTCCCCCAGGACATGGCCAAGGCCATCGCGGCCGAGGCCAGCGACTACGCCATGCCCGACGTGATGAAGATCGGCGGCGTCACCGGCTGGCTCAAGGCCGCCGCGTTGGCCGAGGCCGCCTCGCTGCCGGTCTCGAGCCACGCCTTCGTCGAGGTCAGCGCCCACCTGCTGGCCGTCACGCCGACGGTGCATTGGCTCGAGTTCCTCGACAAGGCGCGGCCGATCCTCAAAGAGCCGGCCGAGGTCGTGGACGGCGCGGTGGCCCCGAGGGGACCTGGTCTCGGCATTGAATGGGACGAGGCCGCCGTCGAGCGCTTTTTGGTCTGAGCCGGATCGCGTCACGATGGGAGATTTTCTGGCCTGAGACCGGCGGTGCGGCCATTCTGCCTACAGCACAGGTTCGGCAGGGAAGCGCCGCATGGACGAGGCATCAGGCCCCGGCGACATCTACATCGACGGCGACGCCTGCCCGGTGAAGCGCGAGGTCTACAAGGTCGCCGAGCGGCACGGCCTGACGGTCCACGTGGTCTCCAACGACATCATCGCTCTGCCGCGCGAGCCGTGGATCCGGCGCGTCGTGGTCGGCGCCGGGTTCGACGCCGCAGACGACTGGATCGCCGAGCGCGTGGGACCGGGCGACATCGTCGTCACCGCCGACGTCCCGCTGGCCAGCCGCTGCGTCAAGGCCGGGGCCAGCGTCATCGGGCCCAACGGGCGGCCCTTCACCGAGGCCTCGATCGGCATGGCCGTCGCGACGCGAAACCTGATGCAGGACCTGCGCGAGGCCGGCCAGGTCACCGGCGGCCCGCGCGCCTTCTCGCCGCGAGACCGCTCGAACTTCCTCTCCGCCCTGCACGAGACGGTCGTGCGGCTCAAGCGCGGCGGGTGACAGCCTGTGCGCTCAATCGTAGCCGTAGAGCCAGCGCGTCGTCGCGCTGTGGATGTTCTTCACCGAATGGTTCGTGTGGCGCGGGATGAAGACCTCGTCGCCCGGCTCGGCGACCAGGGTCTCGTCGCCCACTGTGAGCTCCAGGCGGCCTTCCTCGACCGTGACCAGCTCATTGGTACCGTGCACGAAGTCGTTCCATTCGCGGCCCGGCGGATCGACGAAGGTGCCGCAGGAGTAGCCCCGGTCGCGCCAATCGGCGGCGACCTCGCTGCGGTCCACCGGCTGCGCGAACTTGCCTTTCACGACGATTTCCGTCATCGCGGCCTCCCATCTTGCGCCGTCGGCGACGTCACTGACTGGCCGTTATACCACCGTCGACGTAGAGCGTCTGTCCGGTGACGAAATCCGAGGCCGGGCTGCAGAAGAACAGCACCGGCCCGACCACGTCCTTCGGGTCGGCGATGCGCCCGAGCGGGATGCGCTCGTTCAACTGCCGGCGAAACTCCGGCTTCTCCATGACATGGCGGATCATCTCGGTGTAGACGAAGGTCGGCGCCACGCCGTTCACCGTGATGCCCTGGGGCGCCAGCTCCATGGCGTGCTGCTTGATCAGCATCACCAGCCCACCCTTGGTGCTGCAGTAGGCCGAATAGCCGCGGTCGCGCAGGCCGAGCTGGGCGCGCACCGACAGCAAGTGCACCTGCTTGCCGCCCTCGCCTGCCGCCGTCTGATGCTTGGCCGCCGCCTGGGCCAGGAACATGGCGGCCTTGAGGTTGACCCGGTAGACCTCGTCGAAGGCCTCCTCGGTCACCTCGGCGAGCGGCTCCTCGCGCTGGATGCCGACGCAGTTGACCAGGATGTCGAGCCGGCCGTGGCGCGCCGCGATCCCGTCGACCGCGCCGCGGATCGCCTCGACCGAGATCGCGTCGAGCGCCAGGCCCTCGGCCTTGTAGTCCGCCTCGCGCAGGGATTGGGCCAGGGCCTCGGCCTTGTCGCCGTGGCGCCCGGCGACGACGACCCGCGCGCCGCGCTGCGCCAGGCCCCAGGCGATCGCCTCGCCCAGGCCGCCGTAGCCGCCCGGCAGGAACGCCACCTTGCCCGCCAGGTGGAACAGGCCGGAGAGCTCGCTCTCGAAATCGATGACTGGGGTGATCTGGTCCAAGCTTCCCTCCTGTCCCGCTCAGTCCATGTGCAGGCCGCCGTTCATGTCGATGATCTCACCGGTGATGAAGCCGGCAAGCGGCGAGACCAGGAAACGCACCGTGTGCGCCACCTCCTCGGGCTCGCAGAAACGCCCGACCGGGATCTGGGTCAGCAGCTCCCGGCGCTGCGCCTCGGTGAGCTGATCGGTCACCATCGGCGTCAGAACGTGGGCCGGCGCGATGCCGTTCACGGTCACGCCATGCCCGGCCGCCTCGCGCGCCAGCGAGAAGGTCAGCGCCGCGAGTCCGCCCTTGGAGGCGGTGTAGGCCGTGCCGGCGGTCAGCCCGCCGCTCTTCATGGCGAGCGAACAGAGGTTGACGATGCGGCCCCAGCCCGCGGCCATCATGCCCGGCAGCCATTCCCGACTGAGGAAGAAGGCGCCGTCCAGATTGACGCTCATGAGCCGGCGCCATTCCTCGGGATCGGTCTCGGCGGTCTTGTTGTTACTCAAAACGCCCGCGTTGTTGATCAGGACCGCGACCTCGCCGTGCTCGCGGCGGATGCCCGTGCAAGTCCCGGCGACCGCGTCGGCATCGCTGATGTCCAGGGCGATGGGGATCGCGCCGGCGCCCAGTTCCTCGACCAGGCCGTCGAGCCGTTTCCGGTCCAGGTCGACCAGGACGATCCGCAGGCCGTCGTCGATCAACGCCTGGCAGACGGCCCGCCCAACGCCGCCCGCCGCGCCGGTCACCAGGGCCAGTTTGCCGTCGAGCTTCTCCGTCATCGTTTAAGCCGTACCGGCGACCAGCGCGCCCAGATAGTCGCGCGCCGGCGCGTGGCCGAGCAGCGTCTCGAAGTCGGGCGCGTGGCTCAGCCGGCCCTGCCGCACGAAGATGTAGCGCTCGCAGATCTCGCGCAGGATCTCCAGGTGAAAGGGCTCGTTGGGGTGCAGGCAGACGAAGACCAAGCGCCCCTCGCCGCGCAGCTTGCGGAAGAAGTCGAGCATGAAGCCGATGTAGCCGTCCTGGGTGTTGAACTGCGGCTCGTCGAACAGGTGGATCATCGGGGAGTCGCTGCCCGCCGGCGAAAGGAGGAAGGAGGGCACGAGGCGGCTGAAGTGCCGCACCTGGTAGGACTGGTGATAGTGAATCGCCAGGCGGTCGCGCTCGCCGTACTTCACCTTGTGGATGTCGCGGCCCAGGCAGAAGACCTGGCCGGCCGACGGCCGGTTGCTGCCGGTGACCAGCTCGAACAGCGTGGTCTTGCCCGAGCCGTTCGGTCCCATCACGCCGACGATGGCCGGCGCTTCGATCGCGAAGTCGGCCTCCAGCCGAAAGGTCTCCTCGCGCGCGAGCAGGCCGCGGCGGTAGACCTTGGACAGCTTGTCGACCTGCAGCAGCGGCGCGTCCATGGCTCAGATCCCCAGCAGCCGTACGCGCTGCGCGTCGTCCTCGAGCAGCGCGGCGGCCGGCCCCTCGTGGACGATGCGGCCCAGGTCGATGACGTAGACCCGGTCGCTCACGGCGAGTGCGCTCCGGGCGTTCTGCTCGACCACCAGCACGGAGATGCCCTCGTCTTTCAGGCGCCGGATCGTCTTCATGACGTCCTGAACGATCTTCGGCGCCAGGCCCTGCGAGGGCTCGTCGAACAGCACCAAGCCCGGCGCGCCCAGGAGCGCGCGCGAGATCGCCACCATCTGCATCTCGCCGCCCGAGAGGTTTTCGCATTCCCGCTTCATCAGATACTCCAGGGCGGAGAAGATCTCGAACATCTCGCCCAGCCGCCAGCCGCGGAAGCGGGTCTTCTTGCGCGCGATGGAAAGGTTCCGCTCGACCGTCAGGGTGGGAAAGATCCGCCGGTCGTCGGGCACCCAGCCTATCCCGGCACGCGCGATCTCGTGGGTCGGCACCTGTGTGATGTCGCGGCCGTCGAAGCGGATCCGGCCCTTGCGCGCGGGCGTCAGGCCGAGCACCGAGCGCAGGGTCGTGGTCTTGCCGGCACCGTTGGCGCCGAGCAGGCTCACCACCTCGCCCGCGCCCACCGCGAGCGAGGCTCCGAACAGCACCTGCGTCTCGCCGTAGTAGGTGTCGATGCCGTCGACCTCGAGGATCATGCCAGTTTCCCCAGGTTGGAGGCCTGGACCCACTTGTTGGCGCGCAGCTCTTCCGGCGTGCCGCGCGCGATGACCTGGCCCCAATGGATCACGGCGATGGTATCGGCCAGGTCGAACAGGAAGCGCATGTCGTGCTCGATCACGACCAACGTCAGGTCGCGCTTCAGCTCACGCACCAGATCGGCGAGCCGCGCGCTCGCCTCCGCGCCGAGCCCCGAGGTCGGCTCGTCGAGGAACAGGATGCGCGGCTCGGTGGCGAGCGCGACGCCGATCTCCAGCGCGCGCCGCTCGCCGTAGGAGAGCGCCGAGGCGGGCTCCCGCTCGCGGCCTTGCAGCCCGACCCGGGCCAGCACGGCTGCGGCCTTGTCCATCACGCCGCCGCCGCCGTTGACGTGGCGCATCATGTTGAAGCCGCGCTCGCGCACCTCGGGCAGGGCGATCAGGATGTTGTCGAGCGCGCTGTAGTCGTCGAACAGGTTCATGATCTGGAACGAGCGCGACACGCCCTTGCGCGCGATGGCGCGGGTCGGCAGGCCGGTGATGGCCTCGCCGTCGAGCAGCACCTCGCCGCGGTCGGGCTTGTAGCGGCCGGTCAGCACGTTGAAGCAGGTGGTCTTGCCGGCGCCGTTGGGCCCCATGATCCCGCTCAGCTCGCCCGCCGGGAAGGCCAGGGTGATGTCCTCGAGCACGACCTGGTCGCCGAAGCGCTTGTGCAGATGCCGGGCCTCGAACAGCGCCATGGCCCTCACCTCCGGAGCAGGGCGAGCAGCGTCGCCGACCGCGCCCCCTCGCCCGCCGCCGTCCGTCCGCCGACCCAGCTCTGCCAGGCGCCGGCGATGCCCTCGGGCTTGAACAGCACGACTGCCATGAACATCAGGCCGTACCACAAGAGCCAGGTCTCGGTCAGCGCGCCCAAGAGGTCGCGCGCCAGGAAGAACACCACGGCGCCGATCACCGGCCCCCAGAAGCTGACGAAGCCGCCGCCCACCAGGGTCATCATCACGACGAAGCCCGAGGCGTGCAGGCTCATGACGTCCGGGTAGGCGCTCTCCTGCGCCATGGCGAAGAGCCCGCCGGCGAGCCCCGACACGGCGGCCGAGATGGTAAAAGCGAGCCACTTGTAGAGCCAGACGTTGTAGCCGATGAAGCCGGCGCGCATCTCGTTCTGCTTGATCGCCTGGATGACCTTGCCGAAGGGCGAATGGATCAGGCGCCAGAGCGCAATCACGACGCCCGCGAAGACGGCCAGGACGAAGTAGTAGAGCGCGACGTTGTCGCGCAGGCTGAGATCGGCGAAGCCGAGGGCGAGCTCGGGGCGCGGGATGTTGAGCAAGCCGTCCTCGCCCCCGGTCACGCTGTGCCACTTGAGGCAGACGAACCAGAAGACCTGGCCGAAGGCGATGGTCATGAGCGCGTAGTAGATGCCGCGGCGGTGCGACAGGAAGCTGGCGACGAAGGCGCCCGCCAGGGCCGAGAGGGCGATGGCGCCGAACAAGCCGAGCCAGAGACTTTCGATCAGGTGATGCTGCATCAGGCCGAAGGCGTAGGCGCCGAGCCCGAAGTAGGCGCCGTGGCCGAAGGACGGCAGGCCCGTGTAGCCGAGCAGCAAGTTGAATCCGAGCGCGAAGATCATCCAGATGACGATCTCCACGCCCAGATACTGGTAGAGGCCGACGCCCTCGACCCAGAACGGCAGGCTCACCAGCAGCGCGAAGACGATCAGCATGGGCTGCGTGACGAGGCCTTGGCCGTTGCCGGTCGCGGGGCTCACGAGATCACGCCTCCAGCACGCTCTTCTTACCGAACAGGCCGCGCGCCCGGAAGGTCACGACGGCGATCAGCAAGAGGTACATGGACAGCAGCGACCACTCCGAGGCGTAGGCGCCGGTGAGGCCGACGGTGAGCCCGACCAGCAGGCCCGCCAGCACCGCGCCCCAGAAGCTGCCGACGCCGCCCAGCACGATGATCAGGAAGGCCGGCACCACGGCGTCGACGCCGACGTGCGGCCTGAGCCCCCAGATCGGCACCATGATGATGCCGGCGATGCCGGCCAGCGCGGCGCCGAAGCCGAAGACGTAGAGCCGCAGGCGCCGCAGGTTGATGCCCAGCGCGCGCACCATCTGGCTGTCGTGGGCGCCGGCCTTGATGATCGCGCCGTAGGGCGTGCGCTCCAGGAACAGCCAGACCAGCAGGATGACCGCGATCGCGAAGCCGGCGGCGAAGAAGCGGTACTTGGAATAGATCAGCCCGCCGAACAGGAAGGCGCCCGACACGCTCTGGGGCACGGGCAGGATCTGTTCGGTCGGGCCCCAGAGCAGCCGGATCATCTCCTCCAAAACCAACGCCGCACCGAAGGTGAGCAGCAGGCCGTAGAGCGGGTCCTTGCCGTAGGTCCGCCGCATGCAGACCTCGAGCAGCATGCCGACGACCGCGACCGCGGCGGGCGCCAGCAGCACGGCCAGCAGATAACGCAGCCCCACCGGCAGGCCGGCGTACCAGATGCCGGCGGCGCCGAACCAGGCCGGGTCCGGATCGATGATCGTCATGGCCGCATAGGCGCCCAGCGCGAACAGCGAGCCGTGCGCCAGGTTGATCAGCTCCATCACCCCGACGATCAGCATGAAGCCGAGCGCGATCAGGGCGAACAGCAGGCCGAGCGCGATGCCGTTGACCAAGTGCGGCAGTAGGTTGACGACGAATTCCATGGCGTTCCGGCGCTCCGCGAAGCGACGGCTTCTCCCCTCAGTCTAACCGATAAAGCTGTCGCCGGCCTCCGAATCGCCCCGCGTGCGTCGGAGGCCGGCGCGGTGCCGTGCGTCAGGCCTCGTAGCTCGGCGTCTCGTCGTAGGATTCGAGCTTGCAGGCCCCCTCCGCACCCTGGTCCTTGATCTCCTCCGGCGACGACGACGAGAGGATCTTGAACATGTCGTCCTTCTCGGCGGGCTCTGGATTGGCGGTCGCCAGGTAGATGGTCTGCTGCATCTGATGAGTCGCCGGGTTCATGAAGCCATCGTGATGCTGCATGCGGGCCTCGGCCGAGACCTTCAGGGTCTCGAGCTCCTTTATGACCTTGATGTTGTCGGTGCTGCCGGCCCGCTCGACCGCGCTCAGCAGCTCGCGCGTCGCCATGTAGCCGTTGTAGAAGACGTTGCCGGGCACGCGCATGCGGGTGTCGGGATAGGCCGCCCGATAGCGCGCGACGAAGTCCTTCACGCCCGGCAGGTCGAGCTTGTAGTACCAGGTGGTGCCGAACACGCCGAAAAGGTTGTCCAGCGGCAGGCCGTAGACGTCCGGCCAGTCCTGCTGGTTGTTGATCCAGGCCGGGCTCTGGCCCATGCCCAGCTGCGCGACCTGCTGGCGCATGGCCTTCTGGTCGTCGCCGCCGACCGCAGCCGCCACCACCTGCGGCTTGGCCTGCTGCACCTTGAGCAGGATGGCGCTGAAGTCGCGCGTGCCCTGCGGCACCATGATCTCGTCCATGATCTTGCCGCCCTCGGCGTCGACCAGCTTGCGCGTGGCGGCCGAGGTGTTGTGGCCCCAGACGTAGTCGTTGGTCAGCAACAGCCAGTTGTCGCCATAGGTCTTCATGGCGTTCCGGACCGCCGCCTTGGCGAAGTTGGTGCCGTTGCCGTCCCACACGAACTTGACCCGGTGGCAGTTCTTGCCGGACTCGGTGGGCGAGCTCGAGTTGGTGTTGAGGTAGACGGTGCCGTACTTCTGCGCCACCTGCGAGATCGCGTTGGCGACGCCCGAGCTCACCGCGCCGATCAGGAACGAGACTTCGTCCCGGGTGATCAGGCGCTCGGCGACACGACTGCCCGTCGCCGGCGTGGTCTCGGTGTCCAGGTGGATGGTCTCGACCTTGCGGCCGAGCACGCCGCCTTTGGCATTGAACTCCTCGATCGCCATCATCATGCCGCGGCGGTCCGAGGCGCCGCTGTTGGCGTACTGGCCGCTGGCATCGGACGTAATGCCGATCTTGAGCGGTTTGTCGCTCGCCGCGGCGTAGACTCGGTTGTGCTTCCAAGGGCCGAAGACGGCCGCGCCGGCACCGGCGCCCGCCAGCCCGACGGTCTTCAAGAGGCCGCGTCGTGTCAGGGTCTTTCCAGGCATTTGATCCCTCCTTGCTCGTCGTCCGCTTGGCGCGGCGCCTTTGTTTGTCACTCGGTTCGCACTGCGGTTCCCGCCGCATCGCTCTTGAATGTTTGTTCTGGAACAATGATAGAATAGAATTTTCATTCTTGTCAACTGCTAGAATATATGTTCCAATCCGGGTACGATCGTTCGATCACGGGGCATTGGGGCGGGCCGGACCATGGCCGAGGCGAACAGAGAAGAAACTACGCCACCAGCGACTTACAGCGACCTCAAGGCGGCCATCACGGCGCGCTACGGAAGCCTCAGCCCGCAGCTTCAGAAGATCGCCCACTTCGTGCTGGAACACCCCCACGACCTGGCCTTGGAGACCATCGCGACCATCGCCGGGCGAGTCGAGGTGCAGCCCTCGAGCATGGTGCGCTTCGCCCAGGCCATGGGTTACGACGGCTTCAGCGACATGCAGCAGGTCTTCCGATCGCACCTGCTGGCCGGCCGCGCGCAAAGCTACCGCGAGCGGATCAAGGCCCTGCACGAGACCCCGGAGGGCGCGGCGAACGCGGCCTCGATCCTGTCCGACTTCGTCGAACGGGGGACGGCGTCGCTGGAGCTACTGCGCGAGCAGACCGATCCGGCGAAGCTGGGCCAAGCCGTCGAGCTGCTGGCCGCGGCGTCGGAGATCTATCTCCTGGCGCAGCGCCGCGCGTTCCCCGTCGCCTTCTATTTGAGCTACGCACTGAGCCGCCTGGAGCGGCGCTGCCATCTGCTCGACAACGTCGGCGGCCTGCTCGCCGAGCAGGCGGCCCCGGCGACGCCGCGCGACGTCATCGTCGCGGTCTCCTTCCGGCCCTACACGCCCGCGGTGGTCGACATCGTCACCGAGCGCAGCGAGGACGGCATCCCGATCATCGCCGTCACCGATTCGCCCTTGAGCCCGCTCGCCCTGCCGGCGAGCCTGGTGTTCGAGATTCGCGAGGCCGAGCCGACGGCCTTCCGCAGCCTGGTGGCGCCCCTGTGCCTCGCCCAGAGCCTGGTCGTCAGCCTCGGCCACCACCTCGAGACGCGCAACGGCGGAAGCTGAGCCCATGGCCGAGCCCCGTCTCGACGTCATCACCTTGGGCCGGGTTTCGGTCGACCTCTACGGCGAGCAGATCGGCGGGCCGCTCGAGGACATGCAGAGCTTCGCCAAGTACGTCGGCGGCTGTCCGGCCAACATCGCGGTCGGCGCCGCACGCCTGGGCCTGCGCAGCGCCCTGATCAGCCGGGTCGGCGACGAGCAGATGGGCCGCTTCGTGCTGCAGCAGCTCGATGCGGAAGGCGTCGAGACGTCGCACGTGAAGAGCGATCCTGAGCGCCTGACCGCCCTGGTGATCCTCGGCATCCGCGACCGCGAGACCTTCCCGCACATTTTCTATCGCGCGGACTGCGCCGACATGGCGCTCGATGCCCGCGACATAGATCCGGCCTTCATCGCCTCGGCCCGGGCGCTGGTCGTGACCGGCACACACCTCTCCAAGACCAAGGTGGAGGCGGCCAGCGCCGCCGCCGTCGGCTACGCCCGGGACAGTGACACCAAGGTGGTGCTCGACATCGACTACCGGCCCGTGCTCTGGGGCCTAACCGGCCACGCCGCCGGCGAGGAACGCCTGCTGAGCGAGCCCTGGGTCGGCGAACGGCTGCAGCGCATCCTGCCCGACTGCGACTTGGTGGTCGGCACGGAGGAGGAGATCCAGGTCGCCGGCGGCAGCGCCGACACCCTCGAGGCCCTGCGGTCCATCCGCGCGCTGAGCGACGCCGTCATCGTGCTCAAACGCGGTTCGCAGGGCTGCGTGGTCTTCGTCGAGACGATTCCGGAACGGATCGACAAGGCCCTCGTGGTCGAGGGCTTCCCCTTGACCGTCCTCAACACCTTGGGCGCCGGCGACGCCTTCATGGCCGGGCTGTTGCGCGGCTGGCTCGGCGGCGAGTCCTGGGAGACCAGCTGCCGCTATGGCAACGCCGCCGGCGCGCTGGTCGTTTCCCGCCACGGCTGCTCGCCGGCGATGCCGAGCTGGGCGGAGCTGGAATACTTCCTCGCGCAGAACGTCGACCGAGCACATCCCCTTGACCGGACGCGACTCGACCACCTGCACCGTGTCACCACCCGCAAGCGCCGTTGGCCCGAAGTCTGCGCGCTCGCCTTCGATCACCGCCGGCAACTGGAAGAGATCGCCGAGGAGAACGGGCGCAATGCCCAGTCGATCTCCGACTTCAAGGGCCTGATCGCCCAAGCCGGCTTGCGCGCGGTCGACGGCCGGGCCCTGGCCGGCGCCATCGTCGACGGGCGTTACGGCGCCGAGGTCTTGCCGAAGCTCACCCGGCGCGCCTGGTGGCTGGCCCGCCCGGTCGAACGGCCCGGCTCGCGGCCGCTGGAATTCGAGGCCGGTCCGAACGTCGGGCTGGCAATGCGCGCCTGGCCCGAGTCCCATGTCGCCAAGTGCCTGGTCCTCTATCACCCGGACGACGACGCGGAGCTGCGGCGGTCCCAAGACGACCGGCTCTTCGCGCTCTACCGGGCCTGCGTCGAGACCGGGCACGAGCTGCTGCTCGAAGTGATCCCGCCGGGCGATCTGCCCCAGGACGAAACCACCCTCGCCCGCGCCCTGACCGCGATCTACGACCGCGGCGTCCATCCCGACTGGTGGAAGCTGCCGCCACCGGACGCTGCGGCGGCCTGGGCCCACATCGCGCAGGTGGTCACCGAGCGCGATCCGCGCTGCCGCGGTATCCTGCTGCTCGGCCTGAGCGCGCCCGAAGCGGAGCTGAAGCGCGGCTTCGACCTGGCCGCCGACCAGCCGCTGTGCAAGGGCTTCGCCGTCGGCCGCAGCATCTTCCAGGACGCGGCCGAGGCCTGGTTCGCGGGCCGGATCGACGACGCGGCCGCCGTCGAGGAGATGACCGGGCGTTACCAGCGCCTGATCCGACTCTGGGAGGCGCGCGGCCGCTAAGTCTGCGCAGTGGTCCAGACCACCGGGAACCAGTCCTCGCGCATGCGTTCGCCGTCCTCCAGGCCGATGCCCGGATAGGGCGGCGAGGTCACGCCCGGACGCGCGGCGAAGCGCGCGTCGTCGCCCAGCCAGCGCGTGGCGAAGCCGCGGCGGCGCGAGCGCGCCAGATTTCCCGGGGCGCCGTGCAGAGTCAGGAAATGGAATAGGACGGCATCTCCCGGCTCCAGCGACCACGACAAGATACGGTGCCGGTCGCGCTCGGCGTCGATGTCCGGCACCGGGGCGAAGCCCCAGGCGCCGCCGTCGTAGTCGGCCCCCTCGTCGAAGGTGCGCGGCTGGTAGAGCGCGCCCCAGCGGTGCGAACCCGCGACGAACTCGGGGCAAGCCTCGCGCGCGACCGGATCGAGCGCCAGCCAGATGCTGAACACCTGCTCGCCCCGAACGCAGTAGTAGGGCATGTCGTGGTGCCAGGGCGTCTTCTTGGCGGTGCCCGGCTCCTTGACCAGCACGTGCTCGTGGAAGACCTGTACCGACGTTGCGCCCATGAAGCGGGCGGCGATCGCCGCGGCGGGCGAGTGCAGCACGAATTCGCGGTACTCCGGGATGCGCTGCCAGTTGCAGTAGTCCTCGAAGAAGCGCCCGCCGCCGCCGTCCAGCTTGTGCTCCGCGGCCCAGGGCCCCGGCTCGGCCATGTTGCGCTCGACGCCGCGCCGCAGCGCCTCGATCCATCGGCCGTCGAAAGCGCCGCGCAGGCAAAAGGCGCCGTCGGCGCGGTAGGCGGCGACGTCGGCAGCGTCGATCCCGACGTCCGCTGTGATACGTGAAGTCACGGGCCCATTCATGGCAAGCTCCACCTCACCAGGCCCGGGACCGATCGGTCAAGCCATTGACGAATCCCGCCGACTCGGTCATGTGGTCGACGGACGCCGCAGCTCAGACCGCGATGGCCATGGCCGACATGCGACCGCTTCAGGACTTCCCGCCCGCCGAGCTCGCCCGGATCCGGGGCGTCCTGACCGGCATCGACGACACCCTGACCAGCGACGGCCATCTGACCGCCGAGGCCTACACGGCGATGGAGCGCCTGCACAAATCGGGCCTGGTGGTCGTGCCGATCACCGGCCGGCCGGCCGGCTGGTGCGACCACATCGCGCGCATGTGGCCGATCAACGCGGTGGTCGGCGAGAACGGCGCCTTCTATTTCCGCTACGACTCGGCCGAGCGCCGCATGCACCGGGTCTACATGCAGAGCGCCGTTGAGCGCGCCGCCAACCTGGCGCGCCTCTCCGAACTCGAGGCAGAGATCCTCCAAGAGGTGCCGGGCTGCGCCGTCGCGGCCGACCAGGCCTACCGGGTCTCGGACCTGGCGATCGACTTCCGCGAGGACGTGGCGCCGCTGCCGCCCGATCAGGTGCAGCGCATCGTCGCCATCGCCGAGGCCGCCGGCGCCACCGCCAAGGTGAGCTCGATCCACGTCAACATGTGGTTCGGCAGCTTCGACAAGCTCGCCATGACCCGGCGACTGTTCGCCGAGGTGCTCGGCGAGGACCTGGATGCCCACCGGGACCGTTACCTCTTCATCGGAGATTCGCCGAACGACGCCCCGATGTTCGCCTTCTTCCCGAACGCCGTCGGCGTCTCCAACGTCCGCGACTTCCCCCACGAGCTCGCGACGATGCCGGCCTACGTCACCCGGGCGCGCGGCGGCGCGGGTTTCGCCGAGCTCTCCGCGGCATTGGTC
>JAAUXY010037303.1_pt1 | contig 16403 bp, 16 predicted proteins | sample 7278121 | NCBI WGS metagenome assembly JAAUXY01 (sample SAMN14350117, study PRJNA611818) | marine sediment metagenome | isolation source: surface marine sediment (1.8m) | place: French Polynesia: Moorea | collected 2018-08 | reverse complement strand
GCGTCCTCGAGCCGGGCCGTAACGCACGCGGACATCGTCGAAGTCAACAGGGCTATCGTCAAAAGCCGGCTCGCTCTACTCATTACCGAAACCTCCAAGGCCTGTCAGTGCGATGGCCCGAATCGTATCCCGTTCCGCAAGACTCTCGGCCACGACCGCCTCGCGCTCACCCTCGACGAGCGGTTTGTCGAGCGGCCCGTCGGCCAGCGCGCTGAGCCCGGTCGCCTTCTCCATCTGCGTGACGATCAGGGCCGCCGCATCGCGCATGGCCAGGATTGCGGCACGATGCAGCGAGTCGGATCCGCCGAGTCCCTCTTTCTGGCTTTTGCCGTAGGCGCTGACAGGCCAGTTCGCGTACTTGTTGCCGGCGCTGTCGAAGATGAGCATGCGGTAACGGATCCAGACTGCGAACGCGTCGGTCTGGCTTTGCGCGGGCGTCGAGAATTCGAAGCCGTCGATCGACGGTTCGATCAAAGCGTCGAACGTATAGTTTCGGGCATCGTCATCGGGTCCGAGGATGATGGTCTTCTCGAATATATGGCCGAAGAGTTGCGTAAACAGTGCGGCGTTGGAGCGGCCGAGATTGATCGTCCAGTCTTCGCGCCCGAGAACCTCTTCTTCGTGAATGAAACTCTCGAACTGCTGCGGAATTCGCACGGCGACCGTGACGGGGAACTTGTCGACGATCGGCACCGGAATCGTCGGTGGGTCGATCGCGACGCTCGTGCTGCAGCCTGAGACGAGCAGAGCAAGCACGGGTACGAGCAGTGCATTACGAATTCGGAGCATCTTATATCTGAGCAGTGCCGGGCCTCTGAGTTCCTGTCAATCGCGCCTTGATTCACTTTAGTGCCGCCGTCAGCCGAGTGCAACCGTCAAACCGGCTTCACGAGCCGGCTGGCAGGCGGTATAAAGACGACGATGCCACGCCCGAAAATACTCGTATTCCAGCACGTGCCGTATGAGCCGTTGGGCACGCTGGATCCGCTGCTCAAGGCAGCCGGCTTCAGGATCCGCTACGTGAATTTCGGGCGCGACCCCGAGGTTCGCCCGGGGCTCGAAGGTTACGAGGCGCTGATCGTCCTCGGCGGGCCGATGAATTCCGATCAGATCGACACGTATCCCAACCTGATTCACGAGGTCGAGATCATTCGCGAGGCCGTCGAGCGCGATATGTCGGTCCTCGGCATCTGCCTCGGCGCGCAGCTTCTCGCGAAGGCTCTGGGCGGCACGGTGTCGCGAAACGACGTCCGCGAGATCGGCTGGTTCGACGTCGAGCTGACCGAGGAGGGCGCCAGCGACCCGGTCTTGTCCACGTTCGCGCCGCAGCAGCGCGTGTTCCAGTGGCATGAGGACGGTATCGGATTGCCTGACGGCTGTGTGCGCCTCGCCGGGTCAGCGGCAAGTCCGGTGCAGGCTTTTCGATTCGGCGAGCACGCCTACGGCTTCCAGTTTCACCTCGAGGTCGACGAGTCGTTGATCGAGCGCTGGCTGACCGTGCCGGACAACCAGGCAACGCTGGCCGATGAGGTCGGGCACACAGACCCCGAGCAGATACGCGCACAGACGCCTGCCGAGATCGATGGACTGAAGGCGCTCTCGCACGACACGTTCTCGCGCTGGATAAACCGTTTCAACCTGCCGCCGCGCCGGCAGACGCTGCCGTCCCGCTAGGCGTCCCGCCACTGCAGTGGCGGCTCCTGCATCAGCGCGACCTGCTCACGCAGCATCAGTACCTGGTCTTCCCAGTAACGCGTGCTGTTGAACCAGGGAAACGCCGACTGGAATGCCGGGTCCTGCCAGCGCCGCGCAAGCCACGCCGAATAGTGCAGCAAGCGCAGGCTGCGCAGGGCTTCGACGAGGTGAAGCTCGCGAGCGTCGAAACGGCGAAAGGCCTGGTAGCCCTCGAGGATCGCGTGCAGCTGCGGCGTCTGTTCGGCGCGATCGCCGGACAGCAACATCCAGAGGTCCTGTACGGCCGGCCCGTGTCGCGTGTCGTCGAGGTCGACGATGTGTACCTGGTCGCCGACGACCAACACGTTGCCCGGGTGGAAGTCGCCGTGCAGTCTCAGCTCGCGCACGCTCCCCGCCCGTTCATAGCACGCTTCCACGCCGTCGAGCACGAGTTCCGCGGTGCTCTCGTACGCAGCAGCAATATCGGCGGGAATGAATCCCTCGTCGACGAGAAACTCGAGCGACTCGGTGCCGTAGGTATCGATATCGATGCCGGGGCGGTGCGTAAACTCCGATTGTTCGCCGAGCGTGTGAATGCGGGCAATGAACCGGCCCAGCTGCCCGAGAAGTTCCTCGTTGTCGAGGTCGGGTGAGCGGCCACCGCGTCGCGGATAGACGGCGATGCGAAACGGACCGTGGTGGTGCAGTGTCGATCCCGAGATTTCCATCGGTGCCACGACAGGAATCTCGCCGGCCTCGAGTTCGTGTGCAAACGCGTGCTCTTCGAGGATTGCATCGTCGCTCCAGCGCAGCGGCCGGTAGAATTTCGTAACGATCGGTTCCGCGTCCTCCATGCCGACCTGGTAGACGCGATTCTCGTAGCTGTTGAGTGCAAGAAAGCGACCGTCGCAATGAAAGCCGAGTTCGTCGAGGGTTGCGAGGATGTCGTCGGGCGTCAGCTCCCTGAAAGCAAGCGTTGCCGCATCATTGCTCACGAAGCCTGCCTGCGATCGCGTTTGCGCTCGGACTCGGTCAGCAGTTTCTTGCGAAGCCTGAGACTCGTCGGCGTTACCTCGAGCAATTCGTCGTCGTCGAGGAACTCGATGGCCTGCTCCAGCGAAAATCGAATCGCGGGCGTCAGGATCAGGTTCTCGTCGCTGCCCGCCGCGCGTATGTTCGTCAGCTGCTTCGCCTTGGTCGGATTGACGATCAGGTCGTTCTGCCGCTGGTGAATGCCGACGATCATTCCCTCGTAGACTTCGTCGCCGTGGCCGGTGAACAGGTTGCCGCGCTCCTGCAGGTTGAACAGCGCGTAGGCGAGCGCCTTGCCCGTGACCGTGGACACGAGCACGCCGTTGTTGCGTTGCGCGATGGCGCCGCCGACACGGCGATCGTAACGCTCGAATACGTGATAGATGAGCCCGGTGCCGGACGTGGCCGTGAGGTATTCGGTCCGGAAACCGATGAGGCCGCGCGTCGGTATGCGGTAGTCGAGGCGCATGCGTCCCTTGCCGTCCGGCACCATGTCAACGAGCTCGCCTTTGCGATCGGCGAGCCGGGTCATGACGGCGCCCTGGAACTCCTCATCGAAATCCACGGTGAGCTGTTCCCACGGCTCGAGCTCGACGCCGTCCTCGACGTGCATGATGACCTCGGGGCGCGATACGGCCAGCTCGTAGCCCTCGCGGCGCATGGTCTCGATCAGCACGGACAGGTGCAGCTCGCCGCGCCCCGACACACGAAACTTGTCGGGATCGTCGGTATCGTCGACGCGCAGTGCCACGTTGTGCTTGAGCTCCTGGTCGAGCCGTTCACGAATCTGGCGACTCGTGAGGTACTTGCCTTCCCGGCCCGCGAACGGCGATTTGTTGACCTGGAAGGTCATGCTGACCGTAGGTTCGTCGACGCTCAGCAAGGGCAGGGCTTCTGCCTCGTCGCGTGCGCATATCGTCTCCGAGATACCCAGGTCATCGATACCGCTGAAGACGATGATGTCGCCGGCGTTGGCCGAGTCGATCTTGCGACGTTCGAGACCCTCGAAGCCGTAGAGCTCCAGCACGCGCGCATTGCGCAACTTGCCGTCTGCACACACGATCGTGACGGGCGAGTTGGTCTCGATCCTGCCGCGCGTTATTCGGCCGATGCCGAGTACGCCGACGTAGGTGTCGTAGTCCAGGCTGGAAACCTGCAGCTGCAGCGGGCCGTCGATGTCGACGTCCGGTGCCGGCACGTGCTCCACGATCGTCTCGAACAGGGCGGTCATGTCGCCGTCGCGCTCGTCCGGGTCGTGATGCGCATAACCCGACAGGGCCGACGCGTAGATTACGGGAAAGTCGAGCTGGTCGTCGGTCGCTCCGAGCCGGTCGAACAGATCGAAGGTCTGGTCGAGAACCCAGTCGGGCCGCGCCCCGTCTCGGTCGATTTTGTTGATGACGACAACGGGCTTGAGTCCCCGCGCGAATGCCTTTTCGGTCACGAAGCGCGTCTGGGGCATTGGACCCTCGACCGCGTCGACCAGCAGCAGCACGCTGTCGACCATGGACAACACGCGTTCGACCTCGCCGCCGAAGTCGGCGTGTCCCGGTGTGTCCACGATGTTGATGCGGTAGTCACCCCAGCGGATCGACGTGTTCTTGGCAAGGATCGTTATGCCTCGTTCGCGCTCGAGATCGTTGGAGTCCATGACACGGTCGGGCACGGCCGCGCGCGGCCCCAGCGTACCGGACTGCTGCAGCAGCTGGTCAACAAGCGTCGTCTTGCCATGATCGACGTGCGCGATGATGGCGATGTTTCTGAGCTTCGAGATATCTGACATGATGTCGGCCCTGCGGGAGGCGGGCGGATTATAAAGGGGAGCCGGATGCGATACACCCACATTTTGACCATGCTGCTTCTGGCGCTGCTGGCCAGCTGCGGCCGCGGCCAGCCGGAAATCGACGAGGCCGCCCACGAGGCGGAGGTCGTCGAATGGCGTGCCGATCGGCTCGATCGCCTCAAGAGCCCCACGGGCTACCTGAACCTGGCCGGGCTGTTCTGGCTCGAATCCGGAAGTCACTCGTTTGGCTCGGCGCCGGGCAACGATTTCGTGTTTCCCGAGCCGGCACCGGCTTTCATGGGTGAGTTCGTGCTGCGCGAAGACGGCGTGTTCATGAATATCGCGGAGGGTGTCGAAGTCTACCGGGACCAAACACCGATGCGTTCTGGCCTGCTGGCAACCGACGCCAGCGACAATCCCGTGCTGGTCCGCCACGGTTCGCTCGCCTGGATGGCGATCGAGCGAGCCGGCCAGTTCGCGATCCGCCTCAGGGATCTCGAGCACCCCGCGATAAACGCGTTTCCGCCGATCGAGTCCTTCCCGATCGATGCGTCATACCGGGTCGAGGGGAAGCTCCGACCGTACGACGAGCCGCGCGTGCTGAACGTCAAGACCGTGATCGAGGGGCTGGGCTACCACCCGCAGTCGCCGGGCGCGGTCGAGTTCCGTATTGCGGGCACAAAGTACGAGCTCGAGGCGTACGATTCGGACGAGCAGCTGTTCTTCGTTTTCGGCGATCAGACCAGTGGTAAGGAAACCTACCCGGCGGGGCGTTTTCTCTACGCGGACAAGCCCGGCGAAGATGGCAAGATCGTGCTCGACTTCAACTACGCCTACAACCCGCCGTGCGCGTTCAACGATTTCGCGACCTGCCCCGTAGCGTCACCGCGCAATCGCCTGGCAGTGCGCATCGAGGCCGGCGAGCGATACGATTCGACGGTGTTCGGCGCTCACTAGTCGACGATCTCGAACGTCAGTCCGGCTTTCTGCATCAGGCGCGGCAACAGCGATGCTGCCATCGCGGATGCAGGCGTGTGCACACCGCCCGGGGTGTCGAGATCGTCCTTCGCGAGACAGACGCCGCACTCGGCAATGATCTTGCTGGTCGAGCCGTAACCGGGGTCACGGTCGCCGCTGACGCGGCCGCGAACGGCGCTGCCGTCCGGCAGCTTGCCTGTTTGTTGCAGCACGTAGAAGCCGGCTTCGCGTTGTTCGCGCGATGGCCCCTCGCCGGGCTCGGGCAGGGCGAATCGCTGCAACAGTTTTCGTGTAAACGAGCGGCTTGCGCCGAACATCAGCGCGCCGAGTCCGGCAGAGACGGAGAGCGCTTTCAGCCGTCCGCCGGTGCCGTCGCCGGTCATGACCGCCTCGTCGTAGCGAAAGTCGCGGCCCCAGGGATAACCGAGCAGGGCGTTGCTGCGGTGGACAATGCGCTTGTTGATCAGCGCCATGATGAACGGCGCAGTCCAGGAGCTTGCATCATGATCATAGCGAACGTCTGATTGTTCTCGCGAGTCGGGGCCTTCGCGTTCGCCGGCGGGATTGAGCGCGTACGGATTGACGAGAGCCAGCATGACCTCCCGGTCTTCGCGGGCCTCGCGCATGAGGTTGACGGCGCTCGCCATCGTGCCGCCACTCCAGCCACCTTTGAGCGCTTTCACGAGCATTCGAATCGACTCGCAGTGCGCGCCGCGACGCGAATGCGCCTCGCGCTGCAGGAACCAGACGCCGAGGTCCATTGGCACGCAGTCGAAGCCGCAGCAGTGCACTATCCGAGCGCCGGTCTCCAATGCTCGCTCATGGTGCGCATCGATCAGGCGACGGATCCACTGCGCCTCGCCCGCCAGGTCGCAATAGTGTGTGCCCGACTCGACGCATGCGGCTACGAGCTCGGAACCGTAGAGTGCATACGGTCCGACCGTGGTGATGACGACCGACGTTTTTGCGGCCATGGCCTCGAGCGATGCCGAATCGTGGCTGTCGCCAGTGATCAGGCCGACGTCGTCGCCGAGCGATAACTCAGCATGCAGTTCCTGGAGCTTTTTCCGGTTGCGGCCGGCAATCGCCCAGCGCAGTTCGCCGGTGTCGGGATAGGTGGCGGCGAGGTACTCCGCGACGAGCCGTCCCGTAAAGCCTGTAGCGCCCCAGAGGACCACGTCAAATTCTCTGCTTTCGGTCATTTGTGTATACTCGTCGTCAATAATCACACGCTACTTTACTCGCCTCTGCCCCGGACCCGGGTCCGGTTGATGGTTTTTTCGGCAAGACCGGCGAGGATCCATGCTCAGCACCAATTTCGCAAGATGTGATCACCTGCTCTGTTTTGCCTGTTCACCCGGGTACACTTGCTCCGTTTTTCTAAGGAACCACCTCACATGACCAAGTTTTCCAGATTCGGCCTGCTGGCCGTCACGGCTGCTCTCGTGTTGTCGCTGTCCGCGTGTGGCAAGGACAAGGAGGAGGCGGCCAAGGCGGTCGAAGGCGATATCCTGCAGTTCATCCCGGCCGACACGCCATACGTCTTCGTAACGCTCGAGTCCGCTCCGGACGAGTTGGCGGACAAGATCGAGCCTCACGTTGACACGATGCTCGACGCTTACAAGATCGTCATTCGCGACGCGCTGTCGAGCGCATCCGAGGAAATCGAGGAGGGCAGCGAGGAAATGGCCATCTTCGAGACAGCCATGCCGGCGATCGAGGAGTTCATGACGATTCTCAGCGTTGACGGCATGAAGAGCGTCGGCATCGACAGGGAATCGCGTTTCGCTTTGTACGGCAATGGACTGCTGCCAGTCATGCGCATCGGTCTTACGGATCCCAAACTCCTGGACGCCGCCATCGAGCGCATCGAGGAGAAGGCCGGCGAGTCGATGTCGGTCGGCGAGATCCGCGGCGAATCTTATCGGTACATCGAAGAGGACGACTTCAGGCTCGTTATCGGCACGATTGGAAACTACATGGTCGTTACCGGAATGCCGTCGAGTTTCGGGGACGACGAACTGTCGCAGCTCCTGGGTATCAAGCTTCCCGAGCAAAACATCGCTCAGTCCGGCGAACTGGCGAAGATTGCGAAGGAGTTCGGTTACACGAATCACATGCTTGGGCTGATCAGCAGCGAGCGGATCGCTGCGACCTTCCTCGATGAGCCGAAGGGCGTGAACGCGGCACTGATGGCCGGGGATTTCGATGCGTCTGCGATCAGCGATGTCTGTCGCGAAGAGATTCGTGAAATGGCAGGACTGGTGCCGCGAATCGTCACGGGCTATACGTCGCTTGATACCGAGCGCATGGACGCGTCGCTGATCATGGAATTGCGCAGTGACATCGCGTCCGGACTGATGAAGCTGCCAGCCGCCGTACCGGGACTTGGCAACGATCAGGGCGGGCTGTTTTCGTTTGGCATGAGTCTGAACGTCAAGGAAATGCGTGATTTCTATGCGGCGCAGCTCGACGCTATCGAGGCGGATCCGTGGAAGTGCGAGTTTTTCCAGGACCTGCAGGCCGGTGCTGTCGCCGGCAAGGCCGCGCTCAACCAGCCGGTACCGCCGATGGTGTATGACATTCGCGGCTTCAGCGTCGTGGTGAACGACATCAAAGGTATGGATCTCGCAAGCCAGCGGCCGCCCGAGGACATCGACGCGAGCCTCGTGCTAGCCGTCGATAACGCACCGGCGCTGCTGCAGCTCGGCGCGATGTTCAGCCCGGAAATTGCGGCGCTCAACCTGCAGCCGGACGGCAAAGCGGTGGAGTTTTCACCACAGCAACTTGGCGGCGTTGTCGATACGTCTTATATTGCGCTCGAAGATAATGCACTGGCGCTGTCGGTTGGCGAAGGTGCCGAGAAAGAGGTGACGGGACTGCTGGGCGCCTCATCGGCGGATCCGGCGCCCTTCATGAGCATGGCTGTCGATGCCGCGCGTTACTACGGCTTCATTGGCGAGGCCATGATGCTCGACGACAGTGGTGACGATGGGCTGTCGCCTGAGGGCCGCGCAGCCATGCGTGACATGATGACGACGTTCGGTGAGCTGTATGACAGGCTCGTCATGGACGTGCACTTCACGTCGCGGGGCGTCGAGTTCGATACCACTGTGACCCTGAATGACTGACGTGTTCAGGGCCCTGCTTGCGCTGCTTGCATGTGCCGCACTGGCGCTGCCGGCGTGCGCGGATAACGCGGCGGAATCCGAGGCTGCGCGTGTCAAGGTAGATCTCGGTACCGTCCTCGAGCAGGGCATAGCAACGCCGGTCGACGGAATTCTGTCGGCCGGCCAGCCGGATAAGGAGACGCTGCAGGTGTTCGCCGATTCGGGCTTCGTCGCGGTCGTCGACCTGCGCACCGACAGCGAGAGCCGTGGCATGGATGATGAAGCGGCCGTGGTGGAAGCGCTCGGCATGGAGTACATCTCCCTGCCGATCGACGGTGCCGCGGCCATCAACTTCGAGAACTCGGCGGCGCTCGCCGAGGTACTGGCAGGCTTCGACGAGCCGGTCCTCGTGCATTGCGGCAGCGCCAATCGAGTCGGTGCGTTGCTGGCGCTTGGCAAAGCCCAGGAAGGTGCCGCCCCCGAAGAGGCGATTGCGTACGGCAAATCGGCCGGCATGACCCGTCTCGAGAGCCGCGTGCGCGAGGTCCTCGAGTCGGCCAACTAGAAAATTGGGACATTCGTAATTTCTCAGAAATGACGAATGTCCCAATTAATTGGTGGAGGTGGTGGGAATCGAACCCCAATCCGCCTGCAATGCCATTCTGCACGGCGTCGGTGATCGCGGATTGATCTTCAGTGTTTCGGTCGTAGCTGCGCCAAGCGATCACGCGGGGAGTCTCCCGGATCCATAAACGACAAGACCCCACAGAGTGGGGTCTTTCGTCGTTTGGTGGAGGTGGTGGGAATCGAACCCACGTCCGCAAGCCCTCCGCTCCAAGGTCTACATGCTTATTCCGTCTTTGATCTCACTATGGGCTACCCGACGGGCAGGGAAGACGCATAGCCAGTCCAGTAAGGATTTAACGGATCAGGCCCTGAACAAGCCGTCACCGCGGTCCTGTGAAGTCGACCCCTGGAACCCGGACGCACAGGCACGTTCCGGCCAGAGGGCGCTAGGCTGGTTTTTAAGCAGCTAGTGCGTAGTTGTCGTCGTTGGCAACTATTGGTTTTACAGCTGGATTAACGAGGTTATCTGTTCCTCGGCATGCACTCGGAGGTTCGCGACCCACGTCGAAGCCATGTCACCCCCTTGTGGCCTTCAAGTGTATGGGCCTATTTCCGAAAAACAATGGTTTGGACCACGAAACGGCACCGGCGTTGCAATGATAAAACACTTTAAGAAAATCTCTTAAAATAATGTTTTTATTGCTTTATTGTTTCATTATACGAGCTTTCTGGCGTGCCCAGTCGCGATCCTTGTCAGCGGCACGTTTGTCGTGCTGGCGCTTGCCGCGCGCGAGCCCGAGCGTCAGCTTCACCCGCCCGCGGGTCCAATGCAGGTCGAGCGGCACCAGCGCGTAGCCCTTGCGTTCAACGGCGCCGACGAGGCGGTCGAGTTCTCGTCGCTGCAACAGCAGTTTGCGTGAGCGCGTGGGATCGGCGCTGACGTGAGTCGATGCGGTGAGCAACGGCGACAAATGCGCCCCGAGCAGGAATGCCTCGCCGTTGCGAAGGTACACGTAGGCCTCCGTGAGCTGGGCACGGCCCTCTCGAAGGCTCTTCACCTCCCAGCCTTCCAGTGCGAGTCCCGCCTCGAAGGTCTCCTCGATGAAGTAGTCGTGGCGCGCCTTGCGGTTCACCGCGATGACGTTGTCGCCCGTCTTCTTTTTGTCCTTTCTGCCCATGGGTTGCCGTCGGTCGTTTGTTGTGTGGCCCGGGGAATTGTATGAGAATCGCGGCTCATTTGGCGTACGAGAATAATAAAATGCTCAGCAGTCAGGTCGACGATTCGGGGAAACGCAAGTCGCTGCACGGACACTGGTCGTCGCGAATGGCGTTCATTCTGGCCGTCACGGGCTCGGCCGTCGGGCTCGGCAACATCTGGCGCTTCCCCTACGTGGTTGGCGAAAACGGCGGCGGCGCGTTCGTACTTGTCTACCTGGCCTGCGTCGTCGTCATCGGCATGCCTGTCATGATGTCGGAAATCCTCATGGGGCGCCGCGGCCGGCGCAACCCGATTGCAACGATGGCCCTGCTCGGGTCCGAAGAAGGGAAATCGACTCGCTGGAGCCTGGTCGGAGCGATGGGGGTATTTGCCGGCGTGCTGATCCTGTCGTATTACGCTGTCGTCGGCGGCTGGACGCTGGCCTACGTGCTGAAAAGCGGCAGCGGCGCCTTCGCCAACGCCGGCGCCGAGATTGTCACGGCCATTCGCGACGAATTCCTGGGTAGCTGGATCACGGTTGCCTTCTACCACACGGTATTTATGGGGTTGACCATCTTCGTCGTGGCCCGCGGCGTCGAGCGCGGCCTCGAGCAGGCCGTGCGATTCATGGTGCCTGCGCTGCTGTTGCTGATGTTCGTGCTACTCGGCTACGCAATCATGTCTGGCTATTTCGGGCAGGGCCTGTCGTTTCTGTTTTCACCCGACTGGAGCAAACTCACCTGGGACACTGTGTTAACGGCGATGGGGCAGGCTTTCTTCACGTTGAGCATCGGCATGGGTGCGGTCATGGCTTACGGTGCGTACCTGCCGGAAGAGACTTCTATTCCCGGGTCCGCGGCCGCCGTGGCATTGTCGGATACTTCCATCGCATTGCTTGCCGGGCTCGTGATTTTTCCGATCGTATTTGCGAACGGCATGGATCCGGCGGCCGGCCCCGGTCTCGTGTTCGTCACGCTGCCGCTCGCATTCGGCCAGATCCCGGGGGGCGTGTTTTTTGCGACGATATTCTTCGTACTGTTGACCTTCGCCGCGTGGACGTCGGCCATAAGCCTGATGGAACCCGCCGTGGCCTGGATCATGGAACGCTTCAGCAAGTCGCGCCAGCAGGCGGCAATCATGGTTGGCACACTCATCTGGGCCTGCGGTTTCGGCACCGTACTGTCGTTCAACGTACTCGCGGACTTCAAGTTCTTGCGCGGCACGATCTACGACAACCTCGACCACCTGACGCTCAACATCATGCTGCCGCTGGGCGGTTTGCTGATCGTATTTTTTGCCGGCTGGGTGATGTGCCGGAACTCCACCGCCGATGAGCTCGGCGGTGCGGGCCGGATATATAAGGTCTGGCGATTCCTTGCCCGTATCGTCGCGCCGGTCGGCATCGTGTTCGTGTTCCTGAAGGCGGTTGGCCTGCTGCCCGACTTTGCCTGACGTGTGACCGATGACGCATGCGTAGTGTCAGCCGCAGTGCGCTGGTTCCGTACTCCGTGGCAAAGATGTACGCACTGGTCGCGGACGTCGAGTCGTACCCTTCGTTCCTGCCGTGGTGCAACGACGCCGTGGTTAATCTGCGCGACGGCGACACGGTGGAGGGCACCCTGGAGCTGCATCGCGGCGGATTGAGCAAGCACTTCCGGACGCGCAACGTGCTCATCGAGAATGAGTCGATTTCAATGGACCTCGTCAACGGGCCGTTCAAGGCGTTGACCGGTGGCTGGCGTTTCCAGGCGCTCGGCGACGATGGCTGCAAGGTCATGCTGGACCTCGAATTCGAATTCGAGAACCGCATGACGGAAATGGTGCTTGGCCGTTTCTTCGAGGATGCCTGCAATTCCCTCGTCGACGCCTTCGTGCAGCGTGCCGCGCTGATGTACGGACCCGGTCGAGGCGGCAGTGCCTGACACGCTCGGCGTCGAAGTCGTTTTCGCGTTACCCAACGAGCAGCGACTCGTTGAATTGCAAGTACCTGCGGGTACCACGGTAGCCGGTGTAATCGATGCCTCGGGCATCCGCGAGGCATTTCCTGACATTGATATCGACGCATTGAAGCGCGGCATTTGGGGACGGATCGTAAGCGACGATGAACGCGTGCGGGCTGGCGATCGCGTCGAGATTTACCGTCCCCTGGTTGTCGAGCCCCGCGAGGCACGCCGTCTGCGCGCAGCTAAAGATCCGGATTGAGTTCCTGGTCGCGCCGAATCTCGCTGACGACGTCGTCTGCGAATAGCACCGATACCCAGCGTTTGAAGCTCGCGTCCTTGCGGCCGAGCTTCACGAAGTAGACGTAGTCCCAGCGGTCCTTGTGAAACGGATCGTCGATCATTGGCGTGCCGAGCAGGAAGCGGACCTGTGAACGAGTCATGCCCAGCTCGAGCTGGTCGAGATCCTCCTGCTCGACGACGTTGCCCTGGCTGATATTGGCGCGATAGACACAACCGCTCGAAATTCCGAGGGCGAAAAGCGCAGCGAACAGGACTATGATTTTCTGCATGGCGGGGCGAACCGGGACCGATCGAAACGGTCAATTCCGTTATAATAGGCGCGCATCATACCCGATATCGGACCAATTACATGCAGCAGCAAGAGGAACTTCGCAACGCCGGCCTCAAGGTCACTTTGCCGCGGCTAAAAATCCTCGAAATCCTCGAGAGTTCCAAGCAGCGGCACATGAGCGCCGAGGACATTTACAAGGAGCTCCTGGCAAGCGGTGCAGATATCGGTCTCGCAACGGTCTACCGGGTGCTGACACAGTTCGAGGCCGCAGGGCTCGTTACCCGCCATAACTTCGAGGGCGGTCATTCGGTGTTCGAGCTGGATGACGGGGATCACCACGACCATATGGTCTGCGTCGAAACGGGCGACGTCATCGAGTTCGTCAACGAACAGATCGAGGAATTGCAGCACGAGATCGCGGCCGAATACGGCTACGAGATCATCGATCACAATCTGGTCTTGTACGTTAAGCCAAAGGCGTGACTCAGGCGCGTTTTCTCGAGCCGCCGGCGAGCATCTCGGCGGCGTGCGCCAGCGTCTTTCGGGTAATCTCCACACCGCCGAGCATGCGCGCCAGTTCCTGCCTGCGCTCTTCGGTGTCGAGCCGTTTTACGCTCGTTCGAGTCGCCTTGCCGTCGCTGACCTTGCTGATGCGAAAATGCTGGTCGGCCAGGCTCGCCACTTGCGGTAGGTGCGTTACGCAGAGCACCTGCCGCGAATCGCCGAGTTCCTGAAGGCGTCGACCAACCATCTCTGCGACGCCGCCGCCAACGCCGCTGTCGACTTCGTCAAAGACCATCGAGGGAATGTCGCTCCCGTCAGATGCGATCACCTGGACCGCAAGACTCATGCGCGACAACTCGCCGCCCGACGCCACTTTCGACAGCGGTTTCAGGGGTTGCCCGGGATTGGCGCTGATGACGAACTCAATGTCATCGACACCCCATGACTTTGCATCGTCGGGCTCGAGCAATCGGATCGACACATCGAATTTGCCGCCGGGCATTCCGAGGCCCGACATCGCTTCAGTCACTTCTCCGGCGAAGCGTTGTGCCGCCACCTTGCGTCCATTCGACAGCTCCGCCGCCAGTTTAAGAAACTGCCCTCGCGTCGCGAGCACCTCGGCCTCCAGTTCGCGGCCGCGCTCTTCCGCATGCGTCAATTCGTCGAGCTCGTCGCGCAATCGCTGTTGCAGTTCGGGCAACTCCTGCGGCTCGATCCGGTGTTTGCGCGCAGTCGCGTGCAAGGCGTCGAGGCGCTCCTCGACCTGGTCGCGGCGCGCCGGATCCATGTCGATCGAATCAGCATAGCGTCGCAGCGTATCGGTGGCCTCGGCTACCTGGATGCTGGCGCTTTCGAGCAATTCGCCAACCGACTGCAGCTGCGGATCGACGTCGATGAGCCTGTTGATGTTGCGCGTCGCGTTGGCAATAGCACTATTGGCATTGCCGGCGTCGCTGTCGATGAGGTCCTCGAGTGCCGACTGCACGCCCTCGGCGATTCGACCGCTGTTTGCGAGCACCTGGCGTTCCGCGTGCAGCGCCTCGAATTCGCCTTCCCGGGGCGACAGGCTGTCGAGCTCTCCGAGCTGGAACTGCAGCAGATCGAGCTTCGACAGCCGGTCCGCATCGACGTTCAGCAGATGCTGCAGCCGCTCGGCGAGTGACTGCCACTTGGCGAACGCGACTTCAGTTTGCGCACGCGCATCCAGCAAGCCGCCGTAGTGATCCAGCAGCTCACGCTGGACCTCGCGCTTTGCGAGCGACTGGTGGAAGTGCTGACCGTGAATGTCCAGCAGCATGTCGCCGATCGTGCGAAGCTGCTGTACCGCCACCGCGTTGCCGTTGATGTAAGCGCGTGAACGGCCGTCGGCGCCGATGACACGTCTCAGGAAACAGGCATCGCCCTCGTCGAGCGATTGCTCGTCGAGCCAGTGACGAACGTCGGGCAAACAGCTGACATCAAACTCGGCGCTGAATTCGGCGCGCTTGGCACCATTCCGGACGAGCTGCTGGCTGCCCCGGTCGCCAAGGACGATGCCGAGTGCGTCGACGAGGATCGACTTGCCCGCACCGGTCTCGCCGGTGAGCACGGTCATGCCCTCGTCGAAATCAACCTCGATATGGTCGATGATCGCGAAGTCTCGGATCTGCAGCCCCGTCAGCATCGATCAGGTCTTGCGCGCGCGATCGCCCCGATTGCGGGTATCGCGCCCCCAGTAGAGTTTGCTGCGCAGGATCTCGTAGTAGTCGTAGCCGGGCGGGTGGATGAACGTGATGCGGCCGTCGGCGGCGCCGATTCGAAGCACGTCGCCGGGTAGAATCTCGCCCATCGAATGGCCGTCGACCGAGATCTCGGCGTGCGTGTCTTCACGCTCGATGAGCTGCACGTCGATCGCCTGGTTGGCGGCGATGACGATTGGCCGGTCAGTCAGCGTGTGCGGGCAGACCGGCACGACTACGATGGCATCGAGCTGTGGTTCTATGATCGGGCCGCCGCAGCTCAGTGCATACGCGGTCGAACCGGTGGGCGTGGAAACCACGAGGCCGTCGCCCGAGTGCGTGTTGACGTAGGTGCCGTTCACGGATGTTTCGAAGTCAACCATGCGGCCTGTATCGCGCCGCTGCAGCACGACGTCATTGAGCGCGATAGCCGACGCGCTCGTACCGTCGGCACGTTGCAGTTTCGCCTCGAGCTGCAGGCGTGAATCGCGGGTGTAATTGCCGGCGAGTACGTGATCGATGCTCCTGAGCATCTCGTCCGGGGTCACGTCGGCAAGAAAGCCCAGCCGGCCGCGGTTGATGCCCAGCAACGGCACGCCGTTGCCCGCAACCTGGGCGGCCGCATACAACATCGTGCCGTCACCGCCGATCGCGACGACGAGATCCACCTCCGTCGGTTCCGCCTGACCTTCGAAGAAGACGTCGCATCCGGATTTAGTCAAATGAGCGGCGATTGCCCGCATCGGCTCGGCAACGCGTGAGTCGTCCTTCCGGCCGAGGATGACGACACTTGAGAATTCGCTGCTCATTGGCGGATTGTTGCAGACCCTTGACCCCCCGCCAAGCCGTTGCTAGCGTGGAGAACGAACCTAACACGCCACGACGAGCCGCTATCAGCACGTTTCTCTTGCATGTCCGCCGACGCGACCAATCCTGCTCCCAGTGACCGCGCACAGCACCTGCTGCGAGTCCTGATTCAGCGCTACATTCGCGACGGCTCGCCGGTCGGCTCTCGCACGCTGTCGAAAGATTCCGGTCTCGACCTCAGTCCCGCAACCATTCGCAACGTGATGTCCGACCTCGAGGAGATGGGGCTTGTCTCTGCGCCGCATACCTCTGCCGGGCGTGTGCCGACGCCGAGGGGTTATCGGTTGTTTGTCGATACGCTGGTTCGGTTTCGACCGCCCAAGCGCCCCGACATTCGCAAATTCGAACAGAACCTGCTCGACAAGCAGGACGATCCGCAGGCGCTGATCAGCACGGCATCCAGCATGCTGTCCGAGATCACGCGTCTGGCCGGCGTCGTGACGGTGCCGAAAGGGCAG
>JAAUXY010161413.1_pt1 | contig 16404 bp, 15 predicted proteins | sample 7278121 | NCBI WGS metagenome assembly JAAUXY01 (sample SAMN14350117, study PRJNA611818) | marine sediment metagenome | isolation source: surface marine sediment (1.8m) | place: French Polynesia: Moorea | collected 2018-08 | reverse complement strand
ATCCGTCTCGCGCGCGACCTGGGTTTCGAAGGGCGTGACGAGGCGGGCGCCTTCGAAACTATCTTCAACACTCTGGAATTTCTCGGTGGCGGCAATGCAATACCGGTGCTCACCGATATTCTGCTCTACCACGTCGACGCCGAAGCCAAGACGCTGGCGGAAATCCGTCATCTCGACGTGATCGATACCCTGCTCGAGGATGCGAATATCGTGCCCTTCCGCAGCCAGCTGATCGACGCGGACCCGGACTTCAAAAATCCGCGTCTGCTGGCGTTCAAAAGCGACATCGTTGCCAAAAACGGCATCATTCACAGCCTCAACCGGGTCCTGATTCCGTCTGATTTACCGGGTGGGACGGGCGCCGGCACCATTGCCGCTATCGTGTCCGGAAGCGGCGGCGAGTTCGATTCCAACCGTTTCGATTACGACATCCTGCTCAACGCGGTGATCGCCGCCGACCTGGTTGATACGCTCAGCGATCCCGCGGTCGACTTAACCGTGTTCGCGCCAAACGACGCGGCTTTCGTGCGCCTCGCGCGTACGCTCGGCTATCGCGGTTTCAAGGAGGCCGCTGCATTCGACTTCATCGTCGCCGCATTAACCGAGTTGGGCGGCGATCCGATCCCGCTGCTGAAGAACATTCTGCTGTACCACGTGTCGCCGACGACGCAGGTGGTCAAGGACGTCATCCTGTCGGATACGATCGACACGCTGTTTCATGATGCGACCTTTTACCCGAACGGGCTGCGCCTCGAAGACAATGCCACCGAGGTGCGCAATCCTCGCCTGGTGATTTTCGCCAGCGATCTGCGCGCCGACAACGGCATCATTCACACGATCAACCGCGTATTGCTGCCGATACCGGTCGGCGGCCACTAAAGCGTTACCCGCCTCGCGTCACCGCGCGGCGACCTGACAGCCCGGGCCACTCGCCCGGGTTTTTTTTGCCCTCTTCCGGGGCCGCTGACAAAGCTGCGACCAAATTATTTTGGACCGAAGGGTTTACAATTCGAAAACTTTACCCTATATTTGCAACCGTTCGGTTTTAAATAGCCCAGGACATGAGTACTTCAACCACCGGCAGACCGGTCGGCAGGCCGCGCGAATTCGACGAGCAACAGGTGCTCGTCGCCGCGATGGATGCATTCTGGCGTCGGGGCTACGAGGCAACCTCGCTGGTGGATCTGACCGAAGCCACGGGACTGAACAAGGCCAGCCTGTACCGCGTGTTCGGCGACAAGCACCGCCTGTTCAAGTCGGCGCTGCAACACTACGGTCAAAGCGAGTTCGAGAAGGTCACCGCGGTCATCCGCGAAGACGTGACACCGCTGCAAAACCTGCGTGCGGTGATCGGCAAGATAACCAGCGATTTTTCCTCGGAGAAAGGTTGCATGATGATCAACTCGCTGGTGGAACTGGCACCGCATGACCCCGAGGTTGCAGCAATCCTGAAGGAATTCGGCGACATCCGCGTGTCAGCGCTGACCGACATGATCGGCCGGGCGCACGCCGCCGGTCAGATTCGCGCCGAGCTCGAACCGCAAAAGCTTGCCGTATCGCTGATGATAACGCTGGCGGGTTCGGCCGCGATGGCGAAAGGATTTATGCCGCGCGAGGCCGTGACCGACAATCTCGAAAAACTGATCGATTCCTGGACCTGAGTTTTTTTGCCTAATTTTAAACCGATTGGTTACATATTAACCCACTGGAGACCAAACCATGAGTAACTATTTCAAGGCGATCGATCACTTCGCCGCCCAACTGACCCGCCGGGTGATCGCGCGCCGCTGGTGGGTGCTCGCGCTGGCACTGGTGCTGGCGCTCGGCGCCGGTTTCGGCGCGTCGAAGCTCGAATTCTCGACCAACTACCGCGTGTTCTTTTCGGATGCGAATCCCGAACTGCAGGCCTTCGAAAATCTGCAGGACACCTACACCAAGAACGACAATTTCCTGTTCGTGTTCGAACCCGCGGACGGCAGGGCTTTCTCGGCGGCAACCCTCGACGCAGTCGAGCGCCTGACCGCCGACGCCTGGAAGATTCCCTACGCCATCCGCGTCGACTCGGTGACCAACTTTCAGCATACCCATGCCCGCGAAGACGATTTGATCGTCGAAGACCTGGTCAAGAGCGCGCGCGATCGCGACCCCGCGTTTCTCGCCGAGCGCGAAGCGATCGCGCTGGCCGAGCCGCTGTTGCGCAACCAGCTGCTGACCCCGGACGCCGCGGTCACCGCGGTCAACGTGGTGCTGCAATACCCTGAAAAACACCTGATGGAAGTGCCCGAGGCGGTTTCATTCGCGCGCGATCTCGCACGCCAAATCGAGGCCGATTACCCGCAAATCGAGGTTCACCTGACCGGCGTGTCGATGCTCAACAATGCCTTTGCCGAGACCGGCATGAGCGACGGCGCGACGCTGATGCCGTTGATGTTCGTCGTGATCTTCGCGCTGACCTGGCTGATCGTGCGCTCGTTCAGCGCCACTTTCGCCACTCTCGGCGTCATCATGCTGTCGACCATGGTGGGCATGGGAATCGCGGGCTGGTTCGGCGTCAAACTGACGCCCATCTCGATGTCGGCACCGATCGTGATCCTGACGCTCGCGGTCGCCGACTCGGTGCATATTCTGCTCACCCTGCGCGGGCTGATGCGCACCGGAATGGCTAAAACCGATGCCCTGATCGAAGCGGTGCGGGTCAACTTCCTGCCGGTTTCGATCACGTCGGTGACGACCATCGTCGGTTTTCTCGCGCTCAATTTCTCCGATGCGCCGCCTTACTGGCACCTGGGCAACATAACCGCCGTCGGCATCGCCGCGGCCTGGCTGTACTCGATCACCCTGCTGCCCGCCCTGTTGAGCCTGCTGCCTTACCGGGTCAGGCAAAGCGCGGGCAGCGAATGGTCGCAGCGCGTAATGGATCGGTTCGCCGATTTTGTCATCGGCCACAGTCGAAAACTGTTGATCATCGTCGGCGCGGCCACGCTCGCCATCATCAGTTTCATCCCCACGCTCGAGTTCAACGACCAGTGGGTCCAGTACTTCGACGAACGTATCGAGTTTCGCCGGGATTCCGACAAGGCGCTGGAACACTTCGGTCTCTACCCGATCGAGTATTCGGTTCCGGCCCAGGGTCCCGGCGGCGTCAGCGAACCCGATTACCTGGCCAACCTGGAGCGTTTCGTCGAGTTCCTGCGTGCTCGGCCCGGCGTGACCCACGTGTACTCGATCAGCGACATCATGCAACGGCTCAATCGCAACATGCACGGCGACGATCCGGCCTGGCATCGAATCCCCGGGGACCGCGAACTCTCGGCGCAGTACTTGCTGCTGTACGAGCTGTCGCTGCCCTACGGGCTAGACCTCAACGACCGCATCAATATCGACAAGTCCGCCACCCGCGTCACCGCGACGCTGACGCGCACGTCGACCGCCGAGACCAAAGCCTTCTTCCGCGACGTCGCCGACTGGCAACGGGCCAACTGGCCGGATTACATGCAGGCTTCTCCCACCAGCGCCGCGGTCATGTTCACCTACATCAGCGAACGCAACATGAACAACATGGTGACCGGCACGGTGGTCGCGATTCTCGCGATTGCGCTGATCATGGTGTTTGCACTGCAAAGCCTGCGCCTCGGCGCACTGAGCCTGGTACCGAACGGACTGCCGATTCTGACCACCTTCGGCGCATGGGCCCTGCTGGTCGGCACGGTCGGCTTCTCGGTCGCGACCGTGGCATCGATCTCGCTCGGCATCATCGTCGACGACACGGTGCACTTTCTGTCGAAGTACCTGCGCGCACGCAGCGAACGCCTGCTGTCGATCGAGGACTCGATACGCTACGCGTTTCACAATGTCGGCACCGCGATCGTGGTCAACACGATCATCCTTTCGGCCGGCTTTTTCGTCATGACGACCTCGGCATTCAAGATGAACGTCGACCTGGGCCTGATGACGATACTTGCGATCCTGTTCGCCCTTGTTCTCGACTTCCTGCTGCTGCCCGCGCTGCTGCTGCTCGGCAGACGCCGGCGGCAGCCCGAACCCGCGGCGGCGGCCGAGTTACCGGCCCCTGCGGCCTGACGAATCCCTGAAACCCAAGATGGAGATCAATACCATGACCACTAAAACCACTACCACACTTGCCCTGGCAATCGCCTTTGGCATCACCTTCGTCGCACCGATTGCGGCCAGCACGCCGGCCGATCGCGGTTTCGAGATCGCCGCCCGCTCCGACCGCAGCGACATCGGTTTCGGTGCCAGCCGGGTCGAGCTGCAGATGATCCTGCGCAATGCTGCCGGACAGGAGTCGACCCGCTCGCTGGAAATCGCGACCCTGGAAAAAGCGGACGAAGACGTCGGCGACAAGAGCCTGGTGCTGTTCGACACACCGCGCGATATCGAGGGCACCGCGCTGCTGTCGCACGCGAAAATCCTGGATCCCGACGACCAGTGGCTCTACCTGCCGGCGCTGAAGCGCGTCAAACGCATTTCGTCGGCCAACAAGTCCGGGCCCTTCGTCGGTTCCGAGTTCGCCTTCGAGGATTTCACCTCACTCGAACTGAACAAGTTCGAATACCGGTATCTCGGTGCCGAGGAGGCCAACGGCATGACCCTCGACCGGGTCGAACGTCTGCCGCGCTACGAGAACTCCGGTTACAGCAAGCAAATCGCCTGGATCGACCAGGACGTGTTCCAGATTCGCAGGGTCGAGTTTTACGACCGCCGCGGCGACCTGCTGAAAGTGCTCGAGCTCACCGATTATCGCCAGTACGACAACGGGGTCTGGCGCGCGCACCGGCTATCGATGAACAACCTGCAGACACGCAAGCAAACCGACCTCGTCTACCAGGACTATGCCTTCGACGTCAGCCTGTCGCAAAAGGATTTCGTCAAGGGCCGCCTGAGCCGGCTGCGCTAACGCCAGACCTGAGTGTACAGCGAATTTCGAGATGAAAATCATGCGCAAGATTCCCGCCCTTTGCCTGGCCCTCCTGCTCCCGGCGCTCGCCGCCGGGAGCGCCGGGGCTTCCTGGAACGCATCGGCGCAGCTGGACCTGGAAACCCGCCTGTTCCCGGACGATCCACGCTGGCCCGGCCAGGACGACAGAACCCTGCTCTACGCGCTCGGCGGCAGCGCCGAATTCCGCTGGCGCGGCGATACTTCGAGGGCGTCGATCCTGCCGACTTTTCGCGCCGACGCCAGCGACGACGAACGCAGCCTGGCCGACCTGGAAGAAGCCTACTGGGCACTGGAAGGTGATGATTTCGAATTGCTTGCGGGGATCAACACGGTGTTCTGGGGCGTTACCGAGTCGGTGCATCTCGTCGATATCGTCAACCAGACCGATGCGGTCGCCGATATCGACAACGAAGACAAGCTCGGTCAGCCGATGCTCAACCTCGCGCTGCAGCGCGACTGGGGCCAGCTCGACCTGTACCTGCTGCCTTACTTCCGCGAACGGACCTTCGCCGGCCGGGACGGTCGCCTGCGTCCGCCCATCGTGGTCGATACCGATGATCCCGAATTCGAATCCCGGGACGAAGAAAATCACGTCGACGTCGCGCTGCGTTACAGCCACTTCGTCGGCAGTTTCGATATCGGTCTCAGCGCGTTCAGCGGCACCAGCCGCGAGCCGCGGCTGGTGCCGAACGCCGACGGCAGTGCACTGATCCCCCACTATGACCAGATCGACCAGCTCGGTCTCGATCTGCAGTACACCGGCGATGCCTGGTTGTGGAAACTGGAAGTCATCACCCGCGAGACGCCGGGCGACTCCTTCGGCGCCGCGGTCGGCGGCTTCGAATACACGCTTTACCAGGTGGCCGACTCGACCGCAGACGTCGGCCTGCTGCTCGAACTGCAGTACGACGGCCGCGCTGACGGCGAGCCGCTGACGCTGGCAGACAACGACCTGTTTGCCGGCCTGCGCCTGGCGCTCAACGACACCCAGGACACGACCTTGCTCGCCGGCGTGGGTTACGATCTCGACACCGCGGAAACCTTCGTCAACGTCGAGGCCGATCGCCGGCTCGGTGAGGATTACGTACTGGCTTTGCGCACGCGCTTGTTTACCAATTCGGAGCCGTCGGATACGAGTTACCCGTTCGCGGCCGACGATTACCTGCAATTAACGCTCAGTCGCTATTTCTAACCGGGCTGTCGGCGCCCTGATCGTTGCTCAGAGGTTGGCGCGAATGCGTTCGGCCAGCGCGCCGATGGCATCCATGTCGCCGGGCTCGAGACCCCAGTTGAGTTTCAGCTCGTCGTTGTCGTAGCGTGGCAGCACGTGTATGTGAAAATGATGCACCGATTGCGCCGCGGCCGGACCGTTAGCCTGTAACAGGTTAAGGCCCTGTGGATTCACGGTCCGCTCGACCGCGCCGGCGATCTTTTTCGCCGTCAACACGGTAGCGGCAAGCGCCTGCGTCGAAACCGCGTGCACGTCCGCCGCGTGTTCCTTCGGGATCACCAGCGCATGCCCCTCGTTGGCCGGATTGATGTCCATGAAAGCCAGCGTGACGTCATCTTCGTAAAGCTTGAAGCAGGGAATTTCGCCGGCGATGATTTTGCAGAAGATACAGTCGGGATCGGAATTCATGCGCGTTTCCTGAAATGGCGGTTCCGCGATGATAGACAAAAGAACCCGGGGCGGGAACCGGGAAGCGGTGCCTGCCGCGAAAGCAGGCACCGCCGCCATGTCTTCCTAGTCGGCGCCGCGCATCCGTCGCCACAGCGCATCGACGGAAAACGCACCTGCTCCCTTGATCACCAGCAGCAGCAGTAAAAAGATCCACAGCACTCGCTGGTCGAGCAGCTCGCTGGCCTGGACATTGAACCAGGCGCCGAGCTTGACCGAGTGAAAGGCGACGTCGACGATCGTCTGCACCACGACGAAAGCGATCATGCCGAGTGCGGCCAGCCGCGTGAACAGGCCGATCAGGATCAGAACCGGTAATACGATTTCGGCGATCGTGCCGGCGATCACGATCAGGTGCCACGGGAAAAACGGAATGGCGCTGGTATCGTAAACGTATTGTTCCGCGATCGGCGGCAGGATTTGCGCAAAGGCGCCGGCCGACGGCGTAAACACGCCGAAGAATCCGTCGCCGAGCTTGGTAGTCGCGCTGTTCAGGTAATAAACCATCAGCGTCAGCGCAAACACCAGCCGCGCGCCGAACTCGATCCCCCAGCCCTCGGACGCGCGTTCGATTGCATCGAACACGCGGGCGTGCAGACCGGCAATTTTATCGACAAGGGATTTCCCGCGCGTGGCGTGCATTTCTGCTGTTACGTCGTTCATTCAGTCCTCCTGGTCCAGATTGACCCGCGCAAAAGCGCCGGCTTCGAGCAGGCGTGAGAACGCCGCCCCCACATCAAAATCGCCGGCGCTGCCGGCGGCTGCCTGGTAGGCATCCTGGACGCGCTCGCCGCGCAACAGCGCCCCCGCAAATGCGCCGGCGGCTTCGTCGAGTGCCCGCGTCGCGACTTCGAAGGCCGGGCGCGTCACCAGGGCGAATTCGCGCAGCGCGCTGATTTCGCCACCGGTTTGCCCGTCCTGGTTGGCTTGCCAGATACTCGCGACCGGGTGTGGCGAATCGATCAGGCGGGCCGCCGGATGCGCTTCGAAACGCGCGCCGAGCAGTCGATTGCCATCGTCCGGCAGTGAAGCGGCCTCGAGCGCCGGCACATCCGCCGCGTGCAGGGCTTCGAGCCGGGCGCGTTCGAGACCTGCGACATCGGCGAGATAAACCACGGCCGCGGCCGGCGGAAAACTGTCGATAAAATCGGCAAAACCGGCACCGTACAGGGCCAGGGATCTTTCGCGCGTGGTCTCCGAGAGCAAAAACTCACGCGCCATGGCGGCAAAAAAATCCTCGCCGACCAGGCGCCTCGTCACCGGATACGCAGCGCCGAGCGCATCGATCAGCGCGCCGTGGACATTGTTACGGTAAACGCGAAAACGTCGCGCGGCGGCCGCATCCAGGCCCGGTGGACAGGCATCGGCCGCAGGATCGATCAACGCCCTGGCAAACGCCCTGCGGTATTCCAGTTCGGGCGCCGTGTTCACGATGCCTCCCGCAGCCCGGCAGTGGCCCGCCGCAGGCGATCGGCGGCAAGGCTGGCCTCGTCGCGCAAAGTCGACCAGGGCGGCAGGTTCGTATCCCACTCCACCAGGGTCGGCCGCGGTCCGATTCGAGTCACCAGCCGTTGATACAGATCCCAGACCGGTTCCGCGACCGCGGCACCGTGGGTATCGATCAGGATCGGATCGCCGTCGTTGCCATCGAGACTGTGGCCGGCGAGATGTATCTCGCCCACGGCCTCGCCCGGTACGGCATCGATATACTCCGCGGCATCGAAGCCGAGATTGTGGGCGCTGACGAATACATTGTTGACATCCATTAGCAAACCGCAGCCGCTGCGCCCGGCAATTTCGGCCAGGAACTGGATTTCCGGCAGCCAGCTGTCGGGACGCGGCAGGTCGGAACTCGGATTTTCGATCAGGATACTGCGGCCGAGCGCTTCCTGGGTTGCATCGATGGCATCCACCAGTCCGGTCAGCGTCGCGCTGGTCAGCGCGCTTGGCAACAGGTCGGCGAAGTAAAGGCCGTCGTGTTCGGTCCAGGCGAGATGCTCGGAAACCAGCCCCGGTTCGAATCGATCGACCAGCGCGCGCAGCCGGGCCAGGTGATCGGCATCCGGTCTTTCGCCGGCGCCGAGCGACAGCCCCACGCCGTGTAACGACAGCGGGAAATCCCTGCGCAGCGCTTCCAGCTGCGCGAGCCGCGGACCGCCCGCGACCATGTAATTTTCGGGATGCACCTCGAACCAGCCGACCGGGCCCGCATCCTCGGCAATGCCGAGCGCATGCTCCGCTTTGAAACTGGTACCCACCGTGCGCGGAATAGTCTGCGAGGACGGGTTCGAGGTGTTCATCGTCGGATTCGCTCGGGTAACCGGCGCCACTCGGGGTGGCGCCGTACCCGTTTGGCTTAGCTGGTCGGCAGGTCGCGCGACAGCTCTTCCAGGCTGCCCATGCGCTCGACACCGTCGGAACCGCTGATCACGGTCGTTTCGCAGGTACCCTTGGGCACCAGCGTCCAGGCGTTGCCCTGGTAGTCGACCGTGGAGGTTCCGGCACAGGTAGTGCCCGGGCCGGCAGCACAGTCATTTTCGCCGGCGAGCGAAACGCCGTAGCACTTTTCGTTGGCGCCGGCAGACGCCTGCATGGGTGCAGCCAGAACGGCGGCGGTCAGTGCGGCAGCGATGGTCAGTTGAGTTTTCATGTTCGAGACTCCTATCGGTTTTCTTGCAACAAATTTCGACGTTCAAGGGTTTTCGTCGGTTACATCCTCGGACCGATTCGGTCCGGGATCCCGTTGCGGGAAGTTGCGGCTGATCGACCGGCTGTGCCGTCGGTGCGCGTGATTTCGGTAAACGTCTACCGATGCCCCTGCGCTTGCTTCTGCAGTTTCAACCACAGCTGTCCCCCACGCAGCAACTGACCGGGTCCCGTGGGGAAAGTTCAGCAATTACGAAATCCACCGTTTCCACCGAGGTTTCGCAAATCGGCCAGACATGGATTTCGTAACCGGCCTGGTGAGTGAGCAGGACCGAAAATTTGTCTATGTCCCTATTTCACTTCAGGATCTTCGATGTTTAATTTTCGGTCCGTAAAAAACCCCGCACAAGGTTGCGATCAGCCAGGACGCTTTTCCAAATAAACATATAAAAATCATCGATTTATGCGATAACCCAATCCCCTCTCGATGGTTTGTCGAAAAGCGTGGTTCCGGTGCCGATGGAATTCAGTACATTGCCCTTTTCGGTCAGCTACAACCGCCTTGCAAAGGAATTGGATAGCGAAAAAGTATGGACATCGAATCGGTCTGTTCCGGAGCTATTTTTCGCCATGAAAATTCCGCCAAAAATTACGAAATGAGAAAATATTTGTCGGGCACACCACTATTGAAAGCGGTAAATTGTTCACTTTTTCCTATTTCGACGCCCGATATTCCGCTCGTGCAGGGTGCATCCTGCACCCGTTGTTGGCGGTATCGATACGGGCAGTGATGGATCGGCAGCGCCGATTGGTGCCTGCCATGGCTGTCCGGTTTCACGACAATGAAACCGTTTCCCTGCGCGAGAGTCAGGCTATCGCGACGGTCAGGTAATCGCGTTGCCGGTCATGAAACCTGCCGTCATTGCAACTACCAGCAGCGCACCGACCAGTTTCGGCGGCGCCGGCAGCGGCAGGTCGAACCAGCGGCAGACGAAACCGATTGCCAGACCGAGCGTAATCCCGATCACCGCGCCGACATCAATCATCGCGGCTGTCCCCGCTGGGTCCGCCACAGTTTTCGGCCTGGCCGCAGGGTCGTGATCGGGCGAGGTATCGGTCAGTCATCGTATAGCCGAGGGTCATCGCAACCACCAGCAGCGCACCGACCAGCACCGGTGGCGCGGGTACCGGGATAGCGAGCAGACTGCAGCCGAGCCCGATACCGAATCCCAGCGAGAGGCCGATAATGGTTTTGCGGTTCATGGTTTGTTTCCTAGCTTCGGTGCGCGGCCAGAAAATGCGCCACGCGCGGTGCTTCGTCGCCGCGGTGAAAGGCCAGTACCGCGTCCTGCAACGGCTGGTCCGCCCGGGTAACGCGCTCGTGATGACGAAGATGTTCGGTCCAGCTGTCCTCGAAGAAATGCTCGACGAATATACCGGGACGCTCGGTATTTTCGAAAACCCCCCAGCCGTGACCGCCGTCGCGCTGGCGCGCGGGTTTGAGCGCGTGTATCGCGCCCAGAAACTCGGCACGCTGTTCCGGCGCAACCTCGTACTCGATCTGAATCAAAACGGGGCCCTGATCCGGATCGGCATCGCTGTGAAATTCCGGTTCGGGCCAGTGATGCGAGGGCGTCAGATCGAGGTCCTTGCCCTGCTGCAGCCGGGACCGGTAGGCCACCAGGATAAAAACGATACCGCCGACGCTGGCCGCCAGCATCGAGGTCGCGATCGAAGTGGTGCCCGCAAGCCAGCCCCAGAAAGCCGAGCCGAGGCTCATGCTGCCGAAAAACACCATCATGAACACCGCGAGACCGCGCGCCCGCACCCACTCCGGCAAAGCTTGCTGTGCGGATACGTTGACACTGGCAAGTACCAGAATCCAGCTGAGGCCGAACACCAGGCTCGCACCGACCGCAACCGGCTGGCTTTGCGCTATCGCGAAATACCCCGTCACCAGTGAAGTGCCGACGGTACCGCAGGCAACCAGTTGATTGGCGTCGAGATGCCGTTTGAATCGCGGCAGCAGGAACGCACCGAGGACGGCGCCGAGACCGACAGCGCCCATCAGGATGCCGAAAAATGCCGCGTCGCCCTGCAGCAGCTCGCGCGAGATGATCGGCAGCAGCCCCCAGTAAGCATTGGCAAAAAACATGAAACCGAGCACGTGCCACATGGTGCTCTTCAACGGTCCGCTGTTCACTGCGTAGCGAAGGCCGGCGCGCATCGCGGAAAAAACCCGCTCCGGGGGGAGTCCGCCGCCGGCCTGCGCCGGTGCGTAACGCCACCACGACAGCGCGAGGATGATCGCCACGAACGACAGCGCGTTAGCGACGAAAGGCGAGGCGACGCCATAAAGCGTGATCAGCAATCCGGCCAGTGCAGGGCCGACCGCACGGCTCAGGTTGATGCTGATGCCGCCGAGTGCCACCGCCTGCGGTAAATCGGATTTCGGCACCATCCCCGGAATCACGGCCTGCCAGGCAGGCGCCATGAACGCGGCGCCTGCGCCGAGCAGGAAAGTGAAGGTCAGCAGTGCGAATGCGCTCGACATATCCCACCAGACGATAGCCGCAAACGCCGCGGCCGCGCCCAGCATGAAGACATTGGTCAGCAACAGCAGCCGGCGCCGATCGAAGATATCGGCGAAAGCGCCTGCCGGTAACGCGAACAGGAATACCGGCAGGGTGGTGGCGGTCTGCACCAGCGCGACGAACAGCGGCGACGGCGACAGGCTGGTCATCAACCAGCCCGCCCCCACCGAGTGCATCCAGGTGCCGATGTTCGACACCAGCGCCGCCACCCACATCACCAGGAAGGTCCGGTGGCGAAACGGCGCCAGAGCGGATTCGTGCGACTCTGCCATGTGTCTGCTCAGACCGCGAAGCAGGAGCAGCCGAGCGCACCCCAGAACGCATTCTTCGCGCTGGCGGCGATCGGTACCGGGTTGCTCCAGGCGATGTTGTGATTGTGCCCGTGCAGGCTGCAGGCGGAGTCGCAGCAGTTACCGCTGGCGGCATTTTTCGCCGCGGCTTCGGCCACCTTCGCGGAAGCACCCGCAGCCATCAGCTGCCGGTCGCGCGGCAGGCCGTAGTGACCGCCGAATTCACGCACCGGCGACCAGTCCGGGGCCGGCGGCGGCAGCGGCGGATCGAAGCTGGCAAATTCTTCTTCGGCATAAACAATCCTGCCACCCATGACGGTCAACACCGATCGCAGATCCTTGATCGCTTCCTCGTCGATGTGCATCAGGTCGGACGACAGTACTGCCAGATCAGCGTACTCCCCGGCCTTGAGCGCACCCTTGGCATGATCTTCACCGGAAAACCAGCTCGAACCCTTGGTCCACAGGTAAACCGCCGTCTCGCGATCGAGGCGATTGGCTTCGTCGTAGAGCGACAGACCGCCCAGCGTCTTGCCGGTAATCATCCAGTAGAGCGAGACGAACGGGTTGTAACTCGCGACCCGGGTTGCGTCGGTGCCGCCGCCCACGGGTACGCCCATGTCGAGCATCCGGCGGATGGGCGGGGTTGCTTTCGCCGCGTCCGCGCCGTAACGGTCGACGAAGTATTCGCCCTGAAAAGCCATCCGGTGCTGCACCGCAATGCCGCCGCCGAGTGCGCGAATCCGCTCGATATTACGCTCGGACACGGTTTCGGCGTGGTCGATGATGAAACGCAGGCCGTCGAACGGGATCTCGCGATCGACCCGTTCGAACACGTCGAGGAATCGATCGATGGTTTCGTCGTAGGTCGCGTGGATGCGGAATGGCCAGCGATTTTCGACCAGCACGCGGGTGATGGCTTCGAGCTCGGCTTCCATCACCGGTTCCGGCGAGGGTCGCGGCTCGAGGAAATTCTCGAAATCTGCCGCCGACCAGGCCAGGTTCTCGCCCGCGCCGTTCATGCGCAATAGCGTGTCGCCGGCGCCGTATTCGGTCATCTCGGTCCAGTTGCGGTAATCCTCGAGTTCCTCGCCCTTACGCTGGGCGAACAGGTTGTAGGCGACGCGCACGGTCATTTCGCCGTCGTCGTGCAGCTGCTGGATGACCGCGTAGTCGTCGGGATAGTTCTGGCCGCCACCGCCGGCATCGATGACCGATGTAATACCGAGCCGGTTCATCTCGCGCATGTAGTGGCGCGTCGAATTGTATTGGTACTCGAACGGCAGGCTGGGTCCTTGTGACAGTGTCGAGTACAGAATCAGCGCCGAAGGTTTCGCCACCAGCAGCCCGGTGGGATTGCCCTTCGAATCCTTTTCGATCACGCCGCCCGGCGGGTTGGGTGTGTTGCCGTCGATACCGAGCGCGCGCACGGCGGCCTGATTCAGCAGCGCGCGGCCGTAGAGGTGCAGGATAAACACCGGCGTATCCGGCGCGGCGCGATTGATTTCCTCGAGCGTCGGCATGCGCCGCTCGCTGAACTGGAATTCGCTCCAGCCGCCGACGACGCGCACCCACTGCGGCGCGGGTGTGCGTTCGGCCTGCCGGCGCAGCATTTCTAGCGCCAGCGTCACCGACGGCACGCCTTCCCAGCGCAGCTCCATGTTGTACATTAGCCCACCGCGAATCAGGTGGGTATGCGAGTCGTTGAGCCCCGGAATCACGCGGCGTCCGTTCAGGTCGATGATCTGCGTGGCGTCGCCCGCGAGTTTCATGACGTCGTTGTCGCTGCCGGTAGCAAGCACCTTGCCGCCGGCCATCGCGATGGCGTTCGCTTCGCGGCGCTCCTTGTCGAGGGTGGTAATCCTGCCGTTGTGCAGAATGAGATCGGGAATTGTGTCGTAAGCCATGGCCTGGCCTCCTGAAAAAGGGAATTAGTGCCGCGGGGTGACGGCAGCACCGGCAAACCCCGCGGCTCGCAGCGGACGCCCGTGCGTCGCATCGGCGGACCTGTCGGTCACGGACAGGTCCAGCTGGTCGGGGTCGTCAGTCGGCCACGTGTTCGATGACCTGCGGGTGCTCGCCGCGCTGCGGCGCCTTGTGCACCATGGTGAAGGCGTAGTCGACACCCATGCCGTAAGCGCCGCTGACGTCGCCGACGATTTCGAGTACCGCGTCATAGGTTTCCTTACGACTCCAGTCGCGTTGGAATTCGAGCAGTACCTGCTGCCAGGTCCGCGGCTGTGCGCCGGCCTGGATCATCATTTGCACGGCCATGTCGTGGGCTTCCTGCGAGGTGGCGCCACAGGTATCGGACACGAAGTAGACCTCGTACCCTTCGGCCAGCGCGCAAATCGCCGGGAACGCGATACAGACCTCGGTCCACAGGCCCGACAGCACGAGCTTCTTGCGGCCGGTGGCCTTGACCGCGGCAACGAAGCCCTCGTCTTCCCAGGAGTTCATCGACGAACGTTCGATCGTTTCCTGGCCCTCCAGCGCGTCGACCAGCTCCGGCCAGGTGTAGCCCGAAAAAGACTCGGTTTCGACCGTAGTCAGCACGGTTGGCACGCCGAAAACCTTCGCCGCGCGGGCAAGGCCGACGGTGTTGTTCTTGATCGCCTGGCGGTCGTGGCTCTGCACGCCAAAGGCCATCTGGGGCTGATGGTCGATGAACGCGATAACGCAGTTGTCGGGGGTCAAAAGTTTTTCAGTCGCAGCTGTCATGTCTGTCTCCAGTCAAACCGGTGGTTTCGAATCAGGGCCCGGACGGGCAATGAAAAGTATTGTGGAGAAGCAGCGATCCGCTGTTTTCCAGATTCCTGCGGTTTTTGACAGATTCCTGCGCTGGCAAGGCTAAAGGGCAAACCCGGCCCGCAAGCCGGACCGTTCAGGGCAAGACTGGCTGGCGTATCAGGATTGCTGCGCCTGCTGCAGGTATTTGCGCGTCGTGATACCGACGGTTTTGGCGAAAACGTTGCCGAAATGCGACTGACTGGAATAGCCGAGATCGTAGGCGACATCGACGATATCGCGTTTTTGCTCCAGCATCTGTTTGGCTTTTTCCATGCGCAGGTATGTGTGGTAACGAGCCGGGGAAGCGCCAACCTGTTCCTTGAACACGCGCATGAAATGATACTGGCTCATCCCGGACTGTTTTGCCACGACCTCGACCGAGACCGGCCGGTCAAGGTGTTCCGACAGGAAGACCATCGCGTCGCGGATGCGCTCGTCGAGGATTTCGTCGCGCGACCGGAAGCCGTTCGCCTCGGCCGCGTCGATAGTGCAATTGTTCAACAGGTAGTTCGACAGCACCACCAGCACGCCGTCGAAGAACTTGTAGTTGTCATGCGCATGCATCAGGAAATGCTGCCGAATCACCGAGCCCAGCTGGGATATGAACGTATCCTTGATACCGATTTGCTCGGCAAACAGCTGCTCGTCACGTTCGTATTCGTGTTCGGTAGATTCGTAGATGAAGCTGGTGGGCAGGTAGATATTGACGAAATGGGCGCTGATCCAGCGCACCCCGTGCTCGAGGAACGGCGGCACGATGCACAGATCGCCAGCGGCGAGCATCTTGGTCTCGGTATCGCGCGTTTCCAGGCTCCAGCTGATTTCGAAGCTGGCCTGTTCCAGCGGAATCATGACCTGCACTGCGTCGTGACAGTGCATGTCCATCCGGTGACTGTCCATTTTCCGGTACATCACCTTGCTGCCGCCAGACAGGCGCAGCTCGCGTTCGATATTCTGGATATGTCGGTCCGGCATGGGAAAGCGATAAAACGGAGCGAGACTCGATGGATTTGCAGTATAACCGTTCCTGAAGCGCGCCGGGAGCCCGCACGGCCTGTACCCGCTTCCAAATCGCCGCTAGTCTTGTGAAATCGTCCGGGGGTACCACATCCCCAATATTCATTCGCGAGGAACAAAACCATGCTGGAAGGTAAAACGGCTCTGGTCACCGGCTCGACCAGCGGCATTGGCCAGGGCATTGCCCGTGCGCTGGCGCGCGATGGCGCCAATCTGGTGATCAACGGTTTTGGCGATGCCGATCAAATCGAAAAGGACTGTGCCGAGTTGCGCGACAGTTTTGCTGTAAAGGTGCACTATCACGGTGCGGATCTGACCCGCGCCGAAGAAATCGAGGCACTGGTCGACGCGGCGCGCGAATACTTCGGCGGCGTGGATATCCTGGTCAACAACGCCGGCGTGCAGCACGTCGCGCCGATCGCCGAATTT
>JAAUXY010156572.1_pt1 | contig 16419 bp, 12 predicted proteins | sample 7278121 | NCBI WGS metagenome assembly JAAUXY01 (sample SAMN14350117, study PRJNA611818) | marine sediment metagenome | isolation source: surface marine sediment (1.8m) | place: French Polynesia: Moorea | collected 2018-08 | reverse complement strand
CGTGGAGGTCTACGCCCGGCTGCAGGCCCCGGCCCTTGAAGGTCGGCAGTCTTACGGGCTGGCGGCTCTCAAGCTGATCGCTCAAGGCCATCAACTCTCGTAGCGCCTGCCGACCGCTCGACGCGCGAAGGTCTCGAGACGCTCGATGGTGCCATCGATGTCCGCCGGGGTCACCGCCGGATGTAGCGGGCACAGGCGCAAAACGGGTCTCTCTTCGATCACCGTCGACGTCACCACCGCGAAACCATCGGTCAGCATCGCCTCGACCACCTCTTCGATAATCTGATCTTCTGCAGCCGGATCGGTCCCTGGGTGGTGCCAGCGGAAGGTGGCGACACCGAGTTGGGCCGGGGTCACGATCCGCCAGCCGGCAGAGTCCGGACCCGCCGAACGTCGGCGCAGCACCTGCTCGGCGTAACGCGCCATCTCGATGCCGCTCTCGACCGCCCGCGTGAACGCGTCAAGCCCAAAAACCCGGAGCGACGTCCACAGTTTGAGCGCGCGAAAGCCGCGGGTCAGCTGCGGGCCGTAGTCAAAGAGGTTGACCTCGGTTCGGCCTTCGAGATCGCGCAGGTAGTCGCCCGAGGTGTGAAAGGCGCGCACCAGGTTCTCTTTGTCCCGGACCAGGAGACAGCCGATCTCATAGGGTTGAAACCACCACTTGTGAGGGTCGATGGTCAGGGAATCCACGCACTCCAGCCCTGCAAGCTCTTCCTTGCCCGCCTCCGTCAACATGGCCGCGGCGCCGTAGGCGCCGTCGACGTGCAGCCACAGACCTCGCCTTCGGCAGAAGTCGACGATCTCCGGTAGTGGATCGACGGCACCGGTATTGGTGGTCCCGGCATTGGCGACGACCATCAGCGGCGTCAGGCCCGACCGCTCATCCTCGGCGACTTGCCGGGCGAGCTCGTTGACGTCGAGTCGCAGTCTCGAATCGGTGGCGATCCAGCGCAGGCGCTCAGATGGAAAACCGAGGATGCGCGCGGCCTTGGCCAGCGATCCGTGGGTCTGGCCGGAAGCGTAGATACAAGCCTGACGCCGATCCAACCCGCCGCGCGCCGCGTCGGCGGTGACAATCGCGCTCTCGTTCGCTGCCGAGCCACCGCTCAGAAAAATGCCGCCGGCCTCTTCCGGGAATCCGACGATTTCGCGTAGCCAGTCGATCGTCTCGAGCTCGACGATCGTCGGCCCGGGGGCCGCCAGCCAATGGCCGGCGAAGACATTGGTGCCGGAGGTGATCGCGTCCGCCATCACGCTGATGAAGTTGGTCGGGCTCGGAACATAGGCGAAAAAACGCCGGTGGTCGGTACGCAGCCTGGGGTTGGGGCCGAGCACCTCGGAGAAGATCCGGTCGATCACCGCCCGCGGGTCCGACGGCGCCGTCGGTACGGGACGGTACGGCGGTCGCGCCAGTTCCACCGGCTGGGCCGGAGCGCCCGCCGGCCGTTCGTCGCGATGCAGGAAGTGGTCGATCAAGGCGTCGACCACCTTGTAGCCGACTTCCCGCATCGTCGCCTCGTCGAGGGCGAGCGGGCCGGCTAGCTCATCTCTCGTGCTCTCGACGCCGCTTCGAGGCGAGCCTGTACGCTGGCTATCGCTCATCGGGAGCGCCTCTGCGACGGCAGTGTCTGGGTGGGTTTTGGGCACGGGAGTGATCGTACCCGATTTCGCGATCGGGATATGCCTGTTCGACAATAGCGAAACCCCGTCCAAAGGCGGCAGAATGGACGTTTACAGTCCGAAATAGAGCGTCTATACGCTGCTGACTCGACGATACCGGCTGAATTGCGCTAGCTTTCGCTGCCGATGCTCGATTTTTTCGCTACCGACGAACCGCGTGCCGACGGCCCGCTCGGCGCCACCCTGACCGAAACCGGCGTACGCTTCGCGCTCTACTCGGCGAACGCCGAGAAGGTCCATCTCTGCCTTTTCGATTCGGCGGACGACGCTAATCCCTCGCGCCGGATCGAGCTCAAACTGGGCGGCGGCCAGGTTTGGCACATCGAGCTCGAGGACGTCGGGCCGGGCCAGCTTTACGGCTACCAGGTCGCTGGCCCACATCGGCCCAAGAGCGGCCACCGCTTCAACGCTTCCAAGCTGCTGGTCGATCCCTGGGCTCGAGCGATCACCGGCGAGCCGCGGCCCGACTCGGCACTCTTCGGCTTCTCACCGACGGGCTGGCCAGCTCCACACTGGCAGCAACGCAGCTCCGAGCTGACTTTCAACGGTCAGGCCAGCGCTGCCGCCATGCCCAAATGCGTGGTCATCGATCCGGCGTTCGACTGGCGAGGCGACGAGCCGCCGGACACGCCGTGGAACGAGACGGTGATCTACGAATGCCACGTCAAGGGCATGACCCAGCGTCACCCGGACGTCGACGAGCGATTGCGCGGCACCTACCTCGGCCTCGCCCAGCCCCCGATTCTCGATCATCTGTGCTCCCTCGGCGTGACCGCGGTCGAGCTGCTGCCGATTCACCAGATCGCCCGCGAGCCTCACCTGATGCTCCGCGGCCTGTCCAACTACTGGGGCTACAGCACCCTGGGTTACTTCGCGCCTCACGCCGGCTATGCGACGGCGAGCGACGGTCAACAGGTGAATGAGTTCAAGGAAATGGTCCGGCGCTTCCATCAAGCCGGTATCGAGGTGATTCTCGACGTGGTCTATAACCACACCGCCGAGGGCGGGCGACACGGGCCGACCCTTTCGTGGCGCGGCATCGACAATCTCAGTTATTACCGCCTGCCGCGACGCAGCCCGCGGCGCTATATCGATACCACCGGTTGTGGCAATTCGCTGGCCTGCGCTCGGCCGATCGTCCGCCAGTTGGTCCTGAGCAGCCTGCGCTACTGGGTGGAGGAGATGCACGTCGACGGCTTTCGCTTCGACCTGGCTCCGGCCATGGCCCGGGATGAGGTGACCGGCGAATTCGATCCCGGCGCGGCGATCCTGAACGACATCGAGACAGACCCGATCCTCTCTCGAGTCAAGCTCATCACCGAGCCCTGGGACGCCAGCCCCGGCGGTTACCAGCTGGGGCAATTCCGTGAGCCCTGGGCGGATTGGAATGATCGTTATCGCGACGCTTCTCGCCGCTTCTGGCGTGGCGATGGTAACCCTGGCGAGTTCGCACGACGGCTGGCCGGAAGCGGCGACATCTTCGGCGATCGCGGGCCGCGGGCGAGCGTCAACTTCGTCACCTGTCACGACGGCTTCACCCTTCGCGACCTGGTCAGCTACAGCCACAAGCACAATCACGCCAACGGTGAAGACAACGGCGACGGCAACAATCACAACTTGAGCCGCAACTGGGGCACGGAGGGACCGAGCAACCATCCCGGGATCCGCGCCGCGCGCGATCGCACCCGCCGCAATCTCCTGGCCTCCCTATTGCTATCCCGGGGCGTCCCCATGCTGCTCGGTGGCGACGAGCTCGGCCGCACCCAGCAGGGCAACAACAACGCCTACTGCCAGGACAACGAGATCTCGTGGGTCGACTGGTCGGTCCTCGACGAGGAATTCCTGACCTTTGTCCAACAACTCCTCGCGCTGCGACGCGAGCACCTCTCGCTGCGACGCCTCGAGCCTTCAAACGATCTGCGCTTCCGGCGGCCCGATGGCGAAGACCTATTCGGGCATCATGGCCATCACAGCGGACAACCGGCCCTCGCCATGCTGATGCCGGCGGCCAGCTCCGGCGAGCATGATCTGTTGCTGCTGGCGAACGGCACCGGAAATGAGGTGCTCTTCGAGCTGCCGGAGGCGGAATCCGAGTGGCGCGAGTTGCTCAACACCTCCGAGGAGGACGGTTCAGGGCATCGCGCATCCATGTTGTGGACGGCGCCGTTTTCGCTTCGCCTGCTAGCGCGGCCAGGCTGCTAGACCGGCCCGGATCCTGGCAAGGATCCGCTCGAGCCGATACGCTTGAACCGTCCACGAAGCATCTAACCCGAGAGGAGATTGATATGTACGGCGAGGTCAAGGAACGTCTCAAGAGCACCCTGGAAGAGATCTCGGCTGCCGGTCTGCGCAAGGACGAACGGGTGATCGAGACCCGACAGTCAGCGGCGATTTCGGTGGCAGGCCAAGAAGTATTGAATTTCTGCGCCAACAACTATCTCGGGCTGGCCGACGACGCCCGCTTGATCCGGGCCGCCCAGGAGGGCATCGAGCGTTGGGGCTTCGGGCTCTCGAGCGTACGTTTCATCTGCGGTACCCAGACCATTCACAAGGAGCTCGAAGACGCAATCGCGCGCTTTCTCGGCACCGAGGACGCGATTCTTTATGCCGCCTGTTTCGACGCTAACGGCGGCCTGTTCGAGACCCTGCTCGGCCCGGAAGACGCGATCATTTCAGACGCCCTGAACCATGCCTCGATCATCGACGGCATCCGGCTGTGCAAGGCCCAGCGTCACCGCTATAACCACGCCGACATGGATCACCTCGAGAGCCTCCTCAAAGAGACCCAGAGCGCCCGCACCCGCCTGATCGCCACCGACGGCGTTTTCTCGATGGACGGTGACATCGCCAAACTGGGCGATATCTGCGACCTTGCCGAACGCTATGACGCTATGGTGATGATCGACGAATGCCACGCCACCGGTTTCTTCGGTGCCACCGGCCGCGGAACCCCCGAGCATTGCGGAGTCGAGGGCCGTATCGACATCATCACGTCGACTCTGGGCAAGGCTCTGGGCGGCGCCTCCGGCGGCTTCACCACCGGCCGCCAAGAAGTGATCGACCTGCTGCGCCAGCGCTCGCGCCCCTACCTCTTTTCCAACACTGTGGCTCCGGCAATCGTGTGCGCGTCGATCGAGTGCCTGAAGCTGCTCAGCGAAACCTCCGAGTTGCGCGACAAGCTCGACGCCAACACTCGCTGGTTCCGCGACGCGATGACCAACGCGGGATTTGACATCACCCCCGGCGAGCATCCGATCGTACCGATCATGCTCGGCGACGCCCGACTGGCGTCCGGCATGGCTGCCGACATGCTCGACGAAGGCATCTATGTCATCGGCTTCTCGTTTCCGGTCGTGCCCAAAGGCCAGGCGCGGATCCGAGTGCAGCTCTCAGCCGCGCACGAGCAGGAGCACCTGGAGCGCTGCGTCGACGCCTTCATCAAGGTCGGCCGGGCCCACGGCGTGGTTTCGTAGCGTCGGTTCGCCGGCCCCCTCACCCTAACCCTCTCCCCAAAGGGGAGAGGGAACCAGAAGTGTGAGGGGAGCGTGGGAGAGGGGGGCCAGGGGGGTGAGGGGCCAGAGCCACCGACCGAACGGTCGGTTGTAATTCTATCCGTAACGTGCATCGGACATGCTGAGCAGGCTAGAGCTGAACCTGAGCGCTCGGCGAGCTGAGTCGAGATCTCGGTCCTTCCTGGATAACCGCGTGCAAGGCAAATCACCATGAAAAGACACCACGCTCATCGGAATTCCGGATTCACCGTCGCCGAATTGCTGATCACGATCGCGATCATCGCCCTGATCACGGCACTCGTGATGCCTAACCTCCTCGACTCCCTCGAGAAGGCCAGGCAGAAGCGCACCATCGTCGACATGCGCAACACCGGCACCGCGATGCTGGCCTGGCTCACCGATCAGATGGGCGCCGCCTCCGCCGGACGGCAAGTGAAGTTCCCGGACGACGGGGTCCTGTCCTATGACGACATCACGGCTCTGCTGGTGCCGACCTACATCGAGAGCGTGCCGCAAGTCGACGGCTGGGGGCACCCCTACGAGTACTATCTCGGACGGGAAGCCGCCCACTCGGTGCCCGGCTCGACGATCTTGATTCGCAGCATCGGCCGTGACGGCCGGGTTCAGGGCGAAGACTACGACTGGGGTACTTTCGACTCGACCGACTACGATCAGGACATCTTGTGGATCGATGGCCTCTTCGCTCGACTGCCGGACGACGGCCAGACGTCAAAACATCGCCGGGCTCAGGTCCGCACCTGAACCCGTGTCAAGGCCCGGCGATCAGGTCACGCGTCAGGTCGTCGGGCTCACCGGTGGTACAGACGATGTTGTCTTCGATGCGCACGCCGCCGAACGGCGTTAGCTGATCGACCAGTTCCCAGTCCACGGCCGCTGAATCCTCCCCGGCGCGCATCGGGTCGAGCAGCGTCGGCGTGAAGTAGAGGCCCGGCTCGATGGTCACCACGTGACCCGGTTCGAGGATCCGGGTATTGCGCAAGAAGGGATACTCCTCCGGCGGCTTGACCTCACCGCCCTCTGGCCCGGCTTGATGGCCGCCGACGTCGTGAACCTGGAGCCCGAGTTGATGACCGACACCATGAGGCAGGAAGGGTCGCGTGAGCCCGCGATCAAAGGCCTCCTCGGCGCTGGTCTTGACGATCCCGGTCTCCGCCAGCAGCTGAGCCGTCCGGCGATGGGCCTCGACGTGGATCTCGAGGTAGGGCCGCGCCGGCGTCACCATCGCGACCAGATCGCGCTCGATGGAGTCGACGCCGGTGAGCAGTTGGTGGAAAACCGGGTGGGCGTCGCCGCGCGCCCAGGTACGGGTGATGTCGGCCGCGTAGCCCTCGCTGGCCGCGCCGGCATCTAGCAACAGCACACGACCCGGCGCGGCCTCGGAGCCACGCTTGTTCTGGTAGTGCAGGATGGACGCTTTGTCGTCGAACGCGACGATCGTGCCGTAGGGCATCTCCCATTCCAGGCGATCCGCTGCTTCGAGGTAGGCCCGGTGGACGTCGCGCTCGGTGCCGCCGCCTGAAAACACCTGGCGCGCCCGCTCATGGCCGGCGGCGGAGCTCTTGGCGGCGTCACGGATCGCTCGAATCTCGTGCTCGGTCTTGTAGGCTCGATGCCAGTCAAGCGGCGCCATCAAGGCTTCGGGCTCGACCAGCTCTTCCGGGATGCCGACCTGCGATGCGGCGGCGGGTGAATTGCCGGTATAAGCGATACGGTCGAGGGGCCCGGTGGCCCCGAGAACATCTTCGAACGACGCCACCTGCTCGAGCTCGACCGCCTCCTCCCAATACGAGGGCGGCGGCGGCGAGGTGTCGTACCAATAATCAGTCGGCTGCACCCGCACCACCAGCGGTTGACGGCCGGGGCGCGCTAAAACCACGTGCTCAGGCCCCTCGAGGGGTACCCAGCGCCGGAAGTGAGCCGACGGCCGAAAGACGATCACCTCGTCGTCGCGGTGGTAGGTCGCCTGTCTCCCGGAATGAAAGAGAACCCCGTCGAGGGAAAGTCCTTTCCTACCGGCGTGCTCGAGTGCCTCCTGTAGATGGCGATCGAGGGTCGTCAGATGCTGCCTGTAGCGGTCGAGTCTGCTCACGAGGTGCCTCCTCGGGGTCGTTCGGGGAAGCCGTATCCTACCAATCGGACGACCCAGGCGTATCGTCTACAGGGAATTCTGAAGCCATTGGTTGAAGCGTCGGTCCAGATCTTGCCAATCGGCGTCGAGAGCCGCTGCCAGACGCTCCGGATCGTAAACCGCGCCGGCGGCAAAGTCGGCCAGAAACTTTCGAAAGCCGGAGGCTAAACCGGGCTCGCTGAGCAGAAAACGGACCAGGAGTGCGCTCTGTTCATAGTCATAGGACACCACTCCGCGATCGAATTCGCCACGGCCCAGCGTCACCAAACGCGCCAGGTCGCCGGCTCGATCATCGATCCGAGCCTGCCGCAGACGCTTCGCTAGAGCCTCGAGACCTGAGATCCCGTCGATGGGATCGAAGCCGCTCGGGGTCGCGGTATCGCCGATGCCGTCGGCCAACCCTTCCGACAACCAAGGCGGCAGGTTGACTCCCAAGGCTCGACGGTTGACCAGGTGCGTCAACTCATGCATAAGGGTAGCGAGGAAATCCTCGGTCGGCGCCGTGTCGGAGGCATGGAAAACCGCCAGGCCGCGAGCTGCCAGGGCGTAGCCGGCATAACCCACCGGCACGCCGCCTTCGCGCGCGAAGTCGCGGTAGGCCTCAGCGCTACCAAAAAGCACAATCGCCGACGCCGGTTCACCGCGCGGACGCAGGCCATAGCGCGCTTCGTAGACTTCGTCGAGACGGTCGGCGAGACGCCCACAGGTGGAGATCAGGCTGACATTCTGGATATCGGTGTAGAGCGGATAGGGCCCGCAGTTTTCAAGGCGCCCACCGCCTGCCAGACGCTCACGGGCCGACGCCAAAAGATCGGCGTCTGGCGCCTCGGCGAGCCGACCCCGAAGCTCGTCTTCATTCGGAGGTGGAGGTGGACGGCGGGCCTGGGGCGCAGGAGCTGTCGAGGCTGGCTTGCAGGCCAGCCCCGAGCCACCCACGAGGGTCACGGTCAGCAAGAGACCGACGGTACGGCCCGAGAAATTCATCGAACAGGACGGTGGACGGCGAGCCTAAGATTCGCCGCGCTCTCCCTCATCGTCATCCTCAGCTTCCTCGGCAACTCCGCCCCCGGGCTTTACGAGCTCGATCAGCCCACACGCCAGGCGAGAGCCGGCATCACCGGTCGGTTGCCCGACGCCGTTGTCGGCACCCGCATGCAGGATCACCGCTCGGCCGACTACGGAAGTCTCGCCAGGAGTCACCGTGACCAGCTCGCTCCTGATCTCGAGCCGACCATTGCCCTCGATGATCTCGATGTTGCCGAAATCGCCGGCGTGACGCTCAGTTCCCTCGGGTTTGAAGTGACCGCCAGCGGCTTTGAAGTCGGGCTCACACGCACCGACCTCGTGTACGCGAAAGTCGTGAGGGCCGTCGCGCTCGACGCCCTTGACTTCGACGGCCAACATGACACCACCTTCAGTCTGCGCGAAGGTGGCCTTGCCGACCTCTTGGCCTTCCGGGTCGCGCAGCACGGCGACCGCGGTCAACATCGGCTCAGGCTCGGCGACCGGCTCAGGCGCGGTCTCGACGACCGGCTCAGGCACCGATTTCGCTGGCTCCTCTGCCGGGGCACAGGCGAAGACGAAAAGCGAGGCCAGCATCGACACGAGTATGAGCTTCTTCATCGATCCTCTTTCCCCATGAGTGAACGGCGGAGGATAGCACGTCCCCTCATCCGAGGTTGCTCGGCCGGCGAAGACACGAGAGGGCGGTTGCCGGTCCTCAAGCTCGCTGTTTCGGTATCTTCTCAGGCGGGCTCGGCTGCCGCCCATCTTCGGTTAAGCTTCGTGGCGAAACCAGTTTTACGAGAGGGGACACCATGGAGCGAAACATGATTGTAGCCACGCCTGGACGCCCGCGACGCAACATCACCAGCAAGCTTTCAGAGGAACTCAAGGCCACCGCGCGACGCGACGTACTTCTCGCCTTCGCGCTTCTCTTCGCGGCGTCTTCTGGCTTCGTTCAGGCCGATCCCGCACCGACCACCACCGATTCGTCCCCGTCAGCGGTAGCTACCCAAGAGCTGTCATGGCCCCAATGGGGCGGTCCCAATCGCAACTTCATTGTCGAGGACGGATCGGATCTAGCATCGCCGTGGCCTGAGGAGGGCCCGTCGATTCTGTGGCAAAAACCGCTCGGTGGCGGCTACTCACAGGTTCTGGTCGACGGTGCCACCCTATTCGTTACCTTTCGGCGCGGCGATAACGACGTCACCGCGGCGCTCGACGCTGCTACCGGCGAGACACACTGGGAGCATAGTCACGCCTCCGCACCCTTTCCCGAGCAGCGCATCGAGTTCGGTGTCGGCCCGAACGCCACACCGCTTCTGGCCGAAAGACGCCACGCCGACGGCACATCGACGAAGCGCCTGATCACCGTCGGATTTACCGGCCGACTGCACGCCCTCGACCCGGCCACCGGCAAAGTCGCCTGGTCCCACGACCTGGTCAAGGACTTCGGCGGCAAGCAGCAACGCTTCGGCAACTCGTCGGCACCGATCGCCTATCGCGATATGGCGATCGTCCTGGTCGGTGGCGAGCAGCATGGCGCGATCGGCTTCGACATCGAAACCGGCGCGGTGTCCTGGCGTTCACCGGTCCTCGACATCAGCTACGCGTCGCCGATCGTCATCGAGCTCGGCGGCGAAGACCAACTGGTGTTCATGACTTCCAAGGAGATCGTCGGTGTCGGCCTGGCCGACGCCAAGGTCAAGTGGCGTCATCCGCACAAGAATCAATACAGCAACAACTGCGCCGGCCCCTGGTGGGGCGAAGACGGCCTGATGTTCGTCAGCTCTCAGGCCGACGGCGGCAGTCGGACCCTGCGTCTGGCGGCCGAAGGTGGCAAGGTCAGCGTCGAGGAGATCGCTCGCGAGCGCAACCTCAAGATTTTCCACAACTCCGCCGTGCGCCTGGGAGATCACCTATACGGAGCCAGCGGCTCGTTTCTGGTGGCTCACAACATCAAGACCAACGAAGAGGCATGGAAGGTGCGCGGGTTCCCCAAGGCGAACCTCCTGGTCGCCGACGACAAGGCCCTCCTGCTCGACGAGAACGGCATGCTCACCCTCGCCACCCTGACGCCCGAAAAACTCACCGTGATCTCCCAGGTTCCGCTCCTGGCCAAGCCCGCCTGGACTCCGCCGACGCTCGTGGGTACCCGGCTCTACATCCGCGACAAAGAAAAGATCATGGCGTTGGAGCTCGGCGCCTCCACCGAGGGATGATGCGCGAACAGGAACCGAATCACCAACTCGCCCGAGAGGCCTCGTCATGACTGGTAAAGATATTGCCTTCGACATGGTGGTGGTTGGCGCCACCGGCGATCTCGGCCGGCGTAAGCTACTGCCGGCGCTCTACTTCTTGCACAAGTACGGCCAAATCTCCCCGGAGGGACGGATCATTGCAGTCTCGCGCCGCGACGGTGACCGGTCGAGCTTTCTCGCCAAGGCCGGAGACAGTGCTCGCCGACACATCGACGATGAGCTCACTGAAGACGACTGGGAAAGCTTCATTCAGAGGCTGCACTTCGCGACCGTCAGCGCGACCGACTCAGCGACCTACGATCCGCTGAAAAAGCTGCTCGACGAGCAGCCTGATCGAGTACGGGTGTTCTATCTCGCGACCGCTCCGAGGTTCTATGTCGACATCAGTCGAGCGATCGCGGATTCCGGGCTCGCCAACGACAAGACTCGGATCGTGCTCGAGAAACCCATCGGCACCGATCTCGACTCCGCGCGCGAGATCAATGACGGCGTCGGCAAATCCTTCCAAGAGCACCAGATCTTCCGCATCGACCACTACCTCGGCAAGGAGACTGTCCAGAACCTGATGGCGGTGCGCTTCGGCAACGTCCTCTTCGAGCCGATGTGGAGCAGCAAGCAGGTCGATCATGTCCAGATCACGGTCGCCGAGACCCTGGGAGTCGAAGGCCGCGGCTCTTACTACGACAAGGTTGGCGCCCTGCGGGACATGGTTCAGAATCACCTGCTGCAGCTGCTGTGCCTCACCGCCATGGAACCGCCGGCGCGGCTCGACCAGGACGACATCCGCGACGAGAAGATCAAGGTCTTGCGCGCGCTTCGGGCGTTCACCACCGCCGACGTCGCCAAGAAGACTGTTCGTGGGCAGTATCGCGTGGGAGCTATCGCTTCGAAACCGGTCACCGGCTATCTCGAAGAACCGGACGTCGCCGAGGACTCGGCCACCGAGACCTTCGTCGCTCTCAAAGCCGAAATCGACAACTGGCGCTGGGCCGGCGTGCCCTTCTACTTGCGCACCGGCAAGCGGATGGGCCACCGAGTGTCGGAAATCGTGATCCAGTTCAAGAACGTCCCGCATCAACTGTTCGAAGGCCAGCGTGGCGAACCTCAGCCGAATCGCCTGGTGATTCGGCTGCAGCCCGACGAGTTCATCAAGCTAGGAATGATGACCAAGACGCCGGGCGCCAACACGCACCTCGAGCACGCGGAGCTCAATCTCAACCTCAAGAAACGGGCCGGCGGCCGGACCTTTCAGGCATACGAGCGCCTGCTGCTCGACGTCATCCGTGGGGTTACCACTCTTTTCATGCATCGCACCGAGGTCGAGGCCGCCTGGCAGTGGACCGAGCAGATCCTCGACGGCTGGCAGGAGGGTGGTGTCCCGAGATCCTACAGCGCTGGCACCTGGGGACCGCCGAAGTCGGTCGGGTTGATCGAACGCGACGGCCGATCGTGGTACGAGCACATCGTCGAAGCCAACCGCTGAGGGGTCGATATGCAATTCGCAAATCCTTCAGACCTGGCAGTCGCGCTCAGCGACAGCGTCGCCGAAGAATTGCGCGCCGCGATCACGGAACGTGGCGAAGCGAGCCTGGTGGTCTCCGGCGGATCGACGCCGCGCCCGTTTTTCGAGCACTTGAGCCGCCAGCAGTTACCGTGGGAGCAGGTTCGGGTGACGCTGGCCGACGAGCGCTGGGTACCGGCGGATCACGAAGACTCGAACGAGCGCCTGGTGCGACGCCATCTCCTGGTCGGAGAGGCCGGAGCGGCGACGATGGTTGGCCTCAAGACCTCCGCGCCGACGCCGGAGGAGGGGCGCAGCGCCTGCGAGCGGACGCTGGCCCAGATCGCGCGACCGTTCGACGTCATCGTTCTAGGAATGGGTGGTGACGGCCACACCGCGTCACTGTTTCCAGAAGCGCCGGAGCTCGCGGCCGGGCTCGATGCGACCACGTCTCAGACCTGCCTCGCGGTTCGGCCGCCGGCAGCTCCCCATGCTCGCATGAGCCTGACCCTACCCGCGCTCCTCGACAGCCGACGCCTGATCCTCCACATCACGGGTGAAGGCAAGCAGGCGGTCTATCGTCGAGCTCTCGAGCCCGGACCACCGGAAGAGCTGCCGATCCGTGCGGTGCTCGCATCCGGCCGGGTCGAGGTGTGGTGGGCACCTTGAACACCAGAGCCCGCGGGCGGCTGCGCCGCCCGATGCCGGCGGGACGCCAGCGCTCCCAGCGCCCGGGCCATGGGTTGAGCATTCGTCGCTGTTCGCACTGTTGGTGACACTGGTTTCGGCACAAAGGCAGCCGCTGCCAAGATGGCCCAACCCGGCTTACGTACCGACGTCGGGGCGCACGGCTGTGCGCCCGCAATCACCTGGCGGACGGAGAAAGGGATCGGGAGGTTTGGCGTAGAATGCGCTGAGATGCACGCCGTTCACCGATATCTTTGTGGCCTGGCACCCGCCATGGTCATCGCGGCTCTTGTCGTCGGCTGCGGCCCTTCCGACATGCCGGACGGCGGCACGGCGGACGAACGCCCTCTGTTCGTCTACATCTCGCCCGAGCCGTTGGGGGTCAACCCATTTCTGATCATGGGGCAGACCGGCCTCGAACGGGCAGCCGAGCAGCACGGCGCCCGAACGATGGTGCTCGAAAGCGAAGATCCGACGACCCGCGACGAGAACGTCCGCGCGGCGATCGCCGAGGGTGCCGCCCTGGTGCTGGTCCTCGGCTTCGAATTCGGCGACGTGCTGCGCGAGATCGCGCCGACGGCACCGGACGTGGAATTCCTGATCGTCGATCAATGTATCGAAGAGCCGCCCCCCAACGTTCACTGCGCGACGTTCAAGGAATACGAGTCGGCATTTCTGATCGGCGCCGCGGCGGCGAGTCTGTCCACGACCGGTCATGTCGGGGTGATCGGCGCCCTCGACATCCCTTTCCTCCACCGCTACACCGAGGGATTTGCCCTCGGCGCCCGCCATGTCGACCCGAACGTTCGAGTCTCAACCTTATGGGTCGGAGGCGAAAGCCCTTTCTCCGACCCGGTAAGGGCCAAGGAGCAAGCCCTGGCCCTGGCAGCCGACGGCGTCGACCATATCCTGACCGCAGCCGCGGCGGGCAACTTCGGGGTTTTCGAAGCCGCGGAGGAAGAAGGCTTTGCGACTTACGGTATCGACGTCAATCTGTGCCCTTCGGCCCCGTCCGTGGTGGTCGAAAACATGATCAAGAAGGTCGATCAGGCGATCGTCCAAGCGGTAGATGCGATCTTCAAGGATCGGCAGAGCCCCGAGGCTGATCGAGCGCGCCTTCGGCGCGACATGGAATATGGCCTGGCCGAAGGTGGCGTCGGATTGGTCACCCTGACCAGCGACGACCCGGAAGCCAGCCAGTGTCGGATCCTCGAACATCCCGAGATCCTCGAACAGCTGCGCGACATCGAACGCCGCATCGTCGCCGGTGAAATCGAGATCGCTGATCCGATGTTTGGGGATGGCTGATCAGCCGCCTGCCCTCGAGCTGCGCGGCATCGTCAAGCGATTCCCCGGGGTCTTGGCTAACGATCGCGTCGACCTGGAGGTCGAACGGGGTGAGATCCGCGCACTGCTGGGCGAAAACGGTGCCGGCAAGACCACTCTAATGCGGGTTCTCTACGGGCTCTACCCACCGGAAGCCGGCGAGATCCGGATCGACGGCGAACCGCGGACTTTCCGCTCCCCGAGTGACGCCATCGCCGCCGGGCTGGGCATGGTCCATCAACACTTCATGCTCTTTCCGTCGCTGACCGTCGCCGAGAACGTGATCTTCGGCCGCGAGCCCCGCCGGCGGAGCTTGATCGACCGGCATGCCGCCGCCCGCCAGGTGGCGGAGCTCGCCGAGACCTTCGGCCTCGAAATCGACGGCCAGGCACGGGTCGCGGATCTGCCGATGGGTCTGCGGCAACGGGTGGAGATTCTCAAAACCCTTTACCGGCAGGCACGGGTCCTGATCCTCGACGAACCGACCGCGGTCCTGACGCCGAAAGAGCGCGACGGGCTATTCCTGGTCCTGAAGCGACTCGCTTCCGAAGGCAGGACCGTCGTCTTCATCACCCACAAACTGCGGGAGGTGATCGAGCTCGCCGACCGAGCCACGGTGCTGCGCGACGGCCGGGTGACGGCGACGGTGCAAGTCGCCGCCGGTGCCAAGACCGAAAGGCGACAGGAACTGGTGCACGAGCTCTGCCGCCACATGGTCGGCCGGGATCTGATGCCGACTCCGGAGAGAGCCCAGGGGCCGCTAGGCGAAGCGGTATTACGGGTCGAGGATCTACTGTTGCCGGGGAACACATCGAGAAAGAGGCGAGATGCGGACAGCATCAGCTTCGAGGTTCGCCAGGGCGAGATCCTGGGCGTCGCCGGGGTCGCGGGCAACGGCCAGAGCGAGCTGATCGGTGGGATTGTCGGCCTGCGTCGAGTCGACGGCGGCCGGGTGCTGCTGGCCGGACGCGACGTCACGAGAGCGAGCGTCGCGGCTCGCCGCGCCGCCGGCCTCGCTTATGTGCCGGAAGACACCGCCGGCGTTGGTCTGGCGCTCGAGGCGTCGATCGCGGACAACCTGATCATGGGATCCCGTCACGCCCAGAGGCAGCGTGGCGAGTTGATCCGGAACGGCCTGCTGTCAGGCGCCGCCGTCCGAGCCCTGGCCCGGCGTCTGATCGAGCGTTTCGCGGTCAAGACCGCGTCGGGCCAAGAAGCGGTCGGGCACCTCTCCGGAGGCAACCGTCAGAAGGTGGTCGTCGCGCGCGAGCTTGCGGGTAAGCCGATCCTACTGATCGCCGAGCAGCCCACCCAGGGCGTCGACGTCGGCGCCGCCGAGGGACTCCAAAGAGAATTGCTCCAGGCCCGCGACGCCGGCTGTGCAGTGCTCCTGGTGTCGGCCGATCTCGGCGAGCTGATGACCCTGGCCGACCGCATCCTGGTGATGTTCGAGGGGCGAATCGCCGGCGAGGTCTCGGAAGCCGACGCCGACGAAGAGACCTTGGGGCTACTCGCCGCCGGTGCTCAGCCGACGCCATCAACCAGCGCACACGCAGGTGAAGGATGATCAGGGCGCGATCGCTGGCCGAACGCGCCTTGCCGACGGCCCTGGCGATCCTGGGAGCCATGGCGATCGGTGCCGGCCTGATGCTCGCCGCGGGTCATGATCCGGTCACGGCCTACCGGGCAATGGCTGACGGCGCCCTCGGCGGTCGCGGTTTCTCGGGGCTGATGGCGACTCTGGCGCGGGCGACGCCGATCGTTGGTTTGGGACTGGCGGTCGCGGTGGCGCTGCGCGGTGGTTTTCTCAACCTGGGAGGCGAGGGCCAGCTGGTACTCGGTGGTTTGGTAGCGGCTTTGGTCGGCCTCCACGCCCCTTTGCCGGCACCGCTCCTGCTACCCGCCGCGATGCTCGCCGGCGCGCTTGCGGGCAGTGCCTGGGCACTCCTGGCCCGGCTGCTCGACGTTCGTTTCGGCGTCCCGCTGTTGATCGGCACCCTGCTCATGAACTATCCGGCGCGCTACTTGGCCTCCTATATGGTCAACCACCCGTTGCGCGACGTCGCTTCCGGCATGTCCCAGACCCACAGGCTGCCAGAATCCACCGAGCTCGCCCGGCTCGCCACCGGCTCGCGACTGCATGTCGGAGCTCTGGTCGTGTTGGCCCTGGTGCTCGCCGCCGCCTTCATCATTCGGCGGACCTGGGTGGGCTATGAGCTGCGGATGACGGGTCAGAATGCAAGCTTCGCCAGGTATGGAGGCGTCGACGTCGAGCGTCTGGGCCTGGGCACGATGCTGATG
>JAAUXY010015387.1_pt1 | contig 16430 bp, 14 predicted proteins | sample 7278121 | NCBI WGS metagenome assembly JAAUXY01 (sample SAMN14350117, study PRJNA611818) | marine sediment metagenome | isolation source: surface marine sediment (1.8m) | place: French Polynesia: Moorea | collected 2018-08 | reverse complement strand
CGCCATCTGCACCATGACGGCGTTATTGCGGGTGCCGTCACGATACTGGTTCATCGCGGCGACGAGGTACTCCTCGTGCTGGCCCGCCAGCGTCGGCCACAGGGGCGACGCGCCGATGCCGTTTGCGCCGTGACACGCGACGCAGGTCGCCGCAGGCTCGAACGGGACCGCCTCGCTGCCGCCGGCTTCCACCGTCTCGGCGCCGAGCGTCGCGATATAGGCTGCGATGTCCTCGATGTCCTCGTTCGACAGGCTGCTGGCCTGGGCCTGCATCGTCGGGTGCGCGCGCGAACCGTCGCGATAGCCCTGCACGGCGGCGACCAGATAGGCGGCCTTTTGCCCGCCGAGCTTCGGCACGCGATAGGACGGATAAGCGTTGCGATAGCCCTCGATGCCGTGGCATCCAAGGCAGGTGTAAGCCAGAGCTTCCCCGGCTTCCGGGTCGCCCTCGGCGCGGGCGTCGTCAATAAGTACCGTAGACACGACAGCGAGCGCCGCCAGCAGCCAAGCGAATTTCATCTTAATAACCATGTGGATTTGACAGATGCTGAGTCGACCGGCAGCCCGGCCCGGCTCGAAAGAAGCAATATGGTAGAGCCAGTTTATTGGAATTTCTAGATAAAGTTCGCGGATTTGCGACGCCATTTTGCTAGCATTGCCGGGTCACGAATGTCTGCTTGGGGTCCCTAATCGTGAAAAAAGTCGTTCTTGCGCTAATCATCATCCTTGCACTCATTGTGCTCGTCTCACCTGCCGTCGTCGGCCAGATGGCCAAATCGAGCATGGACGATCAGATTCAATGGGCGACAGGCGACAGCTCGGAATTCGTCATTGAGACCGAAGGATTCGATCAGGGCTGGTTCTCGTCCACGGCCGTACACCGCGTCGAACTCGGTACGACCGGCGCCGGTGCGGACCTTCGGGAGGCGATAGGCTTTCCGCCCGACTACCCGTCTCCCGCTCTGGTCATTTACACGACACTCGACCACGGCCTGATCCCCGTCACGTCAATTACCCGTGAAGAGGGCTCGCTGATGCCGGGCCTTGGGCGCGCAGTCCATAGACTGGCCATCGAGATCCCGGGTGCCGACCGCATGAGCATCCCCGGCGTCGTCTACACCAGCATCGGGCTGGGCGGCGGCATGTCGTCGAGCTACTTCCTCGAAGCGGGCTCCTATGAGGACATCCGCTGGGGTGCCGGCGATTTTCTCTTCGAAGCCAACCCGAGTAGCGGCAACATCGTCTTCAAGGGCGGCATCGACTCGATCACCGTTGACGACGGCAGCGAATCGGCCGAGATGTCGATGCTCGAAATCGAAGCCGACACGGAAATGACCGAATACGGCTTTTACACCGGCGACCTGCGATTCTCGATCGATTCGATCAGCATCGAGGAAGGCTTCCAGACCATGACGATCAGCCCGATGAGCATCGAGAGCACCACCGAGCTCGACGGCGACCGCGTCGACTCCGACGTCAAGATGGACATGGCGATGGGCGGCGGGCCGATGGGCGACATGAGTGTCAATCTCGACCTGACGCTCGACGACTGGGATGCGGACGCTGTCGGCCGCGTCTCGGAAGCGCTGGATAGAGCGCAAGGCAACCCGGATCCGATGATGGTCTTTGCTTCTATGGAGCAGGACCTCGCCGATCTTGTCCGTGCCGGACTCGTCTTCCGCATCGATCGACTCGACGTAAGTCTTCCACAGGGAACGCTGCTCTCGAAGCTCGAAGTGTCCGTCCCCACTTCGAGCGACCCGAACAACTTCGCCTGGACCGACGTGCTGTTGGAGATGGAAGCATCGGCAGACGTCTCGATTGACTCCAGCCTGTTCGACATGTTCACGATGATGGCGCCGGACCTGCAGGCAGCCGTGGCCATGGGCGTCCTGCGTCCGGACGGCGACAGCTACGTGATGGAAGCCGAGTACAAGCAGGGGCTCCTGACGGTCAACGGCGCGCCGATGCCGATACCGCTGCCGGGGATGTAGTTTGCCGGGGGCATCGATGCTCTTGCGCATGATGCCCGCGGCCACCGGCTCCGTTTGATGGACTGGGTTCGCCGGCCCGCAGCTGCGTTACTGTGCCTCTGTCTCGCAGTCTCCGCGCTTGCGGACGAAGAGACTTTCGACGTGCCGGGCGGCGAAGTCCAGCCGATCTACAGACTGGAGTATTCACCGAACGCTTCGGTCAAGTGCAATCTGAGCATTTCGGCAGCGAATCCGAGTGAGCAATGGGGGTCGACGCTCAGCATCATTCTGTCGGAAACAGAGGATGTACTGACGAGGTCGGACACGCTGCGCTTTGTTCAGCTCATGCTGTCAGTCGATACGGACCGCGACAGTCACATCTACTATCTGATCGTGAACATCGACGGTGAGTCGCATAACTACGATTTTCTCCGTACCGGTGGAGAGGAACCGGACGCGTTTGTGTCGCTTGGCTTCCGCGACGACGGCGTTTTCGGCTATCGCGCGAGAGACGGCGAGGATACGTTTGCACAGGGCTACGAGCTCGAACCGAGAGTCCAGCCGAAGTATGCGACGGTCGTTGCATCGGGTCTGGCGGGCACCGTGGTGTGCGGCATAGGTTCTTTGGAATAGGTGATGCATGAGACATCAGGCTCTTGCTCAGCGTGGCGGCATCGAGACTAAACAGCTTATTCCCTGGCTGCTGTTTCTGACGGTCCTCTTCGCCGCCGATCCGGTCGCACTCGGCTCCACGGAGCCGCCGGTCGACCACGAGCGCTACTTCTTTTCCGACGGCCCGGATGCGGTCGACGCTCTCATTACCTGTGAAGCTCAAACCACGATCTTTCGCACGATCAATTTCAATCTCGGCGTTCCGGTGTCCGAGTTAGCCGATCACGAGGCGGTGGTCGAGGAGGCCTGCCGTACTCGCGACAGATTTCTCGACGAGGGTTTCTTCTCCGAGACCGGGCTCTACGGGTTCAACGACCTGCTGCGGCGTGTTGTCAGCAAGCAGAGAAGCTGCAGACTCTGCACAGACCTGAACGATTCGCAGCGAGAACAATGCACAGAAGCACACTTTGCGGCGATCGACTGGATGTTGGGCGTCGGCGTCGACGTGAACGCGGGCCCGCTGGGAACGGTGCTCCATGACACGGTCAGGCTTGGGAACGAGGAGATGTTCGATTTCCTGCTGACCCGCGGCGCGGACCCTCACTACCGAGCGCCGCGGGCCGACGTGTTACAGCATGTTGCACCGAACCTGGAGAGTCTGCCGAATACCACGCCGCGATCCGCGATCGAATACCTCGAGCTGAGTCTCGCTGAGCTTGACGAAGACCAGTTCCCGGAGCTCGCCGCTGCATGGCGGCGGATGCTTACGCGCGCGCTCGAACACAGCGCCGCTCGCTAACCGCCGAGCCACGCCCATAGCGCCCAGACGACCGCACTTAAGACGCCAAGGCAGAGAACGACGACAACGGCCAGCATGATCGCCGCGCGGCGGGCGAAGCCGTCCATCATCTTCCTGAATTCGTTCGTCGTGCGCTCGACGCCTTCCTCGCTCAGCGGGAGTTCGAGTTCGACGCGTTTCTCGCGGCCGGGAACCCGCCCGCCGCGTTCTTCGAGTACAAGGCAGAGGAGATCGAAGAGCACCGGGGCTGCCCCGGTTTCCGAGCCCAAGAACAATCCTTCCGAAGACCGGCTGACCCTGACGATGCCGGGCAGGAATTCGAACTCGAACTCGAACTCGTCACTCCGGCCGGGTCGCAAAGTGACGGTAATCGGCAGCCCGCCAAGCTGCTCGGCACGCTCGTGCAGTTCCGTAACGCTCGGTGCTTCGTCCTCGAATCTGTAAGGCGCTCCGATCAGTGCCATCTGTCACTTACTCGAGCGTGCACTCGAGCGCGCGCCGGCTTCCGGCAACAGGATCGCTCCGAGCAACTCGCGCGTGTACGGATGCTGCGGCGCTTCGAACAGCGACGCCGTATCGGCGATTTCGACGAACTGCCCCTGGTACATCACCGCGACGCGGTGGCTGATCGCCCGTACGACGCCAAGGTCATGCGAGATGAAGACGATCGATAGACCGGTGGCCTGCTGAACCTCGCGCAGCGAATCGAGGATGCGTTTGCGTACCGTGCCGTCGAGCGCGGCGACGGCCTCGTCGCAAACCAGCAGCTTCGGTTTCAGAACCAGAGCTCGGGCGATGGCGACTCGCTGCGCCTGACCGCCCGATAGTTCGTGTGGGTAGCGACTCGCGAACGAGTCGTCGAGATCCATCTGCCGGAGCGCGGCAGTCACAGCCTCGCGGCGGACCGCGGCGTCTAAGCCCGGCTCGTGGACCGCCAGCGGTTCGGCGACGATGTCCTCGACACGCATCCGCGGGTTCAGCGAGCCGGTCGGATTCTGGAAGACAAGCTGCATCTCCTTGCGCGCCGACGATGGCCGATCGTCGACGCTGGCGGCGACGGCCTCGCCAAGGAAGACGATCCGGCCCGCGCTTGGCGTCACCAGCCCCGTCATTGCCGCCGCCAGGGACGTCTTGCCGGAGCCGGACTCGCCGACGATCGCGACCGTTTCGCCGGACTTAACGGCAAGATCGGTTCCTTTCACCGCTTTTACGCGATCTCGCCGGCCGTACTCGACGCTCGCGCCCTGGATATCGATCACCGTTTCTCCGTCAGACGGCGGCTGAACGTCGTCGGATATTCTCGCCGCCGCGAGCAGCGCTCGGGTGCGGGCGTGCTCGGGCTCCGCGTAGATCGACCGGACCGGGCCTTCCTCGATCAGCCTGCCGCCGTCGAGCACGAGCATGCGCTCGCAGTGGTTTGCGACGACGCCGAGATCGTGCGTGATCAGCAATAGCGCGGTGTCCTCGCGGATCTCGCTCAGCAAGGAGAGGATCTGTGCCTGGACGGTCACGTCGAGCGCGGTCGTCGGCTCGTCGGCGATCAGGAGGTCGGGTTTCGCGATCAACGCGGCCGCGATCATAGCCCGCTGGCGCATGCCGCCCGAGAGCTGGTGCGGCCAGGCCCGGAACTGGCGCTCCGGGTCCGGCAGCCGGACGCGCTCCAGCGCCTCGAGTGCCTGACGGCGCGCGCCGGCCGGATCGGCGAGGCCGTGACTCAAGAGAATGCGGGCGATCTGGTCGCCGATCCGAAGGTGCGGATTCAACGCGTCCGCCGGGTCCTGGAAGACCATCGACATGCGCGTCCCGCGCAGGGGTCTTACGGCGCTTTCGTCCGCACCGACGATCTCGGTACCCGAAAGCTTCACGCTGCCGCTCACCGTTGCGTTTTCAGGAGACAGGCCCATGATCGCGAGCGCGGTCTGCGACTTGCCGGAGCCGGACTCCCCAACGAGGCCCACGGACTCGCCGGGCGCTACCGAGAAGCTGAGCGAATCGACGGCATTCGTCTCACGAAAGCGAACGCTTAAGCTCGACACCGACAACAACGTCATCGTCGTTCCCTCACGTCGAGCTGATCGCGCAGGCCATCGCCGAGAAAGTTGAAGCTCATCAGGATCGTTGCGAGCAGCACCGCCGGGAACAGGATGACCCAGCTCGCCGTCTCGAGATGATCGGTGCCGTTGTCGACCAGGGTTCCGAGCGAGGTATCCGGCTCCTGGATGCCCAGGCCTAAGAAGCTCAAGAACGACTCCACCAGGACGGCCTGCGGGATCGTTAGCGTCAGGTAGACGACGACAACGCCGATCAGGTTCGGCGCGATGTGGCGGGCTATGATCCCGGGCGTCGAGACACCGATCAGCCTGGCCGCCTTGACGAACTCTCGCTCACGAAGGCTCAAGGTCTGGCCGCGAACGATACGCGCCATGTCGAGCCAGTTGATCGCGCCGATCGCGATGAATATCAGAAGAAAGCTGTTGTCGAAGACGACCATCAGCAGGATCACGAAGAACAGGAACGGGATCGCGTACAGGCCGTCGACGGCGCGCATCATGAACGCGTCCACACGGCCGCCGACATAGCCGGCAACGGCGCCCCACGCAACGCCGATCACGAGGCTGACGAGGCTTGCCACGATGGCGACGAGCAGCGTCACGCGTATGCCGTGCATGGTTCTTACGAGCTGGTCGCGGCCGACGTCGTCGGTGCCGAACCAATGCATGCCCTGAAGCGTCGGGGCTCTGAGCGGATTGTCGAGGTCGACGGTCGCGAAGTCGTTCGGGCTGATCCACGGCAGCACGATGGCCAGCATCGCAACCGCCAGCAGGATGCCGCCGCTTACGCGTACCGTGCGGTTTAAGTTCCGGAACACGCTCATCGATAGCGGATCCTCGGGTCGAGCAGGCCGTACAGAACGTCCACGATCAGGTTCAGGACGATGACCAGCGTCGCGTAGAACGTCACGATGCCGAGCACCAGCGTGTAGTCGCGGTGTCTCGCGCCGACGATGAACAGGTCACCGAGACCGGGGATGTTGAACACACTCTCGATCACGATTGAGCCGGTCAACACGCCCGCGATGGCCGGCCCCATGTAAGACAGCACCGGCAGCATCGCGGGCTTCAGCGCGTGATAGCGGACGATCTCGCCTGTCGACAGTCCCTGCGCTCGGGCAGTCCGCACGAATCCGCTCGCGAGCACATCGATCATGCTGGCGCGCGTCAGCCGGGCGATGTACGCGATCTGCGGCAGCGCCAGCGCGAGCACCGGCAGGAACAGCCACGCAAGACCGCCGGACGCGCTCCAGGCGGACGGGAACCAGGGGAGTTTGAGCGCGAACGCGAGCACGAGCAGCGGGGCGATGACGAAGATCGGGATCGAGATGCCCATCATCGCGGCCGCCATGACCATGCGATCGATCAGGCTGTCCCTGTTGAGCGCCGCCCAGCTCCCCGCGGCAATGCCTGCCATCAGGGCGAACAGGATCGAGAGCAGGCCGACGGCAGCGGAGTACGGCAGCGTCTCGACGATCAGGTCGCCGACGGTTGCGCCCTCGAAATGAAACGACGGACCGAAGTCTCCCTTCATGAGGCCGCCTAAGTAGTCGAAGAACTGGACGACGAGCGGGTCGTCGAGGTTATAGGCTTCGATGAGTGCCGCTTCGACCTCTTCGGGCACCTCGCGCTGCTCGTCGAATGGCCCGCCCGGTGTAAACCTCACGAGCATGAACGCGACCGCGATGACGACGAACAGCGTCGGTATCGCCGCCAAGAGTCTTCGCATCACGTATCGGGCCAAGGCGTATCCGTTTAGTCCAGGGCGCCCGCAGGAAGGTTAAAGGGTATCAGCGGCGTTGTCTCGCCGTGCGCGTCAGGCGGAGAGCTTGAGTTTCTTCAAGTGGATCAGGATCAGCGAGACTGCGGACGGCGTCATGCCCTCGAGTCTCGCGGCCTGGCCCAGCGTCCGAGGCTTCGCGGCGATCAGGCGCTGCCGCGCCTCGTTCGACAGGCCGTCCACCCCCGTGTAGTCGAGATCGCCCGGCAGCTCGAGCGACTCCTGCTTCGACTGGCGCGCAATCTCGCGCTGCTGGCGCTCGATATAACCCGCGTATTTGGCCTCGACGTCGAGACCGAGCTCGACCTGCTCGCGAAGTTCATCGAAAACGTCCTCTTCGTCCGCGAAGCTGCCGACAATTGGGGCGATCTTCGCGTAACTGAGTTCGGGCCGGCGAAGCAGCGCTGCTGCGGTCGACTCCTTCGACAGCCCAAGCGCATCGCGATCGGCCTGACGTAGCGACGCGGGGGTCAGCATCAGGCCCTCGAGCCGGGCCTGCTCGCGGGCCTTCAGCGCCTCTTTGCGCTCATAGAGCTGCCAGCGGGCGTCGTCGACGAGGCCGAGCTCGCGCCCGACGGGCGTCAGCCGGCTGTCGGCATTGTCCTCACGCAGCGTCAGCCGGTATTCGGCCCGGCTGGTGAACATGCGATAGGGCTCGCTGACGCCGCGGGTGATGAGATCGTCGATCAGCACGCCGATGTAGGCTTCCTGGCGGCGCGGATACCAGCCTTCCCGTCCCGCTGACCGGCGCGCGGCATTGATGCCGGCGACCAGGCCCTGGGCTGCGGCTTCCTCGTAACCGGTCGTGCCGTTGATCTGCCCCGCGAAGTACAGCCCGCCTAAAAATTTCGTCTCCAGCGTGGGCTCCAGATCGCGCGGATCGAAATAGTCGTACTCGATCGCGTAGCCGGGCTGCGTGATGCGGGCATTCTCGAAGCCCGGAATCGTGCGTACGAAATCGAGCTGTGTCTCTTTCGGCAGGCTGGTCGAGATGCCGTTCGGGTAGACGACGCTGGTACGTAAGCCCTCGGGCTCGACAAAGATCTGATGAGCGTCACGCTCCGCGAAGCGAACCACCTTGTCCTCGACGGACGGGCAGTAGCGGGGGCCGACGCCCTCGATCAGGCCGGAGTACATCGGCGACTCGTCGAGATGCGCGCGGATGATGTCGTGCGTCCGCTCGTTGGTCTTCGTGATGTAGCAGGAGATCTGCGTTGGATGCTCCGCGCGGCGGCCCATGAACGAGAACACCGGCGCCGGCGTGTCGCCCGGCTGCTCGGCCATCACCGAGAAATCCAGCGTATCGCCATCCAGCCGCGGCGGCGTACCGGTCTTGAGCCTTGCTACCCGGAAGGGCCGCTCTCGTAGACGTTCGGCCAGACGGTTGGACGGCGCGTCGCCGACGCGCCCGCCGGCTAACTCTTCGCGCCCGATCAGGATGCGGCCGCCGAGAAACGTGCCTACGGTCAGCACGACCGTGCGGCCTTCGAAACGGTCGCCGCCGGCTGCGATGACGCCGGTCACGGTGTCGCCGTCGACCCCGTTCTCGACAATCAGATCCTCGACAGTGTGTTCGACGATCTCCAGGCCGGCCTGCGATTCCAGAATCGACCGAATCGCATTCCGGTACAGCTGCCGGTCGGCCTGTGCCCGGGTCGCACGGACCGCCGGGCCCTTGCTGGCATTGAGCGTACGGAACTGGATGCCGGCCTGATCGATCGCTCTGGCCATCGCGCCGCCCAGTGCGTCGACTTCCCGCGTAAGGTGGCCCTTGCCGATGCCGCCGATCGCCGGGTTGCAGCTCATCTGACCGAGCGTTTCGACCTTCTGCGTGATCAGAAGCGTCCGGGCACCCGCGCGCGCGGCAGCCAGAGAGGCTTCCGTACCGGCGTGACCGCCGCCGATCACGATGACGTCGTAGCGTTCCGGCATTCCTTAAGAGGTCCTTGGAAAGGGTGGCGAATTGTAGTGCTTCGGCCGCGCCGGCGCCATAAACCGCTGCAAATTCCGGAGCTTGCGGCTCGGTGCGCAAGCCCTTTACATGCCCCTCGGCAATCGTCAGGATAGCGCCTCTCTCGTAGTGCCACGGACCTCCATGTTTCGATACATCGCTGTGCTGCTCGCGGCGGTCGCCGCACTCGTTCCGGCGACGTCCGGAGCGCTGGAACTCGAGCCCTGCCGGATCAGCGCGGGTCCCGCGTTCCCGAGCATGAAGGCGAACTGCGGGACGCTCGAGCGGCCCGAGAATCCGGACGATCCGGAGTCGGCGATGATCGAACTCCGCGTCGCCGTGGTACCCGCGCTAAACCTGGAGCCGGAGCCCGACCCGGTTGTCCTGCTCGCCGGCGGTCCCGGTCAGGGCGCTGTGCAGTTCTACGCCTTCTATTCCCATGCGTTCGAACCGGTGCGGCGCAATCGCGACATCCTGCTCGTCGATCAGCGGGGCACCGGCGAGTCTTCCAGGATGGACTGCGAAGTCGACGACATGCTCCACGCCGACGAGGCTTCGCTCGAGCAGATGCGCGAGCTTACCCGCGAGTGTCTCGAAGCCCTGCCGCACGATCCGCGGTATTTCACGACCAGTATCGCGGTCCGCGATCTCGACGTCGTCCGCGAAGCGCTGGGCTATCCGGAGCTCAATCTGTATGGCGTCTCCTATGGCACGCGTGTCGCACAGCACTTCGCAAAGCGCTTTCCGGAAGCGACCCGTACGATCGTCCTCGACGGCGTCGTGCCACCCGGGCTGCCGCTCGGTCCGGACATCGCCATCGAGGCGCAGCGTGCGCTCGACAACATCTTCGCGCGCTGCGCTGCCGACGAAGGATGCGCGGAGCGATTCCCGGACATTGCCGAAACCTTCGACTCGCTGAAGTCGAGGCTGACCGCCTCGCCGGTCAACGTCAGCGTACCGAACCCCACAACCGGAGCGGTCGAGACTTTCAGCTTCGGGCGCAACGAACTCGCTGCCGGCATCCGCTTGCTGGCCTACGACCCGAACTCCATCGCGATGATTCCGCTGTTGATCTCGGAAGCGCACGACGGCAACTACGAGCCCATCGCCGCACAGTATCTGATGACGATGATGAGTCTCTCGGACATGCTCGCGCTGGGAATGCACAACTCGATCATGTGCACCGAGGACGCTCCGTGGTACGACGGGATGGAGATCGACCGGGCGGCGCTCGAGGCGACCTACATGGGTGCCGTACAGGTGGATGCGCTCGCGGCGATCTGCGAAGAATGGCCGGCGGGCCCGATCGATGACGACTTCCGCGAGCCGCTGTCGACCGACATCCCGACGCTGCTCCTTTCCGGTGACGCCGACCCGATCACGCCACCGTCGTACGCGGATCGCGCCGCGAGGAACCTGCAACGCGCCTGGCTGCTGACCGGCGAGCGCCAGGGCCATGGCCAGATCGCCGTCGGCTGCATGCCGCGCATCTTCGACCGCTTCGTCACGAACCGCGAACTCGCCGACGGCGACGCGGACTGCTTTGACTCGGCGTTCGTCATGCCGTTCTTCCTCGACTTCTCGGGGCCGCGGCCATGATCAAGGTTCACAACATCCACAAGTCCTTCGGCGACGTGAAGGCGGTGCGTGGGGTCAGCTTCGATGCGCCCGACGGCAAGATCACGGGGCTCTTGGGCCCCAACGGCGCCGGCAAGTCGACGACGCTTCGAGTGCTGTACACGGTGCTGAAGCCCGACGAAGGCAGTGCATCGATCGACGGCCACGACGTCGTGTCGGCCAGCCTCGAGGCGCGCCGCAGAACGGGCGCGTTGCCGCACGGGTCCGGCCTGTACCCGCAGCTGACCGCGCGAGAGAACATCGCCTACTTCGCGAAGCTGTGCGGCCTGAACGCCGCGGAGATCGACGAGAAAGTCGAGAACATCATCGATCTTCTCGAGATCCATGAATTCGCGGACCGGCGGACCAAAGGCTTCTCGCAGGGTCAGCGCACGAAGGTGTCGCTGGCCCGCGCGCTCGTGCACGATCCGCAGAACGTCATTCTCGACGAGCCATCCAACGGTCTCGACGTCATGGCAACGCGCTCGCTCCGCGAGCTGATTTTGAAGCTCAAGGATTCGGGGCGCTGCGTGCTGTTCTCCAGTCACGTAATGCAGGAGGTCGCCGCGCTCTGCGACGATATCTGCATCATCGCGCACGGGCAGGTCGCGATAGACGCATCCGTCGACGGCATCCGTGAGCAAACCGGTTGCGACGATCTCGAGGAAGCGTTCGTCCGGGCGATCCGGCGGGTGAGGCAGGACTGATGCGTACCCTGCTGACCGTCTTCGCGAAGGAAGTGCTCGACAACTTCCGCGACCGCCGTACCGTTGCCACCGCGCTCTTGATGGGACCGCTGTTCGGACCGCTCCTGTTCGCCTTCGTCATAAACCTCTCGATCGAGCGCTCGCTGGCGGACGTCGAGCGGACGCTCGAGGTGCCGGTCATCGGCGCCGAGCATGCGCCGAACCTGATCCGCTTCCTCGAAAGCAACAACATGGCGATCGTCGATGCGCCGGAGACGCGCGAGGAGGCGATGACGGCGGTCGAGACGGGCATCCATGACATTGTCGTCGTGATATCGCCGGACTTCGGCGAGCAGCTCGGAAACGGCGCGCCGGCGAAGATCGAGCTGATCTCCGATCAGGCCAACACGACCGCGGACCGGGAAGCACGCCGGGTCCGCGGCGCGCTCTATACCTACAGCCAACAGCTCGCCGCTATCCGGCTGTCCGCTCGCGGCGTGAGCCCGCTGGTATTGAGACCGCTGAACATAGACGACGTCGACGTGTCGACGCCCTCGGGACGCTCGGGAATCCTGCTCGGGATGATGAGCTACTTCTTCATCTTCGCGCTGTTGATGGGCGGCATGTATCTCGCGATCGACTCGACGGCCGGCGAGCGCGAACGCGGCTCGCTCGAACCGTTGCTGGCGCTGCCGGTCACCCGGGATCAGCTGATCCTCGGCAAGATACTCGCCGCCGGGTTGTTCATGGCGATATCGCTGGCGCTCTGCATCCTCTCGTTCTCAGTGGCGATCCAGTTCATGCCGCTGCAGCAGCTCGGCATGACGCCGAACTTCGGGCCGGAAACCGTCGTCATGGCGTTCCTATTGCTCTCACCTTTCATCCTGCTCGGCGCTTCACTGATGACGCTCGTAGCCTCGTTCACGAAGAGCTACAAGGAAGCACAAACCTGGCTCAGCGCGCTCCTGCTCGCCCCGACGCTGCCTATCCTCGTCGTGAGCCTTTTGCAGCTTCGGCCGCGATTCGAGTTCATGTTCATCCCGAGCCTCAGCCAGCACCTGTTGCTCGTCGATATGGTCAAGAACGAGCCGCTGGAACCGTCGCATGTGGCGATCTCGGTGACCAGCACGCTCATCTTCGGAGCACTGCTGACGTGGCTCTGCGCGAAGCTGTACCGGCGCGAGGGCCTGCTGGGCTGATCCGGCTTGTTATGACAGCGCGCATCGGTCAGGATGTGACGCGAGGCCATAATTACAATGTCCATGCCTTCCATAGCAGAGCTCAGCCGGCGCAACGTGTTCAAGGTTGCGTTCGTCTACATCGTGGGCGCGGCTCTTCTGTACTGGCTGGCCGTGGTCGCCAACACCCAGCTCGAGCTGCCGTGGTGGTTCTCGCGCCTCGTCGGCATTCTGTTCGTCGTCGGCTTCGTTCCGGCGCTGATCTTCTCGTACGTTTACGAGATCACACCTTACGGCCTCAAGAAGGCTATCGACGTCGACCAGACGCAATCGATCGTCTTCAAGACCGGACAGAAGCTGAACGCGTCGCTTGCCGTGCTCGTCGTGCTGGCTGCGGTCGCAATGATCGCCGACCGGCTGCTGCCTGAACTCGCCGTCGTCGAACCGCCGCCGTTCGTCTTCGACGCGCCCACCGGGGCGAACGTGCCCGAAGAGATCCGCAGCTTCACGCTGGATAACGGCCTGAAGATCATCGTCTGGCCGGATCACGACATCCCGAACGTCGTCATGTACAACTTCGTTCGTGCCGGCGGGCGTAACGAGTATCCGGGCATCACCGGCCTGTCGCACTTCTTCGAACACATGATGTTCAACGGCACCAGCAATCTCGAGCCGGGAGAGTTCGACCGGATCATGGAGGCTGCCGGCGGCGCGAACAACGCGTACACGTCGAAAGACGTCACCGTCTATCAGGACTGGTTCCCCAAATCCGCGATACGGACGATCTTCGAGCTCGAAGCGGACCGGCTGGAGAACCTGGTCATCGATCCGGACGTGGTCGAGAGCGAACGCGGTGTGGTCTACTCGGAGCGCCGCTCGGGTATCGACAACGACAATTCGGGAATGCTGTACGAGCAGATGATGGCGAGCGCCTACATTGCGCATCCCTATCAGTTCCCGGTCTACGGCTGGCCCTCGGACGTTGAGAACTGGAGCCGCGAGGACCTGGAGTCGTACTACCAGACCTACTACGCGCCGAATAACTGTCTGATGGTCTTCACCGGTGACGTGACACCGGAGGAGATCTACAGCCTCGCCGAGGAGTTCTTCACCGGCATACCCGCAGAGGACCCGCCCGATGAGGTCACGACGGTCGAGCCGGAACAGCTCGGGGTCAGACGGATTCTCATCGAGAGGCCCGCGCAGTTGCCACTGTTGCACATGGCGTTTCACGCCGGCCGCGCCAGCGACCCAGAAACACTGGCGATGAACATGCTGCTCGAGATCATCGTCGGCGGCGATTCGTCTCGTCTGCACCGGCTGCTGGTCGAGGAGCTGGAGATCGCGACCTACATCGGCGGCTTCCACCACGAAGGCTTCGATCCCAGCGCCGTCTATTTCTATCTCGAGCTCAGGTCCGGTGTGGAGCCTGCCGACGCAGAGGCTCAATTCTTTGCGGCGCTCGAAGCGGTCATTGAAGAAGGGGTGACCGAGGCCGAACTCGATAAGGCGCGAAACATCATGCTCGCGGATTTCTGGCGCGAAATGGCCACCATCGACGGCAAGGCTTCCGCGCTGGGTAATTTCGAAGTGTTCCACGGCAGCTACGAGAAGCTGTTCGATCGGTCCGATGCGGTAGACGCCGTGACGGTCGAAGATCTCAAGGCCGCAGCGGCCGAGGTCTTTCGCATCAACAACGCGACGATCGGCGTTCTTCAGAGCGCTCCGGAGCCAGAGGAATGAGAGCCCTCGCACTGCTGTCGCTGGGCCTTCTATTCGCGTCATTCGCCGCGCACGCCCAGAGCGTCACGCTGCCGCCGTCCGAACGCATCGTTCTCGACAACGGCGTCGTGCTGATACTCAGTGAAAAACACGATGTGCCGCTGGTCTCCGTAGACATTCTCGTTCGCGGCGGTTCGCTCGGGGATCCGGAGGACAAAGGAGGCGTGTCAATGCTTCTTGCGTCTCTGCTCGAGAAGGGCGCCGGCGAACGCAGCGCCGCTGAGTTCGCTGAAGCCGTCGCTGCCGTGGGCGGACGGCTTTCGGTCGGCGCCACGCAGGAAAACATCAACGTCTGGGGCAATTTCTTGAGCCGCGACTCCGATCTGATGATCGAGCTGGTGGCCGATATGCTCTTGAGGCCGACGCTCGACGCCGACGAGTTCGAGCGGCTGCGGCTGCGGCGCATCGACGGCATCCGCTCGGCGAAGGATGGCGACCCGAGGCCGCTGATGCCGGTCTACGCGGAAGCCTTCCTGTTCGGCGATCACCCGTACTCGCAATCCGTCGGGGGCAGCGAATCCTCGCTGGAAGCCGTCGAGCACTCTGATGTGCTGGAGTATTTCGAACAGCACATCGGCGCCGATCGAACGATCATCGCGGTATCGGGCGACTTCGATCCAGCCGCGATGCGCGCCAGTCTCGAAGCGGCATTTGGGGAATGGGGCCCGGCCACCGCTGAGCTTCCCGCTGCCGAGGCGGCAGAGCCGCAGACCGGAAGGCGCGTGCTGCTCGTCGACAAGCCCGGTGCGACGCAGACGTATTTCTGGATCGGCAACGTCGGCGTGGCGCGCAGCTATCCGCAGCGCGCGGAGCTCAATATCGCGAATACGGTATTCGGTGGCCGCTTCACGTCGATGCTGAACACGGCACTGCGCGTCGAGTCGGGCCTTACCTACGGCGCGCGCTCGCGGATTTCGCGCAATCTGCAGCCGGGCTCGCTCGGCATTAGCTCGTACACCGAGACCTCGTCGACGATCGAGGCCATCGACATGGCGCTAGGGGTCCTTGCAATGTTTCATGCCGAAGGTGTCGGCGAGGAAATGCTCCAGTCCGCGCAGAACTACATCATGGGTCAGCTCCCGGACAACCTCGAGACCGGGTCGCAGCTCGCGGATACGTTCGCGCAGATCGAGTTCTACGGTCTGGACGCGAGTTACATCGACGGCTACGGCGAGGCGATCGCCGCCGCCACGCCTGAGTCGGTCGCCGCGGTCATCGAGAACGTCTATCCGAAAGAAGAGAATCTCGTGTTCGTTCTGCTCGGCGACGCGGAACAGATCCGCGAGTCCGTACAAAAATACGGCCCCGTGACCGAGGTGTCGATCACGGAGCCGTCTTTTGATATCGCCCAGCCGTTGGACGAATCGATGGACGAATCTTCTGGCGACTGATTACTGTCCGAAGAACAGACGCGCGCCCAAGCCTAAGCGATCGATGTCGTCGCTGAATTCAGCGCTCACACCGACAGAGAAGTTGTCGCTGAAGTAGTACCAGGCCGAGCCGCCAATGGACGTGTCGTCGCCCGAATCGCTTAAGTCGATGTACTCGATCTGCCCCGCCACCTCGATCGCGTCGTTAACCATCGTACGCACACCGACGGTTGCGCCGAATCCGTCATCGTCCGCGGAGGCGCCCCCCGCACTGACTTCGGCCGATACGTAGTTGATGATGCCGAAGAAGTCGGATCTGTTGCTGATCGGCGTGTGCACTCCGAGCCCGAGATAGAGCTCGTCGAAATCGAGGCCGACGTCGAGGTCCGCCGTGGCGTACTCGGCCCTGACGAACATGTTCTCACCGACTTCGAACGAGCCGACGACGTTGATACCGTCGCCATCGACTTCGAAGACCGTGGCGTCGAGTTCGACATCGTAGTAGCCGGCTTCGATGTAGTTGTAGTCGATGCCGTCTGCAAGGGCGGGGCCGGTAAGCGCAACAAGTGATACCAAGCCTAACGAACGTAACATATTGATCTCCCGTGGGTTTTGCCCAAACGTCATGGGG
>JAAUXY010069683.1_pt1 | contig 16432 bp, 13 predicted proteins | sample 7278121 | NCBI WGS metagenome assembly JAAUXY01 (sample SAMN14350117, study PRJNA611818) | marine sediment metagenome | isolation source: surface marine sediment (1.8m) | place: French Polynesia: Moorea | collected 2018-08 | reverse complement strand
GCTGTTGACGCACTACTGCAGCACGCCACGGAAGTTGGGTTCGACATGTCGGGCCTGGCCCGCCAGCTGGCCGGCGAGCAGATGGGCAATGGCAATGGCGCCCGCACCTGGGACGTGCTGATTATCGGCGGTGGTGCCGGTGGCATTGCCGTCGCTTCGAGCCTGCTGGCCCGCGATGGCAACCTGGACATCGCCATCGTCGACCCCGCCGAAGTGCACTACTACCAGCCCGGCTGGACCCTGGTCGGTGCGGGCGTATTCGACAAGGGCCACACGGTGAAGACCATGGCCTCGCTGATTCCTCCGGGTGTCGAGTGGATCAAGGAAGCGGTCATGGCCTTTGAGCCCGAGAAGAACCGGGTGGTGCTGGAGAACTGCCGGCGCCTGTCTTACCGCCGCCTGGTGGTTGCCCCCGGCATCAAGCTCGACTGGCACGCCATTGACGGCCTGTCGGAAACCCTGGGCCACAATGGGGTTACCTCGAACTACCGCTTCGACCTGGCACCCTACACCTGGGAGCTGGTGCAGAACCTGCGCGGTGGCCGGGCGTTGTTCACCCAGCCGCCCATGCCCATCAAGTGTGCCGGCGCACCGCAGAAAGCCCTGTACCTGTCCTGCGACCACTGGTTGCGCGAGGGTCACCTCAACAATATCGAGGTGGAGTTCTACAACGCCGGCGGCGTGCTGTTCGGCGTCAAGGACTACGTGCCCGCGCTGATGCAATATGTGCAGCGCTACCAGGCCGACCTCAACTTCAATCACCGCCTCACCCGCATCGACGGCTCGGCCCGCAAGGCCTGGTTTACGGCGACAGACGAGAACGGCGAAACCTCCGAGATCAGCCGCGAGTTCGACATGATTCACGTCACGCCGCCCCAGTGCGCGCCAGATTTCATTGCCGACAGCGCCCTGGCCGACGAGGCCGGCTGGGTGGACGTCGACCAGAATACCCTGCGCCACAAGCGCTTCGACAATATCTGGTCGCTGGGCGATGCCATGAATGCGCCCAACGCCAAGACTGCCGCGGCGGCGCGCATGCAGGCGCCGGTGGTGGCCAACAACCTGCTGCAGGATATCGGTGCCGTCAGCGGGGTCGCTCACTACAACGGTTATGGCTCCTGCCCGCTGACCGTGGAACGGGGCAAGATCGTGCTGGCTGAATTCGGCTATGGCGGCAAGCTGCTGCCCAGCTTCCCGCGCTGGATTATCAACGGCAAGCGGCCCAGCCACCTGGCCTGGCTGCTGAAGGAGAAGATCCTGCCGCCGGTGTACTGGAAAGCCATGCTCAAGGGCCGCGAGTGGATGGCGCGCCCCGAGAAGACGCTGCCCACGGCCTGACCCTATGAGCCTTTTGCCCCGCCTTAAGCTGCCTTGCCTGGCCTGGATGCGTGATTACGATCGCGACACCCTGGCCGGTGACCTGGTGGCGGCTGCGATTGTGACCATCATGTTGATACCGCAATCGCTGGCCTATGCGCTGCTGGCGGGGGTGCCGGCAGAGATGGGTCTGTACGCCACCATGCTGCCGCTGGTGACCTACGCGCTGCTGGGTACCAGCCGTACCCTGTCGGTAGGGCCGGTCGCCGTGATCTCGTTGATGACCGCCACAGCGGTGGGCGACGTGGTGGCTACCACCGGGGCCGACTACATCTCGGCGACGATTGCCCTGGCACTGTTGTCGGGGCTGATCCTGATGGCGATGGGCCTGCTGCGTTTCGGTTTCCTGGTGAACTTCCTGTCTCACCCGGTGGTGGCGGGCTTTATTACCGCCTCGGCGATCATCATCGCGCTGGGGCAGTTCCGACACCTGTTGGGTGTCGATGCCCAAGGCGATACGGTGCTGGAGCTTGGCGCCAGCCTCGGCGCGGCGGTGGCGGATACCAACAACGTAACCCTGGCCCTGGGCCTGCTGGCGCTGGGTATGCTGTTGCTGGCCCGTCGCCTGCAGCCGCTGCTGCAGGCCTGGGGCCTGGGGCCACGGATGGCGGATCTGCTGTGCAAGGCGAGCCCCGTACTGGTGGTGTTCCTGACCACGGCACTGGCCTGGCGCTTCTCGCTGCAGGATTCCGGCGTGGCGCTGGTCGGCGCCGTCCCCCGGGGCCTGCCCGTGCTGCGGATTCCGGCGCTGGATCCTCTGCTGTGGCGAGAGCTGGCTGACAGCGCCCTGTTGATTGCCATTATCGGCTATGTGGAATCCGTCTCGGTAGGCAAGACCCTGGCCGCCAAGCGTCGCCAGCGCATCGATGCCGACCAGGAGTTGATCGGCCTGGGTGCGGCCAATGTCACCTCGGCGTTGTCCGGCGGTATCCCGGTGACGGGCGGTTTCTCCCGCTCGGTGGTCAACTACGATGCCGGTGCGGTGACCCCGGCTGCCAGCCTGTTCGCGGCCGGTGGCATGGCGCTGGCAGCACTGCTGCTGACGCCGCTGTTGTACTTCCTGCCCAAGGCAACCCTGGCGGCAGTGATTATCGTGGCGGTGGTAGGGCTGGTGGACTTCTCCCACCTGCGACGCGCGTGGGGCTACTCCCGCGGCGACTTTGCGGCAATCGCCACCACCCTGGTGCTCACGCTGGTGGCGGGTGTTGAAGTCGGCGTACTGTGTGGGGTGTTCGCCTCGCTGGCGCTCCACCTGTACGAAACCTCACGGCCTCACATGGCGGTGGTGGGTGAGGTGCCGGGCACCGAGCACTTCCGCAATGTCGAGCGCCACCAGGTCATCACCCATCGCGGTATTGTCTCGCTGCGGGTCGATGAGAGCCTGTACTTTGCCAATGCGTCCTATATCGAGGATGCGATCTACACCCTGGTGTCGCGCGATCCCTGCCTGCGCCATGTGGTGCTGATGTGCCCGGCGGTGAATGCCATCGACCTCAGTGCACTTGAGGTGCTGGAAGAGGTCAACGAGCGCCTGCAGGAAGCCGGCATCAGCCTGCACCTCAGCGAGGTGAAAGGGCCGGTGATGGACTGCCTGAACAAGACCGATTTTCTAAAGCGCCTCAGTGGCGAGGTGTTCCTCAGCCAGCACCAGGCCATTGCCAGCCTGTCGTGCAGCCAACCCGCCCAATCCAGGACGTTAATCAGCGCCTTCTAGACCGGCCAGATGCTCGTCACCGTGTGAGATCACGATCTTGCCCCGGGCGCGACCCGACTCCGAATAGCGCACGGCCTCGGCGGTTTCCGCCAGCGGATAGACCTTGTCGATCACGGTTTTTACCTTGCCCTCGGCCATCAGCGTTGCCAGCGTCTCCATGGCTTCTGCCGACATCTGCGCAGTAAATGACATCATTTCCTGGGAGACAAAGGGATTGAGCAGCGAAGTGGAAATCGCGTTGTACAACGGCGCCAGCCAGTTGCCCTTGGCGCCACCCACCAGTACCAGGCGGCCGTCGGGTTTCAGGAGACTGCGGTTGGCCAGTGGACCGTGGTTACCGATCATATCGATAATCAGGTCGAAGCTCTGGCCACTCTCAATGTAGTTCTCCTCCTTGTAATTGAAGACCTGGTCGGCACCGATGGACTTCACCATTTCGATGTTGCGGCCGCTGCATACCGCGCTGACGTGTGCGCCCACGTCCTTGGCGATCTGTACTGCATAGGTCCCGACGCCGCCGGAGGCGCCGTTGATCAACACCCGTTGGCCGGGCTGTAACTTTCCGTGATCGTGCACGGCCTGCAGGGCGGTGACGGCGGCAATCGGCACACCGGCGGCCTCCTCGAAGCTGACGTTGTCGGGCTTGAGCGCCAGCGCGCGGTCCTCGTGGCGCACCACGTATTCACCGAAGGCACCCCAGGCGCCACCGAAGATCTCGTCGCCAACCTCGAAGCGCGTCACTTCCGGACCTACCGCTACCACGGTACCGGCGAAATCGACGCCCAGTCGGTAGTCATCAGGGGCACCGATGCCAGCGAACAGGCGCAGGAAGTAGGGAGAGCCGCGCATGTAGTGCCAATCCAGCGGGTTGACCCCAGCGGCGGCCACCTTCACCAGGACCTCGTTGTCTTCCGGCACCGGCTTGTCTACGGTGGTGTACTCGAGCACGTCCGGTGAGCCGTAGCAGCGGGAGATTACCGCCGACATGGTATCCCCGCCGGAGGTAGCCACCGGGGTAGTCGGGCACTCGGAAGTATTGGAAATGACCAGGGCCAGGCCGGCCACGGCGACGAACAGCAGGATGACACCTGCGAGCAGGATACGACGGATCACTCGTTACTCCATGGTCAGGACAGTCTGGGGACCAGCCTAAATTAAGCCCGCCGACAATGCACTGTATTCCGCCGCAGGAATCCGGCGGCCTGCCTCACAGGGCTGCGGGCGGTAAAACGGCTCAGCCGGTGAAATCCCGCGCCGCTTTCAGCAACTGTCGGCAGGTGACCTGGCCCACCAGCCGGCCGTCTTCTACCACCGGGCGCCGGCGCTTTTTCTTCAGCAGCATGTCCTGGGCGACATCGGTAATGTCTTCATGGGGGTTGGCGACAATCAGGTTGTCACCGGCCATATAGTCCTTGACCTGGCCGATGCCGCCCTCGTTGTAGCTGGCACTGAGCATGGCCTTGAGGCAGTCGAGCTCCGAGAGGATGCCGACCAGCCGACCAGCGCCGTCAACCACGCACAGGCCCGAGATCTTGTTATCGATGATGAGTTTTATAGCCTCACCCATGGTGGCTTCGGCGCGTACTGTCACCGGGTGTTTGAGCATGTAGTCCTTGAGTTCAACTGACCGCGGCATAGCATCCTCCGGCTCGTGGGAGCTGTTGTCTAAAGTATAGTTCGCAAAATTTCCATCAGTGGCCCCGGCACGATGCCGAGGTAGAGCATGGCCAGCACCAGGCCATAACAGGTGAGACGCGCGGGCCAGCCGGGGCGCTCGACTGCTGCCGGCTGTGCGTCGCCGGCCAGGGTCATCCGATAGACCATGCGCAGGTAGTAATACAGTCCGATAGCGCTGCCTATGACCAGCAGTGCCAGCAGTCCCCACAGGGAGCCGGCGACGCCCGCCGAGAACAGGTAGAACTTGCCGACGAAGCCCGCCGTCAGCGGTATGCCTGCCAGCGACAGCAGTGCCACGGTGAACAGCAGGGACAGGCCCGGTTGGCGCCAGAACAGGCCGGTGAGATCGTCGAGGCTGGTGAGTTCCTTCGCACCGCTGGCACGGGATAGCAGGCCCAGCAGGGTAAACGCGGCGAGACTGGTCAGGGAATAGGCCACCAGGTAGTAGGCGGCCGCCTCTTTGGCCAGGTGTGGGTCGGCCACCAGGCCGCAGGCGACCAGTACGATCAGCAGGTAGCCCATGTGGGCGATCGATGAGTAGGCCAGCACGCGCTTGATGTTGTCCTGCAGCAACGCCAGCAGGTTGCCAACCAACATCGAGGCGCCGGCGACCAGCGCTACCAGGGTCAGCAGTCCCGGCAGTTCATAAAGCCCCGACGCCATCCACCAGCGCAGCAGTGCGGCAAAGATCGCCCCCTTGGACACCGCTGCCAGGAAGCCGGTGATGGGCGCCGGCGCGCCCTCGTACACGTCCGGCGTCCACATGTGGAAGGGCACTACGCTGAGCTTGTAGCCCAGGCCCGCGACTATCATGGCTGCCGAAGCCAGCAATACCGGATTGTCGGCGCTGGCCAGGGCAGCGCCGATGCCCGGGTAATCGAGTACACCCACCGCGGCATACAGCAGCGCGAAGCCAAACACAAAGGTGATCGATGCGGCTGCGGACAGCACCAGGTACTTGATGGCCGCCTCCAGGGGCAGTTCCAGCTTGTCCGGGTAACCGATCAGCGCATACAGCGATACGCCCATCAACTCCATGCCCAGCAGCAGCGCCACGAAATGATTGGCGTAGGCCAGGGTGACCGCCCCCAGTGTTGACAGCAGAACCAGCAGGAAGAATTCCTCGTTCTCCCCATGGCGCTCCCCCAGGTACTCGTGTGAAACGATAACCGTCACCAGGCCGCAGATGGCAAACAGGGCAGTGAAGAACAGCGCATAGCTGTCCGCCATCAGCAGCGGCGTGACGGCCTGGGGAATGGCTTCCCGGGCCGGCAGGCATGACAGGGCCGCCGCCGCGAGAATCAGGGCCGTGGTGATCCATGACAGCGGCGTATCGCGTCGCGCCGCTACCAGCAGCATCAGCAGCACTGCGCCGCCGCTCAGCACCAGCAGCGGCGCGATCGCCCACCAGTTGACGCCGCTCACGACCCCGCCTCCGACAGCAGGCTATCAACCGTCGGCTGGGTCAGGTCCAGCAGGGCCTGTGGATAGACGCCGAGCCAGATCAGCAGGGCGATCATCAGCAACATGGTCGCCATCTCCCGGCCACCGTAGTCGGGTACTGCGCGCTCGGGATCGCCAGGACCCTGGAAGCTGCGTTGCAGCATGATCAGGCTGTAGATGGCACCGGTGACCAGGCCCAGGGCTGCGACCACCGCGACGCGCGGTGCTACCTGGAACAGACCCAGCAGCACCAGGAATTCGGCGACGAAGTTACCGAGTCCCGGCAGGCCCAGCGAGGCCATGGTGAAGAACAGGGCGCAGGCGCCCATGCGCGGCGCGTTCAACCACAGCCCACCCATGCGCGACATGTCCCGGGTGTGCATGCGCTGCTGCAGTGAGCCGGCAACCATGAACAGGGCCGCAGTGCTCAGGCCGTGGGCCACCATCTGCACGATCGCCCCCTGCACGGCGATGCTGTTCCAGGCATACAGGCCCAGCAACACGAAGCCCATATGGCTGACGCTGGAATAGGCCACCAGGCGCTTGAAATCGCTCTGGGCAAAAGCCAGCACGGCGCCGTAGATGATGCCTGCTGCCCCGAGCGCCATTGCGATAGGCGCGAACTCCAGCGAGGCCTCGGGAAACAGCGGGATAGTAAAGCGCAGCAGGCCGTAGGCGCCGGTCTTCAGCAGTATGCCGGCCAACAGCACGCTGCCGGCGGTGGGCGCCTGGGTGTGGGCGTCCGGCAGCCAGGTATGGAAGGGAAAGCCGGGCAGTTTCACTGTGAAGGCAAGGAAGAAGCCCAGCATCACCCAGAAGCCCAGCGACGAGTCCAGCGGACTGCCCAGCAAGTCGAAGTAGGAAAAGCTGTAGCTGCCGCTTACCTGCGCGTGCTGGTAGGCGAGCACGACGATCGACACCAGCATCAGCAGACCTGAGGCCTGGGTGAAGATGAAAAACTTCATCGAGGCGTAGGCGCGGCCTTCGTGCCCCCAGATCGCGATCAGCAGGTACATGGGTACCAGCATCACCTCGTAGAACACGAAGAACAGGAACAGGTCGAGGGCCATGAATACGCCCACGACCCCCGTCAGGCTCCACAGCAGGTTGGCCTGGAAGAAGCCGCTGTGCTGGTCGATTTCCGACCAGGATGAGCTCAGGGCAATCAGGCCCAGCAGCAGGGTCAGCGCGACCAGGGTCAAGCTGAGTCCGTCCAGGGCCAGTTCGAAGCGGATGCCAAAGCGCGGAATCCACTCCAGCCGGGTATGCGCCAGCCAGGTGTCGGGCTGTGTGGCTGTGGGTAGCAGGCTGAAGTGTTCCGCCGGCAGGCGCATCACGGCCACCGCCAGGTAGAGCAATGCAAAACTCACCGCTCCCAGCGCCACCCACCTCGGTGCCTGCGGGTGCCAGCGCTCGCTGAGCCAGGCCAGGCCGCCGCCCAGGAACAGGATGAGCAACAGGTAAACCATCAGCCCGCGGCCCGCCAGACAATATTGAGCAGGACGATCACCCCAACCACCATTACCGTGCCGTACTGGCGCAGGCGGCCGGTCTGGCTGTTGCTGAGGGCGCGATGCAGGAGCCTGCACAGCCCGACCACGGCGCCGTAGAGTCTGTCGACAGGCTCAGACCGCAACAGCGCTGCCAGGCCCATATAGGGTTTCACCCACAGCCAGTCGTAGAGTCCGTCTACCCGCCAGCCGGCGTGCCAGAAGCCATAAAGCGCCTGGCCCGGGGGCGACGCCACCAGGTCGCCGGCATCCAGCCCGCGGCCCAGGAACAGCAGCCAGGCGAGCCCGAGTCCCAGCAGTGGTACACCGATTGAGATCACTTCCACCCAGAGCGCGGCATGGCCGGTTTCTGCCTCGGGGAACACGTTGCTGACAGGAACACCCAGCCAGCCGCCGACCAGTGCAAATGCACACAGCACTGCCAGCGGCGTTGCCATGCCCGGTCCTGGCTGTCGGTCGGGAAGTGTATTGGTGGGGCCAAAAAACACCACGAACACCAGTCGGAAGCTGTACAACGCGGTCAGGAAGGCGCCGAGCACGGCACCCGCCCACAGCCAGGGGCCGGCAACCGGCGCTTCGAAGGCCGCCAGCACGATCAGGTCCTTGCTGTAGAAGCCCGAGGTCAGCGGCAGGGCGGACAGCGCAGCGGCACCGATCAGGAAGCTGATGAATACCAGTGGCAGCCGGGTGCGCAGGCCACCCATGTTGCGGATGTCATGTTCGTGATGCAGGCAGTGAATGATGGCGCCGGCTGCCAGGAACAGCAGCGCCTTGAAGAAGGCGTGAGTCATCAGGTGGAACACGCTGGCGCCCCAGGCACCGACTCCCAGTCCCAGGAACATATAACCGATCTGGCTGATGGTCGACCAGGCGAGGATACGCTTGATGTCGTGCTGGCACAGGGCGGCAAAGGCCGCCAGCAGCAGGGTCAGCAGGCCGATGATGGCGACTGCCAGCAGGGTGGGCGGCGCCAGCAGGAACAGCTCGTGGGTGCGGGCGACCAGGTAGACCCCGGCGGTGACCATGGTGGCGGCGTGAATCAGGGCGCTGACCGGCGTCGGTCCGGCCATGGCGTCGGGCAGCCAGGTGTGCAGCGGCAGTTGCGCGGATTTGCCCACGGCCCCACCCAGTAGCAGTGCCGTGGCGAGAACCGCGGTGGGATTGCCCACCTCCCAGCGTTCCCCGGCGGCCGCACTCATGGCCTGGATGTCCAGGGTGCCGAACTCTGCGAACAGCAGGAACAACCCCAATGCCATGGCCGCGTCGCCAGCACGGGTTACGATGAAGGCCTTGCGTGCCGCCGCGCCGTTGGCGGCGTCGAAATGCCAGAAACCGATCAGCAGGTAGGAACAGGCGCCGACGCCCTCCCAGCCGAAAAACAGCAGCAGCAGGTTGTCGGCCATCACCAGCGTCAGCATCGCGGTAACGAACAGGTTGAGGTAGGCAAAGTAGCGCGCGTAGCTTTCGTCCCCAGCCATGAATTCGGCGGAGTACAGGTGAATCAGAAAGCCGACCCCGGTGATCACCGACAGCATTACCAGGGTGAGCCCATCGACGTAGAAGCTCACCCCGGCCGATAGCTCGCCCACCTGCATCCAGGTCCAGAGCTGGCTCTCGAGTGGTGCGCCCTGCCATTGCAGGACGGTGAGTAGTACGCAGATGGCAGCGGCGCCCACGGAACCGACGCCCAGCGCTGCTACAATGCGTGGGCTCATCAGCCGGCCACCGAGGATCAGCAGCGTGGCGCTGGCCAGTGGCAGGGCGGGTATAAGCCAGAGCAGGTCCTTCACGTCAGCCTCGCAAGCGGGTCGCGTTGTCGACGTCGAGAGTCTGGAAGCGACGCTGCACCTGCAATACCAGTCCCAGGCCCACCGACACCTCGGCGGCGGCCACCGTCAGGATCAGCATGAACACCACCTGGCCGTCGGGCTGGCCCCAGTGGGCGCCGGCAGAGACAAAGGCCAGGGCCCCGGCATTGAGCATCACCTCCAGCGACATCAGCACAAACAGGATGTTGCGCCGCACCATCAGCCCGGTCAGGCCCATGGCGAACAGCAGCGACGCCAGTCCCAGCACGTGCTCCATTGGCACCTGCAGGCCGTCCACTAGCGCTCTGCCCCGCGGTCCCGGGCCAGGAAGCTGCGGCCCACATGATAGGCGCCCACCAGACCCGCCAGCAGCAGCATGGAGGCGATCTCCACCGCCAGCACATAAGGGCCGAACAGCTGGAGCCCAACAGCCTTGGGTTCGACCGCCACCCCGGTGGTGGTGCCGCTGACGCCGGATTGCAGAACTATCAGTTCGACCAGCAGAATGATGGCGAACACCGCGGGCAGCAGCCAGCTGCGCGGCTGCAGCCAGTCCCGCTCGCGTGCCTGGCCGGCCTCACCCAGGTTCAACATCATGATGACAAAAACGAACAGCACCATGATGGCGCCGGCATAGATAACGACTTCCAGGGCCGCGGCAAAGGGCGCACCGATAATGAAGAATATGACCGCCACCGACAGCAGCGACATGATCAGGTAGATCAAGGCGTGGGCGGCGTTGGTGCGGCTCAGCGCCATGGCGGTGGACAGCAGGGCGATGGTGGCGGCAACGTAGAACAGGGTCAGGATCATGGCAGCAGGCTCTTCACGTCGACGGGCGGCTCTTCATTCAGCGCCTCGCCCTTGTCCTTGCCGAAAATCTTCAGGCCGGACACCCGGTAGAAGTTGTAATCGTGGTATTTGCCGGTGCCGTCGATCAGCAGGTGCTCTTTCTCGTAGACCATGCTCTGGCGATCGTACTCGCACATCTCGAAGTCGGGCGTGAGCTGGATGGCCGCGGTGGGGCAGGCCTCTTCGCACATGCCGCACATGATGCAGCGTGAGAAATTAATGCGGAAAAACTCCGGATACCAGCGGCCGTCCTCGCGTACGCCCTGTTGCAGGGCGATGCAATCTACCGGGCAGGCCACGGCGCACAGGTTGCAGGCCACGCAGCGCTCGTCGCCGTCCGGATCGCGGGTCAGCACGATGCGACCGCGGTAGCGCGGCGCCAGGTAGGGTTTCTGCTCCGGGTACTCCACGGTCTCGGCGCGGGTAAAGCTATGCTGCAGGACAGTGCCGAGGGTACGCAGCTGGCTGATCAGGGAACGCAGCATCGTCAGCCCTCCATCCACAGGGCGATCGCCCCGGTGGCCGCCAGGTTGACCAGGGTCAGTGGCAGCATCACCTTCCAGCCCAGCGACATGAGCTGGTCGTAGCGCGGGCGCGGAATGGCGGCACGCAGCAGTATAAAGAACAGGATGATCAGGCCGGTCTTCAACATGAACCACACAACCGGCGGGGCGAAGTCTGGCCCCAGCCAGCCGCCGAAGAACAGCGTGGTCATCATGCAGGAAATCAGGATCAGGCCCAGGTACTCGCCGAGCATGAACATGGCGAACTTCATGCCGCCGTACTCGGTATGAAAGCCCGCGGTCAATTCGTGCTCCGCCTCCGGCAGGTCGAAGGGCAGGCGATGACTTTCCGCGATGCCGGCGATCAGGAACACGTACAGCCCCAGGAACTGGTGCACGCAGAACCACATGTCTTCCTGGGCGCGCACAATGGCCTGCAGGCTGAAGCTGCCGCTGAGCATCACCACGCCCATCAGTGACAGCCCCATGAATACTTCGTAGCTGATCATCTGCGCGGCCGAGCGCAGTCCGCCCAGCAGGGCGTACTTGTTGTTGGAAGCCAGCCCACCCAGCAGCACGCTGTAGACGGCCAGCGAGGTCATGCCCAGGAAAAACAGCAGGCCGATGTTGACGTCCAGCAGGTGCATGTCCGGCGACATGGGCACCACTGCAAAGCCGAGCAGCATGGCAATGACGATCGCGGTGGGTGCGAACACGAAGACCACGCGGTCTGCGAAGGGCGGTACCCAGTCGTCCTTGGTCAGCAGCTTGAGCATGTCCGCCAGCACCTGCAGCGCACCGAGCGGCCCGAGCCGGTTGGGGCCGTAACGGTCCTGCCAGATGCCCAGCAGGCGGCGCTCGAACCAGGTCAGGCCCGCCGCCAGGCCCACTGCGCCTGCCAGCAGTACCAGGCCGTACAGCAGCGTGCTCATCTCGCTCATGACGCTGCTCCCCGGTCGCTGCCGATCAATTCGGGTTGGCGCTGCCAGTCACTGGCGACGTCAATGTTTACCCACTCGCCGCTGTGCAGGGCCAGGGTCTCAGGATAGCCAGTAGAGAAGCCGGCGCTGCCTGGCACCTGGCTGGGGTCCAACCGTACTTCCAGCGCGGCGCCTGCTATCACGGCGCCGTCGCCGGCTTCCAGGCCCAGGCGGCTGGCGTCCTCGGGGTGCAGGTAGATCGCGGCTCGCCCGGTCAGGGCTTCGATGCCGCTGCCGAGGCGGCTCAGCTCGTCACTGCCAAACAGGTGGTGCCTGGCCTGCAGCAGCCACTCCTGCTCGCGTCGACTGAAGGCCTCGGGCAGCGGCGCTGGGGTTGCGGCCGCAACCGCCAGGGAATCCAGCAGGCGTAGTCCGCTGCCTTCACCACGCAGTGCCCCGCCTATCTCCGACTGGAACTTGTGCAGCGACTGATTTGAATTCCAGCCCGGCGACCAGACATAGCTCAGCAGTGCGCCGGGACGATCGGTCGTAGCGGAGCCTTCCATGGAAAATGCCAGTGCCGAGTCTGCGTCGTCGGTTTGCCGGGGCTCGTGCACGGAAACATCGGCGCGCATAGCGGTGCGGCCGCTGTAGCGATGCGGCTGGCGCGGAATCTTCAGTCCGCGGCTGCGGAAGCTGTGATCCGGCGCGGCGCTGGCAATGCCCTGCAGTAACGGATCTTCCCCGGCCAGGGTAACGCCAATATCGTCGAAGTGGCCGATCCCACTCAGTGTTCTGTCGCCCGCCGCCCTGGCCAAATCCAGTAGCCAGCGCCAGGCAGGGCGTCGCGCCTCCGCCGGAGGGTGCGTCGGGAATGCGCGCTGGGCGCGCCCCTCCTGGTTGATATACGTGGCCTCGGTTTCTGTGAAGGCGGCCGCGGGCAGTACCAGGTCACAGCGCGCCAGGGTATCGTTCTCCAGGCAGTCGATCCCGATCCAGGTGGGAATGCGCGCTCTCAGTGCCTCGACGCTGGCCATCGGCAGGCGCCGCAACAGGTCGTTTTCCAGGATGATGAGCACCTCGGCGTCGGTCGATGCCAACGCTGCCAGGGCGATGTGGCTGTCACGGCACAACAGCGCCTGGCCCATGCTGTTGCATTCCGCTGCGGTGAAGCTCAGCATCGCCGCCTTGCCTGCGGCAACCAAGGCCTCGGCGATGGCTGCCGCGCCGTCGAGCAGCGCGGCTGAACCAGCGCCAGGACCGCTCAACACCAGCGGCCGCTCGGCCGCCAGCAGGTCTGCCGCAATGCGCGCTGCGGCGCCATCGCTACGCGCTTCGCCGCGGATGATGGCGGCAATATCGCTGGCCAGCCTGGCCTGGTCAGCAGCGACCAGCCGATAGTGGCCTGCGGCAATATCATCGAGATCAGTACTGCCCGCGCACACCACGTGTAGCGGGCTCCTGCGATCCTGCGCCAGGTTGCGGATGGCGGCGTCCTGCCAGGGGGCGAGCCTGAGCTCTTCCGCCAGGCGATGGGCTTCGTTGCGCACCGCCTGGCGCAGGGCGAGGGCGGTGCGGGCGGCAGTGTGGGTGAGGTCCTCGCCCAGCAGCAGCACGGCATCCGCCGATTCAATCTCTCGCAGGCTGGGGTTGTGCGCCGTACTGTTCACAAGATGGGCGAGCGCGCGCTGCATCAGCGCATGCTCGTCATCGGCCATGCCGCTGGCATAGTTTTCGGCACCCACCAGGCGCTGCAGTAACAGGTTGGCTTCGGCGCCGGCGCGGGGCGAGCCGATACCCGCCAGCCGCTTGCCCTGCAGGCGGTCCCGCAGCGCCCGTGCGCAGGCCTCATCGGTGAGTGCCTGGAAGCGGCCTTCGCTGTCGCGCTGCGCGGGGAAATCGATGCGTGACTCGGCGTTCACGTGGGTGCCGCCGAAGCGGCCGCGGTCACACAGGAAGTAGCCGTTGACCGCCGGGTTGTAACGGTTGTGAATGCGCTTGAGGCGTCCGTAGCGCTCACCGGGCAGCGTATTGCAGCCCACGCCGCAGCTGGTGCAGACCGAGGGCGCCGACTGCAGGTCCCACTTGCGGGTGTAGTCGTGCACCAGGGATTTGTCGGTGAATACACCGGTGGGGCAGACCTCCACCAGGTTGCCGGCGAAGGGGCTTTCCAGGGTGCCCTCCCGATGGCGGCCGAAGTAGACGTGATCGTGGGCGGCGAGTGCTGCGAGGTCGGTGCCGCCGGCATAGTCACGGTAGAAGCGCGTGCAGCGGTAACAGGTGATGCAGCGGTTCATCTCGTGATGAATCAGGGGGCCCAGGTACTGGTTGCGGTAGGTCTTCTTGGTGCCGCGGTAGTGACGGTCCCGGTGGCCGGTCATTACCGTCATGTCCTGCAGGTGGCACTCGCCGCCTTCGGCGCAGACCGGGCAGTCATGGGGGTGGTCCACCATCAGCGACTCGACCACGGTTTGCCTGAAGCCCGAGGCGCGCTCACCGGACAGGTCGAAGATGGCGCCGTCGGTCACCGGGGTCATGCAGGCCATGACGATGCGGCCGCGGGTATCTTCCTCGTTCTGGTACTGCACCACCGCGCACTGCCGGCAGGCGCCGATGGAACCCATGGCCGGGTGCCAGCAGAAGTAGGGCAGGTCGAGGCCCAGGCCCAGGCAGCTCTCCAGCAGGTTACCGCCCTCGGCCACCTCGTAGTCCTTGCCATCGACCTTGATCACCGGCATATCAGTGCGCCTCCCGATAGGGACAGGCGCCGCCGTCGATATGCCGCTGGAAATCCTCACGGAAATATTTGAGAGCCGATTGCAGCGGCTCCATGGCACCCGGTGCCAGCGCGCAGTGGGTATTGCCGATGGCGCCGATGTAGCTGATGTGCTGCTCCAGGGTGTCCAGGTCCTCCGGCGTGCCGCGCCCCTCCTCGATGTCATCGAGCACCTGGGCATTCCAGGGCAGGCCATCGCGGCAGGGCGTGCAGAATCCGCAGGATTCCTGGGCGAAGAACTCGATCAGGTTCTTCACAAAACCCACCGGGCAGGTTTTGTCGTCCAACACGATCATGGTGCCGGTGCCCATGCGGCTGCCGGCCTTGCCGATGGTCTCGTATTCCATGGGCAGGTCGAGGTGCTCTTCGACCAGGAAATCGGTGGAACCGCCGCCGGGGAGGAAGCCCTTCAAACCATAGCCCGCCACCATGCCGCCGGCCTTGTCCTCGAGGATTTCACGGATGGTCGTGCCCATGGGCATTTCCCAGCAGCCTGGGTTGTTGACCCGGCCGCTGACCCCGAACAGCTTGGTGCCGGCGTCGTCACCCCGGCCGAGGCTTGCGAACCACTCAGGCCCGCGCTCGATGATATGGGGAATATTGCAGAGGGTTTCGACGTTGTTGACGATGGTGGGCCGCCCCCACAGCCCGGACACCTGGGGGAACGGCGGTTTGGCCCTTGGATTGGCACGCTTGCCTTCCAGGGAACTGATCAGCGCCGTCTCCTCGCCGCAGATATAGCGCCCGGCGCTGGCGTGCACGTGCATCGCAAGGCTGTAGCCGGAGCCGAGGATGTCGTGGCCCAGGTAGTTCCTGATTTTGGCCTCGGCAATCGCCTCGCGCAGCAGGCGGGCGGCCTTGAGGTACTCCGCGCGGATAAAGATATAGGCCACGTCGGCGCCGATGGTGTAGGCGGCGAGAATCATGCCCTCGATCAGCTGGTGCGGGTCGCACTCCAGCAGCATGCGGTCCTTGAACGTGCCGGGCTCCATCTCGTCGGCGTTGCAGATCAGGTACTTGTGGCCCGGACTGACGTTTTCCATGGGCACGAAGCTCCACTTCATGCCGGTGGGAAAGCCGGCGCCGCCGCGACCGCGCAGGTTGGAATCCTTGACCACCTCGAGGCAGTCGGCGGGCGACATGCCCGCCATGGCGCGGCGCAGGCCCTGGTAGCCGCCGTTGGCCTCGTAGGCGGCGAGGTCAGTGGGCGACCGGTCCGGGCGCACGTTGCGGGTCAGCGGTAGCTCGCTCATCCGGGCGTTGCCCCCTCGCCGTGATCGAGAATCGCCGGGATGCGCTCGACCGTGACGTCCTCGAACTTCTGCTCGCCGACCATCATGACCGGCGCCCGGTCACAGGCGCCGAGGCAGGTGATCGGCAGCAAAGTGAAGCGGCCGTCTGCCGTGGTCTCTCCCGGCTCGATGCCGAGGTGCTGGCTGACAGCCGCGCCAATGCCCTCGCAGCCCTTGATCCAGCAGGTCACGCTGTTGCACACCAGGATCACGTTCTCGCCCACCGGCCGGCGAAAAATCAGGTTGTAGAAGGTGGCGATGCCCTCGAGCTCAGCGGGCGGCATCTCCAGGTAGGCCGCCAGCGCCTCGAGGCATTCGTCGGATACCCAGCGGCGATGGGCCTGGATGATCTTCAGGGCGTCGATTGCCACCGCCGCGCGATAGGGTGCGTGGGCGATCTCGGCGTCGATCTCGGCGATCTCTGCGTCGCTGAGCACCATGGCGTCCGCCGGCAGGCTGTGGATCTGCTCGCTCATCGGTCCACGTCCGCCATGACAAAGTCGATGCTGGCGATGATGGCGATCAGGTCGGGAATCATCAGGCCACGGGACAGCAGCGG
>JAAUXY010059516.1_pt1 | contig 16436 bp, 11 predicted proteins | sample 7278121 | NCBI WGS metagenome assembly JAAUXY01 (sample SAMN14350117, study PRJNA611818) | marine sediment metagenome | isolation source: surface marine sediment (1.8m) | place: French Polynesia: Moorea | collected 2018-08 | reverse complement strand
GCGTTCCCGGAGTTCTCGTCGCCCGGCATGATCCGGTTGAGATCCTCCGTGTAGCCGCCGTCGTTGCTCAAGTGGTAATAGCGGCTGTTGTTGATCATGCCGGAGACATTTGCCCCCGGCACGCCGATCACCGCACCGCGCAGCTTGATCGGATCGAGGTCGGCCATCACCCTTTGGACCACGCGGACGCCGTTCAGCTCGTCTCCATGCAGGGCGGCATTGAGCAGCAGGCGCGGCCCGTCGCTGACCCCCTTGGCCACCATGACCGGCACGTAGAGGCTCTGCCCTACGCTGAGGTCGCCGGCGCGAAAATAGAAGCGATGCTGGCCTGGAGGCAGGTCCGAAAGATCCAGCCGTTCGATCACGGGTACGCCGTCCAGCCGGTCCCCGTTGTAGGCGGTCTGCGCCCGCGATGGCACAGCCGAAAAAACGCTCAGAGATAAGGCGATCAAGGCCGCGGCAGCGGCCTTCAATGCTTGGGCGACGCCCCCTTCGGTCCTCGTTCCACGATCTCGTGGCATGCTGTCTGTCCCTCCCCGAGCCCGAGCCTCGCCCCTCGCCAGCCAGGCCTCCGCTCCGGACGGGCGACGATTGTACGAGGGGCGCATCGGGCCGTGTTTTTGTTTCGGTGCTGTGACGAAGAGTTGAAATGACAGCTTAGCGCGCACCCGAATTTCACCTCAACCGCCTATCGCAACCCCGAGCGGGGGCGGGCATCGGCCCGCCGCTCCTGGCCGTTGGCAAGACCGGCATTGGCGCAGGCGCAGAATTCCATAGTGCCGACGCTTCGTGACAGTTCGATGACAGTTCGCCGGCCAACGAGACAGGAGGCTAGCCGGCGGCGCTCATGGCGAAACCTGAAAAATTGGCCGGTGCCCGCCGGGTCAGTCTTATTCGAAGTCGAACGATCGACTTGAGATTGGCAGTCCGGCCGCCCCGGATCAGTCGTCAGTCCCGGCCGCGATCTGGGGGCCGGCCGCGCTACGCCCGCTCTGCGCCTGCTCGTGGCGCATCCAAAGGTATACCGGCAGACCCAACAGCAGCAGCATGAAGCCGTAGAACACCGTCTCGGCGCCCGAGCCGAAGACGGCCCAGACGGAATAGACGAAGGCCAGGGTGCCGATGATCGCCGCCCCGAGCATGCGCTCGCCGCTGAAGGCCTGGGGATCGGAAAAGTAGATCAGAAACTCGGCAATGGCGCAGAAGGCATAGGGCATCAAGGTCGTGAGCGTCGCCAGGAGGATGATGAACTCGAAGACGTCGACCAGATTGCCGGAACCGGAGTAGCGGAGCATCAGGAGCAGCGTCATGAGACCGCTGGAGACGATGATCCCGAAGGCCGGGACGCCCGAGGCGCTCATGGCCGCGAAACGGCTCGGGAACAGCTTGTCGCGCGCGGCGGCCATCGGGACCTGCCCTTGCAGCAAGGTGAAGCCGTTCATGGTGCCGAAGCAGGAGACGATCGCCCCGAGGCCGACGGCGTAATAGGCCCAATTGCCGAACATCATCTCCGCGCCGACGGCGAAAGGCGCCGGCGATGCCGACAGCGTTTCGCGCGGCACGGCGCCGAGCAGGGCGGTCATGCTGAGCATGTAGACGATGGCGGCGATGAGCGTGCCGGCCACGGTGGCACGCGGGATCGTCTTCCTGGGGTTCTCGACGTCGCCCGCCGGCACGGTCGCGGACTCCAGGCCCAAGAAGGACCAGAGGGTCAAGGCCGCGATCACCGAAAGGGCAGAGAAGGTCGGAAGCTCACTGGGATTGACCGGCACGAAGTTCCCGGGCTCGAGCCAGAACAGGCCGATGGTGCCGATCGCCAGCAGCGGCAGCATCTTGAGAATCGTGGTCACGAGCTGAACCAGGCCCGCCTCCTTGACGCCTCGACAATTGACCAGGGTGACGAGCCAAACGCTGGCGATGGCCGTCAGGCCGGCCAGCATTTGGCTGTCCCCCAGGACCGGGAAGAAAACCGTCAGATAGCTGACGAAGGCGACGGCGACGGCGGCGTTGCCGGCCCAGACCGCGATCCAGTAGCCCCAAGCGATCCAGAAGGCGGCGAAGTCGCCGTAGCCGGCCCGGGTGTAGGCATAGGGCCCGCCCGCCTTCGGGACCAGCCGGGCCAGACGTGCGAAGACCAGGGCCAGGCAGATCGCGCCCAGCGCGGTCAAGGCCCATCCGATGATCGAGAGGGTGCCGAACTCGGCCAGCGAGGCCGGCAAAAGGAAAATGCCCGAGCCCACCATGTTGCCGATGACCAGGGCTGTGCAGGTCCAGATCCCCAGCGCGCGCCTTGGCGCCCCTTTTGCCTCGCTCACGCCCGATCACCTCTCAGAGCCGGTCCCGGCGGGGCCCGCACAACTGCCTAGTCCATAATGTGGTAGCCGCCGTCGATGTAGATGGTCCCGCCGGTGACCAGCCTGGCGGCATCGGTCACCAGGTGGGCCGCAGCGATTCCGACGTCCTCGATGCTCGCCAGACTGCGGGTCGGAGCCTTCTCCGCGGCCCGGTTCAGCATCTCGTCGAAATCGGGGATTCCCGAGGCGGCGCGGGTCTTGAGCGGTCCCGGCGAGATCGCGGTGACGCGGATGCCTTTTGGCCCCAGCTCGGCCGCCATGTAGCGCGCCGTCGCCTCGAGGGCGGCCTTGACCGGTCCCATGAGGCCGTAGTTATCGACCACCTTTTCCGCGCCGTAGTAGCTCATCGTCAACATCGTGCCGCCCTCCTTCATGAGCGGCTCGGCCAGCCGGGCCATGCGGATGAAGGAGTGACAGGACACGTCCATCGCCAACAGGAATCCCTCGAGCGAGCAATCGACGACGCGACCGTGCAGGTCCTCCTTCTTGGAGAAGGCCATGGAGTGAAGCAGGAAATCCAACTGTCCCCATTGCCGCTCGATCGCCTCGAAGACCGCCTCGAGCTGGCCTTCGACCCGCACGTCCAAGGGCATGAAGATCGGCGCATCGAGCTCCTGGGCCAGAGGCTCGACGTGGGGCTTGGCCTTGTCGTTCAAGTAGGTCACGGCCAGATCGGCGCCGAGGTATCTGAAGGCCTCCGCGCAGCCGTAGGCGATCGACTCGTTGTTGGCGATGCCGGTTACCAGGCCTCGCTTGCCTTCCAGGGTCTGGTCTTTCGGATTGAAGCTCATGTCGTTCACCGCTCCTTAGATCCTGATTGGCGGGCCGACGCGGGTTCGCGAAGCGCCGGTCCCGACTGAGTTGTCCCTCGAGAAGGCGATCTCTCCCGCTGCGCGGCTCCGGCCGGACGTGCTCTCTGTCTTCGCCGGCCGGCGCCGCCTCTCGGTTGCCCTAACCCGCGTGCCGGAAAGGGTTCCGAGCGATTGTCTGGCCACCGGCCACGCGCTCTACCGGCCAATTTGGGACCTGGCCAGAGATACGACGTGTCGCGCAGCTCTCGTGCGCCGACCGGACGCCAAAAGCGTCCCGGCCGCCGCAATGCTTACCGGATTGGATCTAGTCGGCGAGCGCCTCAGCGCAAGCGCTATTGGCCGATCAATTCCTGGTCACGCCGTAGGCAACCAACGTCGCCGTCGCGATCCCACCGGCGGCCAGGACGCCGATGAGCGCGTAGTTGGTCGAGTCGCTTTCTTGCGACGGGTCGTTCTGGTCGGCGTTCAGGGTAGCGAGCCCATCGAGCTTCAGCACGTCGAGCCCGACCAGATTGAGCGAATCGACACCGGCGCCGTTGAGCTTGAGATCGAACAGCGGTGGCGGCATCACCAGATCGGTGTTGTCGTACTGCAAGGTGGTATCGATCGGGTTCCGCTCGACCCGAACCCCGAAGTGGCTCGCGGGCTGATCCGCCTTGGGAGACCAAGAACCGCCGAGCGGCAGGTTGAAATAGAGCAGGAACGCCGTTTCCCGCTCCCCGGCCTGGGCTGGCGCGAGCCCAGCAAACGTGCCGGTCAGCAATAGAGTGGCCGCGAGGAACGCCGAGATCGCTCGTTTCATGTTAACCCCCCGATTCCTAGACGCTACTCTACGGGATTTCAGGGTCGGCTCAAGGCCGAATTGCACGGCTGGCCGCCGAGCGCGGTGGCCCGGGTCACGGGCTCGCCCGGCGCGCCTCGGTGATCAGCGAGAGCCCCCTCACCAAACGCTCTGAGACTTCGCCAGTGGGCACCCAGCTGTGGTCCATCTCGAAGCGGCATACGGCCCTCACCGTGCTCGGCCCCGGCAGGCCGTCGGCCGGGCCGGCATCGTAGCCGAGGCCCGCCAGGAGCCGCTGCGCCCGCTCGACGAGCTGCGGATCTCGTCCCCCCGAAGCATCGGAGCGGACCGCCGAGAGGCGCGCCAAGGCATTCGAAACACAGTGCGACGCGGGATCCGCCGGCGCCGCAAGAGCGGGCGCCGCCGCCAGCGAATCGGCCACGGCCGGTGGCGTGCTGCGCTGGCCGTCCGTCTGTCGCGTTTTGGCCTCGTCCGCGGCCGATCGTGCATTCGTATCGGCCAAATACGAGGAGCCCGCCAGGCGATCCGGCCCCGCCTCGGTTTCGAGAAGCGGAACATCGACGGCTTGATCGGCACCGCCATCGGCCAACCAGGAGCCCCCTGACCAGAGGCTTGGGCCGGCGTCGGTCTCCAGCACCGGCGCCCCGGCGGCCTCGTCCAGGGCTCCCGGGTCAGGATCCTCGCCGCGCAGTCGCCGCAGATTCCTCAGGGCCTGGTTCCGCGCGCTCCCTGCGGGGAGATTTGCGACGGCCAGTTCCAAGAGCTCGCGTGCCCGCTCGGGATCGCGCTCGACGCCCAGCCCGTCGGCATGGAGGATCGCCAGGTCGTTCTGAGCCAATCCATGGCCCTGATCGGCCGCTCTGCCGTACCATCTCGCCGCCTCGCGCCAGTCACGCTTCACGCCCCGGCCATCGGCATAGAGCCTGGCGAGGGCCGCCTGAGCCTCGGCGAGATCCCGTTCAGCGGCCCGCCGGTAGGATTGCGCCGCGGCGGCATAGTCCCGTTCGCCCGCCGCACCGGACTCGAGGATGAAGCCCAGAAGATACTGAGCCGAGGGATCGTCTCGTGCGCCCGCCCGGCGCAGCTCCTCGGTCGCGGCGTCGAGGTCACCCGACTCGAGGGCTGCCAGAGCTTGTCGGTAGTCGGCCGCCGCCGGCCCCGCGGGAGCGAGCCCCAGCGACAGGGAGAGCGCAGGTCCGAGCATACCTGCCCCGAGCTTCCGCACAGTGGACCAGTTCATCACCGGGAACAACGCGTCTAAGGGCCAATCGGAGACTAACGGCGCGACAGCTCATCGCGCAACGCCGGAAACACCTACTGCAGCCGACCGTGCTGCCGGTGCCCCTTAAGCCTGGCGAATCGAGACCACCGAGGACCGTTCCCCATGCGGTAACGCTTCGCTCACCAGTCGCTGATGTAGGGCATTTCCCCGAAACCGTACCAGCGCTTGCGCACAGATTCATAATGCTGGCCAGGATCGTAAACGTCGACTTCCAATGCCAGGGTACGCGCCGTCAGGGTCCCCATCGCGCGCAGAACAAACAGCCTGGTGACGACCTCGTCGCGCTGCGCTCTTGCGAGGTCGCTATTGGCGTTAACGACTTCCTGCAGCGCATCGAGGATGTCGATCACCAATCGCACGCCGGCATCGACCTCTTCGCGCGTCCCTTCCAGCGCGATCTCGGTCAGTTCGACCTCACGCGTGAATTGCTCTATCCGGATCTGAGCCGCCCGCCAGGCCTCCCAGCTGTCTTTGGCTTCCGCCTCTGCAGAGCGTCGCGCCTCCTCGATTTCGATGCGACGCTGGTTGGCGACTTGCTTGGCCTCGCGCACGCGGCTCGAGACCAACCCCCTTTCGTAAATCGGAAATCTGACCACGCCGAAGACCCGGGCGTCATCGCTCGCGTCGTCTCTCGCCGTCTCCTTTTCGTGCGACACGGACCCGCCGACAGACACCTCGGGCAGCAGCTCGGCGAAGCGTGACCGAACGTTCTGACGTTCGGCGACTTCGAGCTGGCGGGCCCTGGGCACGATGGGGTTGTCCTCGATCGCAATCGCAATCACGTCTTCCCGACTCGGCGGCAGGGTCGGAAGCGGAGGGGGATCCTCGACCATCTCGGGAACGGAACCGATCACCTCCTTATACAAGGCGCGACTCGAGGCGAGCGCACGCTGCGCATCGGCCTGGTCCGAAAGGCCCCGCGCAAGCCGAGACTCGGTTTGCGAGACGTCGGTAACCGTCACCTGCCTCAATCGGAACTGTTCCTTGGCGGCTGCCACCTGTTCTCGCAGGGCCGCCACGTTCTGGTTCTGGAATCCGAGGATTTTCTGATCGCGCCAAACATCCATGTAGGCCGTGGCCGCGGAGATGTGGGTATCCTGCTCGGTGATGATCAGGTCCGACCGCTGCGCTTCAACCAAAGCCTCCGCGCGGCGCGTGTTGGCGATGGTGCGGCCGCCACGGAACAAGAATTGATTGACGGAGAATTCAGCCTCGAACTCGGCGAAATTCTCTTTCCGGGCACCGCCAACCTCGCGGGAGCTGCGCTCTTCCCGACCGAAGGCGCCATCCGTCACGATATCCGCTTGGGGGCGCCAATCGGATAGTGCCTGGGGCACGAGTTCATCGGTCGCGCGCAATGTCGCCCGCGCCGCTTGCAGGGTCGGATTGGTCGCATAGGCTTGCGATAAGGCGTCCAACAGGGATTCGGCGCCGACTGGCGTCGCGATCACAATCGCCAAGCAAGACCCAAGCGCGATTGATATCGCTGACTGCCTGCAGGTTTGCTTGCCTGCAGTCATATGTTCCCCCTCTCTAGTATCACCTGTCTTGCCCCTCGGAGACACGTAGGAAGTTTTACGACGATCGAAGCTGATGGCAAGGCAAATCTATCTCCTCGCTCACGTCTTGCCTCCCCCGTGGCGCGTCTCGTCTCCCATTTGGCCCGGAGCCACGCCTGGCAGACCGAATAACCGATGCACAATGGGCGGACAATCGGCCGTAGGAGCTCCTCAGACCAGCCGTCGGATGCCCCGGCGAGAGTACCGATCATAAGAGAAAATCTCAGTAAATCAACAACCTGAGACTCTGTCCCGGTAAAAAAGGGCCGGCTCGGTTGGCTTCCGTGGACAGAAATCGCTATCAGCCGATGGCCGAGGTGTGATATTTTTGTAGCACTTGAAGCGCCTAAATCGTTGCCCGCCAACGGCTTCGCGCTGCCTGGACTTCGTCTTGTGGAGAAGCGAGCCAAGCGAGAATAAACTCCTAGCCAGATCCGGGGCGGCTGGACCTGGCACGAAGCGGAGTCGGCGCGAATCGAGACCGGCGTGGCGACGACGAGACAGCAAGCCTCGAGAATCGTCAGCGGAACAAAACGTTAAGGATTGGTGCGCAAGCTGGGACACTGGCCGAGACCGACGATGCGAGCCGTGGAGCTTGAGGCTCGAGGGCGGCCAGACTTGCGCGGAGTCGTTGTCGACGGTGGGCTGGGGCCTCGCCGCACTGCAAGCCGGCCACGAGCGCTGAAACCTTAGAGAGAGAGATGCCATGCAACTGAAGGCAACCCTGTTCGCGTGCGCGCTGGCATTGTTCTGCTCAACCGCCTGGGCCGACGATGAAGCCTATAGGCTCGGCAAGGGTGACTCGGTCCAGATAATGACTTTCGGACACGAGGAGCTGAGCGGGGACTTCGAGGTCGACGCCAACGGCTTCCTCAAGTTTCCCCTCTTGGGGCGGGTCCGGGCGGAGGGTCTCAGCCTGACGGAGCTGGAAGAAGCGCTGAAGGGCCCGCTCGGCGAGCGTTTCATCGTCGATCCCAAGATCTCCGCCAACATCCTTGAGTACAGCCCGATCTACGTGATGGGCGATGTGGCGGCACCGGCGATGTATGCCTATGAGCCGGGTTTGACCGTGCTCCATGCCGTGGCCCTGGCCGGCGGATACGGCATTCAAGAACCCATGGACGTGGCCATCCAGATGATCGGGGCTCAGGAAGAGTTCCGGGTTGCGTTCAACACATACCGGGCCGGACTGGCTCGTGTGGCGCGGCTCGAATCGGAACGTGATGGGCTCGAGGAGATCGCATTCCCGGATGAGCTGATACTCGACAGCAGCGACCCTCTGACCAGCGTTCTGATCGATACCGAGACCCGTATCTTCGCGACCCGGAGCGAGGCGCTTATCGGCGACTTGCAACTGCTGGACCAGCAGAAGGAGCTCTTCCGCCAAGAGATTTCCGCACTCAGAGGTCAACTCGCCGCCACCCGAAAACAGGCGGATCTCACGAAGCTCGAGCTCAAGGATCTGGAGGAGCTGAGCGAAAAGGGACTGGCCCGGCGCCCGCAGCTGCTCATGATTCAGCGCAACCTGGCCGGATTCGAAGGCGAGCGGACCCAGCTCGGTGCCTTCATCGCCCGCGCAAAGCAGCAAATCGCCCGGACGGATCAGGAGATCCTCAATCGCCAGACCGGCTACCGCAACGAGATCCTCATGGAACTCAGCGAAATGCAGACGGCGATGGCGCAACTCGAACTCCGCCTGAAGGCCGCGCGCGACAGCCTGGATCAACTGCGCGTTCGCGTCCCGCTGGGTCTGTCGGCCAGCCACGACCAGAAGCGCAGTGGCTTTATCATCACCCGGAACCGCGGTGCCGAGCCGAAAGAGATCGCCGCCACGGAGACCACCCTGGTCCTGCCAGGCGATGTCGTCCGCGTGCCATACATTGAGCAAGAAGAACCAGCCCTCCCGCAACGCACAGGTGACGCCGGTACCGGTTTCAGGAGCTCGGTGACCTATGCAGAGGACGGCCGGGTTCGCATGGCGACAGAAAAGCCTTAGCGGTCGCTCGGTCGCCGGATCGGAGATGAGCGCTCGAAGGTGTCGGCGGGCGAGGACGGACCCGATTTCGGCTCCGACCTGCAGCTGGCTCAACAGCGTCGATGTTGTGCCCGATCGAGTGCCGCCGTTGTACGCCTTGCCACCTTTGGCTCAGATCGATCGACGACTCGCTAGTCGGGCTTGACGCGGGCACCAGGGGATACTCGAGCCTTCCATGCCCAGTCCTTTCTTGGCGGGCCACGCGCTTCTCGTGACCCGCCTTTACCCTTACCCGCCGCACGATGGCGCGCTCCAATACTCGAGCCAATTGATCGACGCCTTGTCGCGTTGCGTCGATCGGCTCGATGTCATCTGCGCGACCGAAGCGGGGCGTGTGCCGGCCCAGCCCGAAGGCCTTCCAGACTCGGTTCAGTTCCACACCTATCCCGCCCGGCAGCCCAGTTTGACCAGTCGCATATTGACGCTAGCGCCGAACTCGTCCCTGCGCTTCATCACCGATCAAGCGAAGGCGATCTTGCGTGATTGTCTGGCAGAAAGACCCGAGCTCGTTGTGATCGATCACGTCGGAGCCACCTGGGCGGCCTCGGAAGTGAGCCGCGATCAGGCCTTGATCTACTGCACGCACAACAACGAATGCCTGACCCGCCTCTCGATCTTTCGTCACAGCCGCAACTTCCTGGTCGGAGCACCTCACCTGGTGGACGCGGCGCGTCTGTTCATGCGCGATCGTAGGCTGCTTGGTCGCGCGCGTGTGACGACAGTGATCAGCAAGCAAGATCGCTCGACCCACGAGCGGCTGTTCGGCGTTGATCGTTGTATCCATCTCCCGCCGGCCTACTCGGGCGCGATCACTGCGCCCCGAACCATAGACGCGACGACGCCGCGCCAAGTCTGCATCATCGGAAGCTTTGACTGGCAGGCCAAACGGAACAACCTTCTAGCCTTTCTCGCCAACAACGCGCAGCCGATTCGTGCGGCCGGCGCAGAACTGGTGATCGCGGGGCGGGGAGAGGCGAGCTTTCTCGATCATTTGCGATCCAGCTACCCTTGGCTCCAGGTGCTGGGCGAAGTGGACGATATCGGCGCCGTCCTGGAACGCTCACGTCTAGGGATCCTACAAGGAATGGCCGGGGGCGGATTCCGAATGACGGCTTTGACCTATGTGTTCGGCGGTTGTCCGATCTTGAGCCGGAGCGACTTGGTGGCAGATCTGGATTTTCGTCCGGAGATCGACTTCCTCTGTTGCGAAGACGAGAAGTCGATCCATGCCGTCGTCAAACAAATCATCGACGACTTTCCTCGCCTGAATGAGATTCAGAAGAGCGCCCGTCGCAAATGCCGCGAATTCGCTTCTCCGGACCGGCTACGCGCGCTGATGGCCGATGTCGTCAGCACGGCCCTCGGGGCCCGGTAGGCCCTATCCGGTCGATGGTGCAAGAGTTAAGCCCGCTTCGCTCGAAGTGCAGAGGCCGACCGGCGGCGGACCCTCACCTCTAGTTGCGCGACCTTGAGCGCGGCTGAAGTTGCCGATCAAGCTTGTCAAAGTCGATGCCGAGGTCGTTAGCCATGGCCGACTCCGATGGCCCCTGGTGCCGGAGAGGGTGTGCGCAGGATCGCGGCCGGCCAGATCCTGTTGCCGTTTGTCTGGGGTTCTGGGTCTAGATCGGTCCTGCACAGACCAGAGGTCAAGCCGTGCAGCGGCCGACGATACTTTCGAAGCGGTCTGTGATGAGCTCGATATCGAAGGCGCGTTCCGCGTAGGCCCGCGCGTTGCGCCCGAGCTCGTCTCGCAGGGCAGGTCCCTGAAGAAGGCGCTCTGCAGCTTCGATCCAAGCCTGGGTGTCGCTAGGATCGACGGCGAGTCCGGTCCGCTCGCGGGTCACGATTTGCCGCGCGACGTTCTCGCGTGGCAGCGCAAGGAGCTGTGGCCTACCCGCGGCCATGTTCGACAGAACCTTGGAGGGCACCGATAGCACGCCACCGTGGGGCTCCAAGATTGCGAGCAGCACATCCGCCGTCCCCAGGACGTCGGGCAGCGCCTCGAAGCTCTGCCAGGGCAACAGAACCAGATTGGACAGCGACTCAGCGGCCTTGGCCTCGGCCAGGTAGCGGGCGCCGAGGCCCTCCGAGACAACAACGACCCGCACCTCGGGGTTCGGCCTGAAATGCCGCGCCAGCTGCACCAACAGGTCCGGGTTGTGCTTCAGTCCGAGGGTGCCGGAATAGAGGAAGCAAAGTTTGCCGTCGAGGCCGTGCTCGGTTGACCAGGCGTTGTTGCGCGGTCGAGGCGAAATCTCTTCGACCGGGGCCCAATTCTCGATGACCGAGACCCTCTCCAGCGAACCGCCGATCTTTTCGATGACCGGCAGGAAGCCATCCGAAATTGCAATGATATGGGCGGCGGATTGCATGAGCTCCCGTTCCCGCCGTTTGTAGAAGTCCGCCACCCAGGGTCCGGCGACCGGGACCTTCTGGCCGATGTATTGCTCGATGGCGACGCTGTAGATGTCCTGCATCCAGAGCAGCCAGGGGACCGACAGACGCCGGCAGACGCCGGCCACCGCGCAAAGAACGTCAATCGGGGTGTTCGAACAGAGCACCAAGTCCGGGGCAAAATCCTCGAGCCTCCGCGCCAGCCGGCGGCCGTAGTCCCGCTCCTGGAGACACCGTTTGAAATAGTTGTACTTGGCCAGCTGGGTCGGCAAGGAGATCGCTTCCACGGCGAAGCTCTGTGGGTCATCGACCCTGTGTTCGAGGGCGCCGTGCGGGGTCTGGACCGAGGCGGAATAGAGATGCAGGACCAGATGGCCGCGCAGTGCAAGTTGCCGACTGAGTTGAACCTGGAAGGGATGACCACTGTAGTCGTGGACGAGAATCCTCATGCGCGGGGCGGTCTCACCCCACGGATCTGCCTCGCGCCTCGACGCGCCACAGCTATGCAAAATCGAGACAGCCATTCAGCGGGTCACCGGTTCCGGTTCGCCTTGCGCTGTACGCCGCTTCGACGACGTGGCCTGCTTGCCATGGCTGCTCGAGGACACAACCTGGTCGTAGATCCAGCGATAGTTCTTCTCCAAGCCCTCTTCCAGAGAAACGCTCGGGGCCCAGCCGAGGCAATCCAGGATCCGGGTGTTGTCGCTGTTGCGTCCGCGCACGCCTTTCGGCGCGTCGAGATTGTAGTTCCGCTTTAGCTTGATGCCCGCGAGGTCTTCCGCGATGTCCACCAGACGGTTGATCGTCACGAGTTGGTCGCTGCCCAGGTTGAGGGGCTCACTAGAGTCGCTTTCGAGTATGCGCTGCGTTCCGTAAACACAGTCGTCGATATACATGAAGCTCCTGGTCTGTTCGCCGTCGCCCCAGATCTCGATCTCGTGCTTGCCCGTGAGCTTCGCCTCGATGGCCTTGCGACACATGGCGGCGGGCGCCTTCTCGCGTCCGCCCTCGTAAGTGCCGTGCGGCCCGTAGACGTTGTGGTAGCGGGCGACCCGGGTCTCGAGTCCAAAGTCTTCACGGAAATGCCGACACATGCGCTCTCCGAACAGCTTCTCCCACCCGTAACCGTCTTCCGGCATCGCGGGATAGACGTCTTCTTCCTTGAGCGCCAACACATCCGCTTCGGTCTGCTTGTCCGCGGTGTAGACGCAGGCCGATGAGGCAAAGAAGAACCTCTTGACCCCGAGGTCCCGTGCCGCCAAGAGCAAATGCGTGTTGATCAACACCGAGAGCATGCAATCGGCCTTGTGCGTCTCGATGAATCCCATCCCGCCCATGTCGGCGGCCAGATTGTAGACATGGGCCGCACCTTCGGTGGCCTTATAGGCGTCGTGCTTGTCGGCCAGATCTGCGCAGACATTCTCGACGTCCGGGAAGGGCTGATACCACTGGTCCAGCGGCTTGATGTCGACGGCGCGAATCTTCCGATGACCCTTCTTGCGGAGATCGGAGACCAAATGCCCGCCGATGAAACCTCCAGCGCCGGCGACAAGCACCAATTCATCTCTTTCCATCAACGAGACTCCTTATGGGCCACAGATCTACGACCTCCGGTACTAGTCACTGCTCAGCCGCCGAGTCATTGGCGTTCTCAAGTCACTGCCCCGCAGATCGCCGAGTTTCGTGTTCAATAGGCATTGTCCCCCCTCAGCACGACTAAGATCGTCTTTGCGATGATGAGAAGGTCGAGCCAGGGAGACCAATTGTCGACGTAATAGAGATCGCATTCGATGCGGCGCCGAATCTTTTCCGCCGTGTCGGTCTCACCGCGCCAGCCGTTGACCTGGGCCCAGCCGGTCATGCCCGGCTTGACCCGATGTCGCGCGGCATAGCGATCCGCGACCTTCGAAAACATGCGATCCTGAGTGCCTGCGTGAGGTCGCGGTCCGACAATCGACATGTCGCCCCGTAGCACGTCGAGAAGCTGCCGCAACTCGTCGAGACTCGTTCGCCGGAGCAAGGCACCGACACGAGTCACCCTTTCGTCGTCCTTCTTGACCTGTACGCTGGCATCGGAGTCAGTGGCCGTCGCGTGCATGGTGCGAAACTTCAACACCTCGATGAGGTTGTTGTTGAAGCCGATGCGTTTCTGCTGGAAGAAGACAGGACCCGACGAATCGAGTTTGATAGCGACGGCGATGACGCCCATCAGCGGTGCCAGGAATGCCAGCGCCAGCGAAGACAGCACGATGTCCTCGGCTCGTTTGACGATCTGGGACCAGCCGGAGATCGGCCGCTCGAAGACACCAAGCACGGGCACGTGAGCAATCGTACTGGTGCCGTGATCCGGGAAATTGAAACCGACAAGGTCCGGACTCAGTCGGATGTGAACCGCGGTGGTTGAGAGCTTCTCGATCAGTTGCATGAGCCGTCGTTCGGCGCTCCAAGGCAGCGCCAGGATCACGTCGTCCACGAGGTCCTGCTGGATCAGACCGATCAACTCGTTGGTTCCGCCGAGCACCTTGAAATCGTCGACCGTCTCCGGCACGCGGCTGGTGCGGTCATCCACGAAGCCGACGAACTGGGTGTAGGGCCAGCCGAACTTGCGGATGTTCGCGGCCAAACGGCGGCCTTGGGCGCCGGTGCCCACGATGACGACGCGGTTCGCAAAACGCCCCTGCTCAGCCCTTCGCCTGATCTGACCCTGAAACACAAAGCGGAACGCGACCAGGGCGAAGAACGTCAATGAGATCCAGCTGAACGACCAGATCCGCGAGTAGCCCGCGGTGATCTTCAGGGCGAAGGCAATCAGCAGTAGCGCCCCGACCGTGACCATCCAGGCTAGGAATACCTGGCGGATCTTCAGGAAATCGGTCAGCAGCGATTTCTCGTCGTAGATGCCAAATCGCTGAAAGACCGGAATCGCGACGATCGCGGCGACGACAATCGGCCCGAAGTAGACGCTGGCCGGCGGAATCTGCGGCTTCCACAAGGAAACAACGAGGTAGCAAAGGTATCCGACGAGGATGATGATAAGCACGTCGGCCGCACGCAGCATCCCGCTGATCGCGAGCAGCGAAATCGGCTTGGCCTGCCTAGGCAGACGCACGTCGAGTACTTGCTGGGAGGCCGCACCCATCTCCTAACCCCGTCTCCGACCTTCGATCGTGTCGCCTCGGCCGTCCCTTGCATCGCCACACCGCGGCGAAACTCCGGATCGACCGATTGCGCCATCAGCTCATTTAGGCCCCAGCGCGGAGCTGGGCCTTCGGTCGCTAAGGGAACAGCCTCAAGTTCGACTTTGTCATTAACCGCGCCATCTCCGAGCTTCCTGCAACGTTCTTGTATCTTGATTCTTCGACGATCCCCATCCGCCGAAAGGTTCGCGGCAAAAGATCTTCACCCCATTTTAGTGAGCTGGGAGAGGATTAAGGTTCCTCTATTTACCCCAGTAATCCGGTCCGACGATCAAGGTTAACTTTGTAAACCCCCTTGTTAACCTTGACGAGCCACTACCGATTATGACGAGCCACTACCGATTATATGGGCGATAATACAAAGACTATTAGCCAAAATCAATCGATTTCGCTTCAGCGCCCCTCTGAAAAGCACTGCTCGCCGGCAGACGATTCCGTCACGTCGGTCCGGGCCGCCACCGTCAGCGGGGACTGCGGGGCGGCCCGCGTGGAATCGCCGCGCCTCTCGTACCAAGCGGCCGAGCCGGGCGCCCCCACCGGCGGTCGCTCTGCCGCAGCGGTGTGCCGATCGGAACAGGTCCGCGGCCGACTTCGAGGCCACCCAACAACGACTCTACCAGCCCTCTTGCGCTTGATTCCGCCAGCAGCCACCGATGCACCCCGTCCCCCTCAGAGCGCCGGGTCGCGGCTCAACGGCGGCTCCCGTCCGGTCCCAGCGAGCTGGCTCCGGCAGGCCGCCGCCCATCGCGAACAGCCGTCCTATTCCCAGTCGTATCCGAGGAACTCGAGGGTCGGCTTTATGTGCGGTTCGAGGTCCCTCAGCTGCTCCTCGGAAAGGCTTTGACGCCATTTCCCGCAACTGCTGGTACTTGCCCGCGCCAACAACGCGTCATGGCTGGGGCCATCGAAAGGCACATCCAGGAACGCCGCCAACTTCCCCCAGACCTGCTCCGGGCATGTGACGAGGTCTTCATACTTGATCTCGATATAGGTTTCTTCTGGCAGACGTCTGCCACAGGTGAGAGCGTGCATAACGCATTCGCGCCACTGTATCCCGCAGATCACGAGCGGCCCATAGAACTTCAGCTGATCGCTCCAACCGGGAAATCTTTCACCGAATCTCTTGGACTCTCGTGTGATCAATTGCGACAGGAACGGCAGGGTGTTGTCCATGAGCAAGACCGGAAGGCGGTCCCAAGGAACATTCTTCTTTCGAAAGAGATGGCGGCGGGTTCGCCCGAGTGTCTCGCTGAACAGGCCGCGTCGATCGATGGACCATTCCGACCAGTCCTTCAGGCCCTCGCCCTCGGAGCTCGGGTTCCGATCAACGACCCATTTCGTCATCCTAGAGACAACGTTATCGCGTCCGTCGCGAAGGATGTGAATGATCTTGCAATCGGGGAATATTTCTCGAATGAAGTCGACTCGAAAAGCGTTGCTTGGCGTCTTGTCGACGATGAATTCTTCCTGGCCCTGTGTTTTATTCGCGAAATATTTGGTTATGTAGTGTTTGACCGCGTCCGTCGCATCGGACGGTGGCCTCATGTCGAACCGCAAGTCCTTTTGCTTGTAATTCCATATGTATCGGTTCTCGGAAGCACCCTTGATCCGAGGGTCATGCCCGAGTATGTGGCTCAGGAATGTGGTGCCAGAACGGCCCGCACCAACGATGAAGACCATCTTCCTCATGGACAGCGTGTCTTAAGTCTCGTTGCTAGGACAAGTGATTCGCTCAAAACCATGAAGGACTCCTGCTCTCATAAGGAAGCCTTCGCCTTCCAAGTGCGCGTTGCGTGAAGTTACCGATGCGGACCGAAGTCTATTGATCCTTGGTTGCCAGACCGATAACGGCAATCCAGCCGGACCGCGAGCATCGACGCAGAACCACGGCCCATTTCCGAGAGCGGACGGTCCGGCCTGCGTCGGGGCGGTCCCAGGCGGCGCACAAGGCCGCCGCGGCTCGGGATATCCCCGCGATTTCCGTCGAAGCGCGCCGTAGGC
>JAAUXY010158263.1_pt1 | contig 16460 bp, 14 predicted proteins | sample 7278121 | NCBI WGS metagenome assembly JAAUXY01 (sample SAMN14350117, study PRJNA611818) | marine sediment metagenome | isolation source: surface marine sediment (1.8m) | place: French Polynesia: Moorea | collected 2018-08 | reverse complement strand
GCTGCCTCGACTCGACGCCAGCCCCGAAATCCATTGCCTGAAGTCGACATGCCAGCCCGGGACATACATCTCGCCTGGATGTATGCCCAGTTTGTGGTGACCCCAGGGCCCCATGTAGTAGCCTTGCGTCGGAATGCCCGCCTCTTCGTTCATGCTGCGAACGAGTTCCTGCAGCAGCGTTGACTTTCCTGCACCGTCGACACCCGTCAGGGCGAAAAGCGGAGCGCGGGAAAACGGATAGTAACGTCGGACGAACGACCACACGCGTTGCCTTAAGCGGCGACGCGCTAGACCCTTGTCGTTCGATTCGTAGTACTGGATGAGTGATCGTCGGACTCTGTCGACCTCTGCCGCTTCGAGCGCATCCACTCTCTCGATGAACAGCGGCGACATGGCGTCGTGCAGCTCGTTCGACGCCAAGACCTCCCGAACATCGTCCCCAGATACGGATTCATACAGGCGCCCGATGGTCCCGGCATGTTTTTGCTGTATCTCCCCCTTCCCGACGACGTTGTGCAGCAGCAGGATCAGGTAGAGATCCGGATCACTCGGCATCCTCAGTTGATCCGCAACCGTCGATCGTTCGATAACCGCATCGCCATCGAGCAACTCGATGCAGTTCTGAGCAACTGTGCTGTGTAGGTCGATAATCACGGCCCCGTCCGCGGACGGCCGGACCAGCACAGTTTTGAGTGGCACCAGGCGGCTGGTCGTTCGAACGCAGTACCCCGCGCTTTCCATGGCTTCTATTGCGCGTTGAAACTGCGATGACTGGACCAGCAAATCCAGGTCCGGCAAAAGCTCACCGGAGCTGCAATCGTCACGCAGCAGGCAGAACGATATGCCCTGCCCCTCGAGCAGTTCGAAGAGGCTCAAGTATTCCGCATGAACTACCGCCATGACATTCGGAGCATCGCGTCGAGCGGATCGACCAGGTTGTCTTTCACCCAGGACACGGGCAGCGACTGTCGCTTGTACTTCAAATGGACGCAGATGTGATTGAGCCAGTATAAAACTATGAGAACCGGCAAGTTCGATTCGCGAATCCCGAATGAACGCATGTAGTCAGACAGGAGGCTACTCTCGGACGCGGAAAACTCGACTCCGTCGAGACACGCAACAACCCGGTTGCCGAGCGCTCTCGACCGGCGCCTTTTCGTACTCGCCAGGACGAAGTGTAAGAGATCCGTGGCCGGCACTCCATTCTCGTTCTCGGCATCCCAGTCAATGATCCCCGTAATGTCCTGTCCACCGCGACTCAGAAAGACGTTTGATGGATTGAAGTCGCCGTGAGCATGAACCGACCTTAACCGGGACTCTCCCAGCGTACTGGTAAGCTTCTCTCCGAGCTTTGTCAGCTCCGACTCGAGCTCCGGAAATCCATCGATGACCGGAGAAACATAGCGTCTCACCAGGTCATCACCGTTTCGCGAGCCGGATGATGAGCTGCCGGTATCCCCGAAGGACACGAGGAAGTTCAGGACCGTTCTGTGCACCGTCTCCACCGAACTGGCGTCCTTCATTACCTGAACGGCAGGAAGTCCCTGGCATTGTGTTTCGATTGAATAGGCAAATCCGTGGCTGCGCCCGCTATCGATCTGTCGCGGAATCAGATGGGCTAGGTGCACGCTTCTATTAGAAACGCGCTGCGCCGCCTCGGCGGAGGCATGGATACGCTGCTTCGCAGCATCGTGCAGTGCGATTTTCAGAACCGCGTCAGATTCCGACGACGTAAACAATGCGACGACGATTCCGTTTGATCGAACAATGAAACGTTGAATCATAACGTCAGAGGCACCTTTGCTGCCCTGAGCGGCGATTCTTGCAACTCTTGGCGTCTGGAGCTCGCGACTCGACAGTACCAGTACAAAGTTGAATCCCAGTCGCCCTGCTCCCAGGCCGTTCAGGATTCGGCCGAAAAGGCTCTCCTCTGGAGTTTTCTGGATTCTGCCAAACCCGAGATATTCTTTTGACAGCTGGTTCTCAGGATAAGGGTAGAGATGTTGCGTATGGCCAAAACCGGCCTTCTCGCACCTGCCCGTCAGGGCACGGAGGCGTGGTCTTCCGAAGGAATCCAGCGGATTGCGCAGGAGGTTTTTCAAACCCAGGCGAATCCCGACACGAACCAGCAGCTGCCCGCCGACGGACAGGCCTTTCTCTACAGTGTCTGCGAGCTTGTACGCGACCGACTTTCCGTATCGGTTGCGGACGTCACTGAATACAACAAGCGAGAACGTCGTCGGCAACGTCGAAAGTCGCGCGATGAGGTCAGCAGGTCGTACCGCGCTGATGGACACCTCGTCGGTAAAGCCCTTCAGCTCGGCGCGCAGTCGCCCCTCGTCCTCCGAGGAAGCGCACCAAACGACCACCTGCTCGTATCGCTCCGCGATCTGCAGAATAGCGGTCGCTTCCTGATCTCCAATTAGCAGCGCCCCGGCACTCTTGTGCTCTGCCAAGAGCAAGGTCCATTCATGGCCGAGGTACATTGGGGTCCGGTGGCTCGTGTGTGACGTCGGATAACGCCGAATTCTGAAGTCGCCGGCCGTCCCCTTCAAGTCCTCTGACCGAATCGAGAGCGCATGAAGCCCTCTCTTTATGTCAACTGATTAGTTGTGGGTGGCAGGGGCGATGCCGACCAGAACAAGTAGCCCGGCGCGTCCAGCGTAACGATCCTCAAAGCACTGGGTGTCTCCGTTCATGCCGGGCAGGTTTACGAGTCTCGCTGATGAAGTAATTGACCGGCAGCGATGCTCGTGCTTGCAGGCCAAGGCACAGTCACCGTATTGATCAGTCTGGCGATTACGAACTTCCGGGCAAAGTACTAGCTCGATCGTCGCATCGCCAGCCAGCCCGTGGTCGAAGCCACCGTAAAGATCCGGACATTGACTGGGGCGCAGCCGCTGTCGCTGCCCGAACCGTTCCGCGCCCTAAGCTTGCTTCGCATCCTCGGCGAGGAGACGAGCCCCAATCGCCTCGAGTACCGCGAGCTGGGCCTCGTCGATTGCGGCCACTGCGATGACTATTGACGCGGCAGCATTGTCTTCCGCCTTTTCCGCGCGCTTTTCGAGCTTTTCGACTTCGCGGTCGTGCTTCCACTGGGCAATAGCGTCTTCCGAATCCTGCTTCTTCGAGTCAAGCCACGCTTCCGCGTTTTCCCTGGCTTCTGCGATTTTTGCCTTGTCCGCGTCGAAGCGGGCCTTCAGCTGTTCGCCCTTTTCCTCGAGCTTGTCGCCGGTTGCGTCAGCGGCCGCTTCAATATCCGTTTTGACTTCGTCGAGCCGCTCGCTCGCTGCGGCCAGATGACCATTGAGCTTGGCCCTGAAGGCATCGAGTTTGTCGTTCACCTTTTGCTCCTTTCGCTGCGGGTATTTTTGGTTCCAGTGCCGGCGATCATGAACTGCCGTGAACACGCACGACCTCCGTGCGCAATGGGGCTGCGTACGGGCAGGCAGAATGACCGCGACTGGTAGCGAAAATAGCAAGAGGAGCCAATCGGGAATATCCGGAATTCGGCTTCTTTCGGGCTTGCCGAGGTCAAGTAGCTCGGTTGTCTTGCAAGTCTGGCAGGTCATAGCGCAAACTCCAGAGGCTGGTCGGCAAAATCCGGCTGCGCGTCCCTTCGGACGTGAACCCGCGCAGGAATTCCGGCAACCGGTTTTTGCACTATCGCTATGCGCCAGACTCAACACCAGAAATCTCGGTTCTGAAACAGAAAGGGGAATCTCCAATGAGCAAGATGATCGTTAGCGTTTTCGATGATGAACAGGCGGCCTACAGCGGCACGCAGGCCTTGAGGGAACTTCACGCCGAGGGGAGCATCTCCGTATATTCTGCGGCGATAGTGTCCCGTGACGCTGACGGCGTCGTCAGTGTCAAAGATGGCGCCGATGACGGCCCGCTGGGGACCGCGCTCGGCATGCTTACTGGCGCTATTATCGGCGTCGTCGGCGGCCCTGCCGGCGTTGCTGTCGGCACGGCTGCAGGCGGTCTGTTCGGTGCGTCATTCGACTTGATCAACATGGGTGTCGGCATCGATTTTGTTGACGAAGTCGGCAGCAAGCTCGCACCTGGAAAGACGGCAGTCGTCGCGGAAATCGAAGAGTCCTGGGTGACGCCCCTTGACACGAAGATGGCAGAACTCGGCGCAGAGGTGATTCGCCGCTACAGGGCCGACGTTGAAGATGAGCAACTCGACCGCGATATCGCCGCGGCCAAGGCTGACTATGAGAGCCTTAAACAGGAACTCGCCGAGACTCACGAAGACAACAAGGCCGCTGTCTCGGCGAAGGTGGATGCCGCGCGCGACCGCCTGTCTGAGATGTCGCAGAAATCCAAGGCACAGCATGAGAAGGCTGTTAAAGAGGCCGAGGCGAAGGTGGCCACGCTGGAAGAGCAGATCAAGAGCGCGTCCGATGAGACCCGCGGCAAACTCGAGGCGAAGCTCGAGGAGGTTCGCAAACGCAATGCCGTACGCAACGAGAAGCTGTCCGCCGCGTGGGACCTGACCAAGGAAGCGCTTTCGACCTAGTGTGCCTGCGGCTTCGTGGTGGACGGGGCCAGGTTCGCAGGGAGCTGGAAAGGACGCAGGCCGAAGACTGGCATGACCGTTACGGCATGCTCCATCACGCTCTCCAGCACGCGTTCATACGGAGTCCATTCAATCACTGCCGAGAAGCAGTAGATCTCTATCGGCAAGCCCTGTGACCCAATGGGCAACACCCGCACCATGGAGGTGAGGTCCTTACGTATGTGCGGGTGCCTGCGAAGATACTCTCGCAGGTACTCGCAGTACACGGCGATGTTAGTGAGCCCTGCCGTGCCCGCACCCTCGGCGGCTACAGCCTGGTCAACAGCTTTACTGAGTACCCCCGGATCCAGACCCGGACCGGCATAGCTCCGTAGCCCTTCAAGCGTCTCATCGGTACAGAATGCGACGTCTTCGAGGTTGACGTTGATCGACCGCTTGATACGCCTCCCTCCCGAGGCCTGCATGCCGCGCCAATTTTTCAAGCCTTCGCTAATGAGTGCGTAAGTCGGGACGGTCGATACCGTGTTGTCCCAATTGCGCACCTTGACCGTGACCAGGCCAATGTCCGTAACATCACCGTCTGCGCCGTATTTCGGGATCTCGATCCAGTCCCCCTCGCGAACGAGGTCGTTGTTCACTATCTGTACGCCTGCGACGTAACCAAGCAGGGAGTCACGGAACACGACAAGCAGAACTGCCGTCATGCCCGCCATCCCGGTCAGCAGCGCTGCGACCGGAAGATCCGTTAGTACCGAGACTATGAGCACGCCCCCCACGATCCAGACGCCAAGTTGCAGCGTCTGCGAAACGAAGCGGGAGGGAACACCGACCTTCAAAAGATCTTCGCGCATCACGTCGGCCGCCGCCTGTAGAAAGGCGTTGAGTGCGATCACTACCACCAGGATCAGGTATGCCTTGACGAAGGTGCGTACAACGCCCGCGGCCTCCGGATACGCGTAAAGGGCATACGGTGTGAGCAGGTACACCGTCAGCGCACCGACGAGGTGCGCACTCCGCCGTGCAAGCGTCTTGTCGCGAAGTGCCAACTGCCAGGCATCGGCGCGCTGGCTGTCCATGCGCTTCGCGAGCCGCTCCAGAACTCTGCGCAGAACCCGGCGCGCGAGTACGTCCGCGCTCCAGGCAAGGACAAGAACGGTAACCGCACTGAACAGGGTAACCAGCAACACCCCAAGGTCTTCGCCCAACCTGGAGGCGAGCCACTCGAGCAGGCCGTCCTGGAACTCACCAATTTGACCGGCGCTGAAGATTTCGTTACTCACAAGCGAATTGGACTTCGCAATCTGCTATCTGCTTGGGGCAGTTGCATAGCAGCGCCGGTGTCCGGCGACTCGAACGAGGCTGCTATTCGCGCCGTCAGTAGCGCAGGAGCGCGGCGATCGGTCGCCCATCCGGGATCTCTTCCTTACTCGCGGCATAGATCTCGCCGCCGCGCGCGTAGGTGAAGCTGGCTGCAAGCCCTGTCAGATCGTTGCTGCCTGATTCAGGCGCGTCGCTGCCCGTGACGGTCTCACGCGTCTTCGTGTCAAAGGTGCCCAGGATGTCGGACTCGAGATCGACCAAGAGTGCCTCGACGCGACCGTCGTAAGCAGCACCGAGAATCGTGGCAATGTCGTCCGCCACCTGGCCCGAACCCCAGGCCGCGCCAAGCCGCCGGAGCACATCGCGTCGCGGCGCATCGAGCAACGGCTCAACGAGAGGCCATGCCTTGCTGTGGATCTCGGCGGCGGAAAATTCGTCCGGGTTGCCATCGATGCCTTCGTCGACCAGCTGGCGGTAGCTGGTCGCCTCACGGAAAATCGGCTGCAGGTAGCTGACACCGGCAACGACCAGAGGATCTGTCCGGCCACCGAAATACGGCCTGAGCGCGCGATCGATCTGGCGGAAGAATTTCAGGTACAGTGTCTTCTGCCCTTCGTCGCCCTGCCACTGCTTGTGCGGCGCTCGGTCACCCTCCCGGCCGCGCATCGACATAGCGCGCAGCATGTTCGCCGGCATGCGTTCGACGTCGACCTCCGTCGCCCCGCTGCGGGTGCCTTCGAACAGGCGCACCTCGTTGCGGCTGACGGCAATGACGTAATAGACGCCGTTACCGGTGAGCAGCGGCAACAGCGGCTTCACGACGAAGCGGAAACCAACAACCGCGCGCGGGGCGAACGACTCCGGTACTCGATACGCGAGATTCACGCCGGGGGCGAGAAACACAGCGAGGCCGTCGCTCAGGTAAGGCCAGAATGAATCGTCCTCGAGCAACTCGTCTACGGGGGCCAACATGGCCTCAGCATCCGGCCGACGCAGACCCTCTGCTCCCGTTAAGGCCTCGAATGCCTCCGTACGCAGGTTTTTGAGCAGGATGCGGTCCTCATCCGTGTCCTGCGAAACTCTCGATGTCGGCAGATAGATCGATATGCAGGGGCCATCGCGCGGCTCCAGAAGGGCATCCATGTCGGTCGAGCTGATCAGATCCTGGTGCGGCATTACTTTCTCACTCTTGTTATTTCGCGACGTCGCGACTCGTGTGTGATTATATAAGCAAGGCGTCGACTCGCTCCACCACACCGATGAACTTCGCCCGACCAGACGCTCCGCACATAACCTGTTGACCGCTTACTCCGGACGAGATGATGACTGTCGATTTGTTCTGGGTCCTCCTCGGCGCTTCCTACCTGCTGGCCCTGGCCGTGCAGCAGCAACTGCTAGCGACGCACCGAAAATGGGAAAACATACGCAACTCGGCCGGTTTGACGGGCGTGCAGACCGCGCAGACGATCCTCGATGCGAATTCGATGGGGGATGTATCCGTCAAGGTTGTTCCCGGCCGACTAACCGACCACTACGATCCGCGGGACAAGACCGTGGCATTGTCCGAATCCGTGTACGCCAATCAGAGCGTCGCGGCAACTGCCATAGCCGCGCACGAAGTCGGACACGCAATCCAGCACAAGGCCGGCTATGCGTATCTGCGCGCGCGAACCGCTATGGCGCCAGTCGCGCGCTTTGCTGCACGCTACGGCATTCCGGCGGCGATCTTCGGCAGCCTGCTGGGCATGCCCGCGCTAACCGATATCGGCGTACTGAGTTTCGTTGGCGCCTTCGCGTTCCAGATTGTCACCCTGCCAGTCGAATTTGACGCGAGCCGGCGCGCGCTGGCGGAGCTCGATCGCCTGCAGATGATCAATCACGAAGAAAGACGCGGCGCGCGCTCGATGCTGCGCGCGGCGGCGATGACCTATGTCGCCGGTGCGGCGTCGGCTGCGGTCTACGTCGTCTACCTGGCACTCGTCGTCGGGCGTTTCCTTCTCGGGAAGCCCCCACCAGTACCACCGCCGCGCCTGCCTTAGCTGAAACGTAGTCACGTCTGGCAGCCGATTTTCGGATATCCCGCGATGCCCCGGCGTGCAAAAATCTTGGACGTTAGGCGCAGCATGCCTGGGAGATCCCATGAGCTCTGAGAAAAATGCTGGGCGCGACACGCAGCGCCGAGTCCGACTGCCGCAGGGCTTTTCGTTCGCCAGACTGATAAGCGGCCTGTTCTACGCGTTTCTGCTGTTCACTTTCGCACAGAATTGGTGGGCGAATTCAACGATCGAGAGCCGTCGCAGCGAAGCGCTCGCCGATTTCGAGCGCGACCGCGGCTCTCGCGTCATCGGCATGATCCACCGCCAGGACAACTTCTCGCTGATTGGCATTCCTATCGCGCGCTACATTTCGATAGAAGACTCCGAAGAGATTCTCAGGCTGGTTCGGCAGACACCCGACGACATGCCTATCGATTTGATCCTGCACACTCCGGGCGGCCTCGTACTTGCGTCGGAGCAAATTGCCACCGCCCTCGCGGACCATCCTGGAAGAGTCACCGTCATTGTGCCGCACTACGCAATGTCAGGCGGCACGCTCATAGCGCTGGCTGCGGACGAGATCATACTGGACAAGCATGCCGTTCTCGGGCCGGTGGATCCGCAGCTCGGGAACTACCCCGCCGCTTCGCTGGTCAGAGTGACCGAACTGAAGTCGGTCGACGAAATCTCGGATGAGATTCTGATCATGGCCGACATGGCGGAGAAGGCGCGGAGACAGGTAACGGCGTTCGTGGCCGAGCTACTCGAACGACGCCTGCAGCCAGAACGGGCGCTCGAAGTAGCGACGATTCTCTCGGACGGTCGCTTTACCCATGATTTTCCTATCATGACAAGCATGGCGCGCGAACTCGATCTGCCGATATCGTCGGAAATGCCGGCACAAATCTACGAACTGATGGATCTTTACCCCCAGGCGACCAACGGACGACCGAGCATTGTCTACGTCGACCAGGTAGAACCGGCAGATTCGGACGAGAACTGAATCCTCACCCGGCTTGGTTGGCCCCTTGTAGCCGCCATGTGCTCATGGCCTCACGTGTCGGATGCACTGTCGAAGAAGACTGGATGCATGCCCGGAACGCGCTGAAATGGACGCCGACGGCCGCGCAACGCAATAATCAGGGCATGCGCCCGTCGTTTCTCGTGCCAACGCTCCCCGCAGTCGCCTTCTCTGCATGCGCGCTGTTTGCTGCGTGCTCGAACGCCGAGGCAAACGAGGGACCTCTGGCCGCCGAGCTTCCCGAGCCAATGGTCTTCGACCTGGTCCATGGCCTCGGGGTGGAATCGGGCGCCTTCGAGGCAAATGTCCTTTCGCTTTTCCCGATCGACGACAGCACCGGGCGCGGCATCGACTGGGCGCCGGAGATTGAGTATGCCGTCGCGGATGGGGTCGCCATCGAGTTCGAGCTCGGGTTCGACGACTCTGAACTGGAGGCCTATAAGTTTGCAACCCAGTTCACGTTTGCTGAATCGTCGTACCGGCAACACGGCAGCCAGTTTATCGTCGAGAAAGCAAACGGCGCAGACGTTTGGGAATTGACGGGGCTGTACCTGCTTGGCGTCGAGCTCCCGAACGACTGGAACAGCCTGTCCATGTTCGGATTGCGGTCTACCACGGGTGACGATGCAGACAGCAGTACGGAAGCCCTCGTTAACGTTGCGCTGTTTCGCGAATTGAGTGACCGCCTGGTGTTTGGCGTGGAAAACGATTTCGCGATTGAGTCAGGCGAGCACTGGGATCTCCTCGTCTTCCCGCAGCTGCATTACGAGATCAGCGGTTTCCTCAGTATTCAGTTCGGCCTTGGCGCTGAATTCAGCGATGAGGACACCGAGTTTTCTACAGGTTTCCGGCTCATCTATGCACGACCGGGAGGCGCGCCATGGCGCTAGTTGGCAGCTGACTTCGGCCTTTGCATTCAATCGAGCGTGCTGCCATCCTAGCGCTTACGGACGCAACCGGGAGACTGGTAAATGAATGTGCTCATCAAGATCCTGAAGTTCGTCGTGATCGCCATTGCGGTCACGGCAATTGGCTGGGTCATTTTCATACTGCTGCCGGACCCCGTTTTCGGGCCCGAAGAAGACGTAGAACTCGGCAAGCAGGTCGTACTGTCAATCGAGGACAGCGGCGAAGAGGGTCCGGTGCTTTCGCCTGACGAGTATCCGGAGGCCTATGAGCACCTCAATCGAATCGTCGACAAGCTGGTCGCATCATCCGCGATCGAGTACCGCGATCTTTTCGCTTACGACCAGGTCCGCATAATTCACAACGACGAGATTCTTAATGCGTTCTGCACGCCGGGCGGGTTTATCTACGTCTACACGGGCCTGATTCACTATCTCGAGGCCGAGGACCATCTCGCCGGCGTGCTCGGTCACGAGATTGCCCACGCAGAGCGCCGCCACTCGAGCATCCGGATGCAAAAACAGTTCGGTGCCAGCCGGCTGTTCGAGCTGATCGTCCTTACGGCGCCAATCTCCGCGAGAGACGCGTGGGCATTGGCAATCGTCTCGGAGCTGACCGGGCTGAGCTATGGCCGCGGCCAGGAAGCAGAAGCGGATGACTACTCGGTTCGCTACCTTGCCGATACCGACTACGCGTGTAATGCAACCGCTGGCTTTTTCGAAAAGGTTTCCCAGGAAGGCGGAGCACGTCCGCCGGAGTTTCTCTCCACGCATCCGGCCTCAGAGAACCGCGTGCGAGACATCAATCAAACCGCCAAGGAAGCGGGCTGCTCCACGCAACTGGGCGACCAGTCAAAATGGAAAGCCTTCCAGGACAGCTTGCCGCCGCCCGTCGATTCGGGAGAGCGCGGGGACGTCGAAGAATAGCCGCGGGCGTTACCCGACTCCGCGCTCGATCAACAGCTGCGCGACCTTCAGGATCAGCAGGGTGTAGAGTCCGGCAATGACGTCGTCGGCCATAATGCTGGTACCCCTGCCAAGCTTGTGTTCTATCCAGCCTATCGGAAAAGGCTTGGCGATATCGAACGCACGGTATATGACAAAACCCGCGAGAATCCAGCGCCAATCGACCGGTATGGTGAACATTGCCACGAGGAATCCGACGATCTCGTCGAAGGCGATGTAGCCCGGGTCTGTTTCATCGAAATCTCTCGCCGTCTGGCCGCAGATAAAAATACCGGCGACGAACATGATCGCGACAATCGCCACGTAGGTGGACGGCTCCAGGCGTGACATCAGCACGAATAGTGGTATTGCAAGCAGTGTCCCGAAAGTTCCGGACGCACCGGGAATCTTGCCGAGACCGAAACCGTAGGCAAGCCAGTGCACCGGGTACTTCCACCAGGAAAATCGCATCAAACTATGCCTTCGCCCTCGCTATCATCGGCGGATACGGCAAGTGCAGTGAGACGCTGACTCGATACAACACTTTTGCAGGAACGCGGAGTCACTCGGCCGAGGATACTGTTCGCAGTCCCACATGTCACCCATGGCGGGTAGCAACCAGTTCGGCGAATGCTTGGGTCGGGGCGTCGCTACCGAGAAATATTTCCTAGACAGGAAACTTTTGACTGCTAGACAGCCCGCATTCGATTGTTTTCTGGTCCGAGACTAACTAGAGTATTGGCGGCTCGGTGCTGCGTATTCGCGGCGCCGCTGAGACGAGACCCGCCGATTGCGACAATCTTATGCGCGGTCTCAATCAACACTACTACTACCTAGGAGACAGTGCCGTGAGAGCATTATCAGGGCTTCTGGCCGCCGCATGCGTTGTCATCGCAATTGCCTGCGCGCCCCCTGCCGAGTCTGCAGACCCCGCATCCGACGCAACCAAGGCGGCCAACCAGGCGGTAAAGGACTACCTGCCTTTCGACGATCAACGGGATTTCGAAAACGCAAAGCGCGGCTTCATCGCAACGCTGGATGAGACCATCATCCGCGGTGAATCGGGGAACCTGGTCATTGACCTGGGGTACTACGACTTCATCTCGGGCGACGCACCGGACACCGTGAACCCGAGTCTCTGGCGGCAGTCGCAGCTGAACGCCATGCACGGTCTCTATGAAGTCAAGGAAGGCATCTACCAGGTTCGCGCCTTCGACCTCGCTAATGTGTCCTTTATTCGGGGCGACACCGGCTGGATCGTCGTGGACCCGCTGTTGTCCACGGAGACGGCGGCTGCCGCTTACGACCTGATCAGCCGTGAGGTCGAGCGGCTACCGATCAAGGCCGTGATTTTCACTCACAGCCACGTCGACCATTTCGGTGGCGTAAAGGGCATCATCGAGGAGTCGGATGTCACGAGCGGGGAAATTACGCTTATTGGACCTGAGCACTTCTTCATCGAATCGGTCAATGAAAACCTGCTGGCCGGCACTCACATGAGCCGCCGCGCCCAGTACATGTACGGAAACGCTGCCGGCAAGTCGCCGACGGGTTCAGTGGGTTCGGGTCTGGGTACGACGACCGCCGCCGGCACCGTGACGATTATCGAGCCCACCGTCGATATCGTGGCAAAGACCATTGCCGGCGAGAGCCCGCAAGAGATCTCGATCGACGGCGTCGACATGGTTTTTCATTTCACCCCTGATGCGGAAGCGCCGGCCGAGTTGATGTTCTACCTGCCGCAGCACAAGGCCTTGATGCAGGCTGAGATCATCAATCACACGCTGCACAACTTGTATACGCTGCGCGGTGCGCAGGTTCGAAACGGCCTGGTGTGGTCGAAGTACATCCAGGACGCGATCACGACCTACGGTGACGAGGTCGAGATCAGCTTCGGATCGCATCACTGGCCGACCTGGGGCAATGAGGCGATCCTCGAACTCTGGAAAGGTCAGCGCGACACCTACCGGTACATTCACGACGAAGTGCTGCGCCTTGCGAACCATGGGCTGACCCTGCTGGAAGTGGCGGAAGAAATCGAGCTGCCAGACACCCTGGCCCGGAATTTCGCGAACCGCGGCTACTACGGCTCGGTAAGCCACAACGCCAAAGCCCAGTACCAGTTGTACTTCGGCTGGTTCACCGGCAATCCGTCTGAATTGCATCGCCTGCCGCCTGAGGCGGAGGCGAAGAAATTCGTCGAATATGCCGGCGGCGCCGATGCCGTCATTGCGAGAGCTCGCGACGACTTCGCGGCCGGAGAGTACCGCTGGGTTGCAACGGCGCTGAACAACGTCGTTTTTGCCGATCCGGACAACCAGGAGGCAAAGAACCTGCTCGCCGATACGCTTACGCAGATGGGTTACCAGGCTGAAAGCGGTCCGTGGCGGAACTTCTTCCTCTCGGGCGCGACGGAACTGCGCAACGGAGTGAACCCCGTCGCTGCACCGAACACCGCTTCGCCCGATATCGTCCGCAACCTCGGCCTCGAAACCTATCTCGACTTCCTCGGCGTACGGCTGAACGGACCCAAGGCAGCTCAAGGTGGCGACATCATGCTTAACCTGATCCTGCCGGACGTCGACGAAACTGTCAGCATCAACGTTGAGAATGGCGCAATGAACTACAGCATTGGTCGAGTGAACGACGATGCTCAGGCGACGATCGAGATGGACCGCAGTACGCTCGACAGCATCAACCTCGGTCAGGTCAATCTCGAGCAGGCGATCGCCAACGGCGACGTGAAGGTCACTGGTGATTCAGCCAAGTTCGGCGAGTTCCTGGGGCTCCTCGACGTATTTGACGTCTACTTCAACATCGTGACTCCATGAGGTCACTTGGCTACGCCGCCAGCGTCGCGCTTTGCGCGACGCTGGCATCGGGTCCGGCCGCCGGCTGCTTTATGGAGAGCGGGCCGGCCGGCAGTCTGGCAGTCAATGATCCGGCGACTGTCCCGGTCCTCGTTGCAACACGCAGCTACGTTGAGCGAAAGGCGCTACACGACATCTCGGCGCTGCCGTCGCAAGTCGAGATTGAGCTGTTCGAACTCGTGCACGCCTCCGGCGAGCACCTGCACGAGATGGCTCTTGATTCCGTGTCCGATGGGCCGGCCTATACAACCCTATTCGTTCGTACGGCACTGTGGATGGACTTCAATACCGGCGGCAAATCCAGCCGGTTTCACATAGACACCCCTCCCGCCGAGGACGCCACCGTTATCGTTATCGACGAACCGACGCTGATTGCCGTACTAGCGGGGTCGATGACGCTCTCAGAAGCTCGACAGGCAAACCTGGTCGTTGCTCGCGGGCCGGATGCGAATGAATCGATAGTTCACTTTGCAAACCTGCTGCGTAACTTCAAGGCATCGTCAGTTGGAATCCGCATAACTCGCGAGCTGATCAAGACCGCAACGCGTTAAACCGCAGTGGCCGGATCTTGGCCTTAATCGCGCAGCGGCGCAAACGGATGCAGTTCGTCCTCGCCTCGCTGGAGGACACCCCAGGTCGATTCCGGGACCTCGTTCCAGACACCCTCGAGATTGCCTAGCGGTTCCGATACGACGACCCGGCTCTCCGGTCCGACCTTGCTGAAGACGGGATGGTCCGGGTATTGCGCTCGCAGCGTGTCTACGTCCGAGCTGTAGAAGAGCGATCGGGAGTTGCGCTCGCTCGAATAGCGGAAGGCCCAGATGCTGTCGCCATCTGTCGTCGCTACGGTCATTTGCATGGGGTTTTCGACGCCGTGCGATTGCCCGGCCGCCTCGATATGAGCCACAGCGCGCGCAACAGCCGTTGGCGGATCCTCCTGCAGACCGAAGCTGAGGGCCAGGTAAAAGAACAGCTCCGAGTCCGTCGAACCTTCTATCGCCGGGTATAGGGAGCGATCTACGGCAAACGCAAGATCACGTTTAAGCGAGTTGAACTCGCGAATCGCACCGTTGTGCATCCATAACCAGTTTTGGTAACGAAACGGATGGCAGTTGGTCTGTTGAATTGCCGTGCCCGTCGACGCGCGGATGTGCGCAAAGATCAGGGGCGACCGGAGATGCCGTGCCAGCTCTCTGAGGTTCGGGTCATGCCACGCCGGGTCGATGCTGCGAAAGAGTCCCGGCACCTCCTGATCGTCGTACCAGCCGAGGCCGAACCCGTCCCCGTTGATGGTCGTTGCACCGAGCCGCGAATTCAGACTCTGCTCGATCAGCGAGTTGTCCGGTTTGAGAAGCAGCTCATCCAGCGGTATCGGTGAGCCCGAGTATGCAAGCCATCGACACATTGGTCGGCCCTTGGTCGGTCAGAGCCCCGAATTATGGCGCCAACCGGGGCCTCAGTCGACCTCATTGTGGTTCCGGTAGGCACCGCCCAAATTCGCGATCCTGAGCGGCCGTATCGCCGCCTCGGCAACACCCGGATATCACACCGCCGAGGGTCCGGACTCCATGCTGCCATCCGGCGCCAGCAGTCTTGCCAGGTGCTTCGTCCACGGCAGCATTAGCATTGCCAGGCCCACGTTGAACACCAGGTGTCCCGTCGCAACCGCAACTCCTGGATTATCGCTGACCGAATCGGCGAAGGAAGCCAATTGCGATGTAAACGGAAGAAATACCAGCACGCCAATCGCGTTGATGAGCAAGTTCGCCTGCGCTGTACGCTGCGCCGCCGGCTGCATGCCGATGCTGCCAAGAAGACCCGTGACGGTTGTGCCTGCGTTGGAACCGATAATTATCGCCATAGCCGCCTGCGTATCGATTACCCCTTGCTGCACGAGCAGAATCACCAAGCCTGTGATCGCGCTGCTCGACTGCACAAGGGCCGTCAGGACCATGCCGGTCAAAGCCCCAACCACGGGATTCGCAGTCTTGGCGAGAAGTTCACCGAGCGCCGGATCCTCCTTGAGCGGACTGAGCGCGTCACTGAGCAGATCCAGTGTGAAGAAAATGAAGCCGAAATAGAAGATCGCCTTGCCGAATGTCCGCAGCGGTCCGGGCAGGACGCCGATCAACGCTCCGAGTACTATGAAGAACGCGCCGACTCCGGTTAGCTCGAAACTGACCAGCCACGCGGTCACCGTCGTACCGACGTTGGCGCCGATAAGCACACCAAGGCTGTTCGCAAACGTAATTGCGCCGGAATCTACGAGCGCGACGGTGATCGAAGTTACGGCACTGCTCGATTGCACGACCGCCGTCATGGCCGCCCCGAGAAGAAAGCCGGAATACCGGTTTCGCGTGAGGCGCCCGAGGACAGCGCGCATTCTATCCTGGCCGAGTTCCTGCAGTTCGGAACTAAATCCCTGTAACCCGTAAATGAACAGAATCACAGTTGCGAAAACGGCGATAGCAAAGTCGAAATACTGCATGGTTGTTTTTGCTGTCTGTCTGCGGCGAGCTTATCAGATACTCGTCTCTGCGGAACTCAAGCTAGAAGAATACCCTGAACTTAAGCATGGGCACCCATATCACGTCGGTCTCCGGATTGTTCACCGGATCAAAATGCACCTGCAGGCCCGGAGTGAGCCAGAGATTCGGGGTAGCCAAAATCTTGTAGTAGGTCTCTAGCATTACCTGGTCCCTGCCGAAGCAGGGCACCACTCCACACTGTCCTTCGTCGAGTTCCTTGCCCCACGTCAGGGCTGCAAAGGCCTCGCCTTTTATCCCAAACGGCTTCGTGTACGCGGCGCCGACATTGACGACATGTTGCAGGGAG
>JAAUXY010032472.1_pt1 | contig 16460 bp, 17 predicted proteins | sample 7278121 | NCBI WGS metagenome assembly JAAUXY01 (sample SAMN14350117, study PRJNA611818) | marine sediment metagenome | isolation source: surface marine sediment (1.8m) | place: French Polynesia: Moorea | collected 2018-08 | reverse complement strand
GGGCGGCCGGCCTGCACCTTCTTGCAGTTGGCATAGAAGGTGGTGGTGGCGGGCCAGTCGGAGAAGAGGGCGATGATGCCGACGTCCTGGGCCAGCACGTCGATGGTGCGCAGGATGTCGCCGTCGCTCTCCAGGGCCTCCAGGGTGGTCTGGTAGTAGAAGGCGCTGCCGCGGCCCTCCAGGACCTCCTCGACGATGCGCCCGGAGCGCTCGGTGGTCCAGGAGATGATGTCGAGGCCGGCCTGGCGGGCGTTCCTGGCATAGTCGGAGGGCACGATCTCGCCGTCCTCGACGGTCAGCAGGACCGGCATGGGCGGGGCGACGATGTTGAGGCCCGCGGCCTTGAGCTCGAGGAACGCCTCCAGGGACGGCGGGCTCTCGGCGAGCTCGCCGACGTTGCGGCCGTCGAGGAAGACCGCCTGGCGGCCGTAGGCCGGGAACTCCTGGATCCAGAGGAAGACGTCGTCGAGGTTGAAGGACTGGGGCCAGACCCGGTCCGGGCGGATGCCGGCCTCGAGGTAGTCGAGCAGCATCTCGCGGGCGTAGCTGATCTGGTCGAGGCCGGACTCGCCGAAGCCGACGTCGCGGTCGACGCCCTTGAGCTCGGGCGTGAAGCCGGTGCCGAGCGACTTGAAGAGCGCGATGCTCTCGGCGTGGGTCAGGAGGGTGCCGCCGGTGGTGTGGAGGTCGGTCCGGAAGGCGGCGGTGCCGCCGACGTAGTCCTCCAAGGTGGTGGCGTCTGGGTCGGCGGCATCCATCTTGCCCTTCAGGGTCTTGAACTCGGCCAGGGTCAGGTCGCTGGTGCAGCACTTGATGTCCGGGCCGTTGAGCAGCCTGCCGTCGGCGTCGAGCACGGGCGGGACCTGGCACTTGGCGGCCAGCTCGGGGCGCAAGACGATGTCGGTGGTGGTGTGCAGGTCGCACTGGGCGTGGCGGCAGACCAGCTCGGCGTCCTTGGTGAAGGTGACGTCGCACTCCAGGATCCCGGCGCCCATGCGCGCGGCGGCGACGTAGGACTCCGCGGTGTGCTCGGGGAAGAGCAGCGGCGCGCCGCGGTGGCCGATGGAGAAGTCGGAGGCCCGGTAGCGCCCCTTGCGGGCGGCGCAGCGCTGCAGCTCCTTCTTTAGGGCGCCCTCGCGCAGCCTGTCGAGCAGGTAGAAGGGGCGCGGGCCGAGCTGCACCGGCAGGGCGCGGCCCGGCTTGCCGTAGGCGCCGGCGTCGACCGCCTGGACCTCCCGGGTCTGGGGCAGGACGAGGAGCGCGCCCAGGACGGCGGCGGCGAGGCCGGCGAATGACGGAGACATGATCGGCTCCCCTTTGTGCAGGACGTCTTTTCGCAAGAACCGCAGTCTGGCAGAAAAACACGCTACGGGTGCAGCGTGTCGGCCGCGTGACCGCGCGGTTGCAGAAATATGGCGCCGCCCGCCGGCCGTGGCCGAAGTGTCACACCGCTGCGGAGACTAATCCCTTCGGCGCAATCCCAGATTGCGGAGGCCCCCGGCGTCTGCGATACTCTGAATCGCCAAACACTCTTGGAGCAAGTCTCCGTAGCCGGAACGACCGAGTCCCGGGCGCCCCAACCCAGGACCGTCGTGCCCCCCGCCGGCTGGTGGGATCGCAGGTCCGGCTACAGGACGGACCGGCCGCGTGCCGGAACGGCTCATAGGAGGTTTCGGCATGGCGCAAGACGCCTTCAACTGGAAAAGCTTCTGGGACATCGCGACGCCCGAGGAGGCCGCCCACATCCTCTCGGGCTGGTTCGGCGTGATGGCGGCGCAGCTGGCGGTCGACTGCGCGCTGGCGGCCGGCAGCGATCAGAAGGACGACGACCGACGCTTCTGGCTGGCGGTGCTGGACCACTTGACCGGCAGCACCCGGCGCCGGGCTCCGGGTCCAGCCCTGGCGCCGCAGGCGGAAGCCGGCGCGCCCGCCCCGCGCGGCGGCCCGATCCCGGTGCGCCCGGATCCCGGCCTGGCCTGACTCCGGCCCCGCCCGGCTTCGACTCGCTGCGATCCGCGCCGGGCCGCGTGTCGGCCGCGTGACAGATCGGGAGCTTTCTTGCGTCCGGGGCCGTCGCAGGCTTGGCCGCCCGCCGGGGCGGTCCTGCAACGGGGGAACTCGGCAAGGTGTCGATGCTTCGGGTCGCTTTGGCGCAGACCAGGGTCGGGACCGAGGTCGCGACGAACGGCGCGGCGATCCGCGCGGCGATGAAACGGGCCAAGGCGGCCGGCGCCGACGTCGTGCAGTTCACCGAGGGCGCGCTCTCGGGCTATGGCCGCAAGGCGCTGCGCCCTTTCGAGACCTGGTCGGCGCGGGACTGGCGCGACCTCGATTCCGAGACCGATCGGATCCTGGATCTGGCGCGTGAACTCGGGCTCTGGACGGTCTTCGGCAGCGTGAGCCGGATCCCGGGCGCGGCGCATCCGCACAACTGCCTCCTGGTGGCCGACGCCGGCGGGCGAATTCATGGGCGCTACGACAAGCGCTTCTGCTCGCACAACGAGCTCGCGGGCTGGTACACCCCGGGCTTTGCGCCTTTCGTCTTCGAGGTCCGGGGCCTGCGCTTCGGCTGCCTGATCTGTCTCGACGGCCGCTTCCCCGAGGTCTGGGAAGAGTACCGCGAGCTGGGCGTCCACTGCGTGCTCTTCTCGAGCTTCACCGCCGGCCGGGAGTCCGAGCGCGACGCCGCCCAGGACGCGATCTTCGGCATCACGGCGCAGGCCCAGGCGGCCAGCCACGTCTACTGGGTCAGCCTGGTCACCCCGGCCAACCCGGTCCAGGGCACGCGGACCCAGTTCATCACCCCGCGGGGCGCGGTCGAGACGAGCTGCCGCCGCCACCGCAGCGGGCTCGCCATCGGGACCCTCGACCTCGGCCCGGACGGCCCGTGGCAGGCGACGGAGCGGGGCCGGCGCTGGCGCGCGGCGGCGCGCGAAGGCGGGATCTACCGCGCGAAGGCGGCGTCGGGATCCCGCGCCAGAAGCGACCGCAGCGGGCGGTCGTCCCAGACCTGAATCTCGACGAATTTGTCGTAGCGCATTGAGGCCTCGGTCTTCCAGCGGTCACCGGGCAGGCCGAAGCGCGCGACCACTTCTCTGATCTCTGCCAGGGTGAAGACCTTGCCGTGGTGGTCCTTCCTCTCGGCGCGGTGGTGATCGTGGCGGGAGAGCGGAAGGCTGGCCATGCTGTCGGGGTAGGTGAAGGTCAGCACGTCGGGCGGCAAGGCCGCCAGCGGCAGGACCAGCGACGCCGGGCGCGACGGGTCCAGGCCGTCGGCGAAGTCGCCGAGAAAGAAGTAGATCGGCCGGTCGAGGCGCGTGGCACCCAGCTTCCGGCGGCGCTCGGAGATGAGCCAGTCCTCGACCGCGTGCCGTCTTCGCAGGTAGTTGGCCTTGATCCGGCGCGTTCCGCCGACGCGGATCTCGTCGAGGATCCGCTCCGCCTCTGCCGCCGGCAGGGCGCAGAGGTTCCGGAAGAGCCCGCGGGCCGGGTCGTAGTTGTGGGTAACGACCTCGGGAAGCCGATGCATCAGCGCCGGCCGAAGGCGAAGAGGACCGCGAAGGCCAGGAGCGCGAGGCCGGCGTCATGGACCCCCGAGACCCGGCCCCGGAGCCGGTCGGGGCAGGCCGTGTTCAGCCAGGCCTCGCTCATGATGAAGATGACGCCGGCGCAGAACCCGAGCAGGAAGCGCGTGGCGATCCAGATCCAGAGAGCTTCGAAGCCGGCGAGCGCGGCCAGGCAGAGCGAGCAGCCGAGCAGGCCGAGGACGATCAGCCGGTCGCCGGCCATGTAGGCCGTGAGCCTTCGGATCAGCAGGATCGCGGCGACGGTGCCCAAGCCGAAGCTGCCGGCGTTCAGGCCGATCAGGCTCTCAGGCACGGCGCAGCTTTCCGGGACCAGCGAGGCCAGCGGATAGGTCAGCCCCTGCACCGCCGCGAAGGCGGTGACGCCGAGGATGACAGCCGTGATCGCCGCCCAGTCCTGCATAAAGCCATCGACGGCCCTTGAAGCGTTCAATTCGTATCCGACCCCTTTCTGAACCGCAGCAAGGACAAGCTAGCGCATTCCCCTGTCCTGCGGCACTGACCCGCGCCGAAGGCCATGACTTTTCTGGACAGGAACGTCATCGCACTTTCGAAGCTGCCCACGCCGTCTTGAGAGGGTGTTTCATGCTCACTCGCGCCAAGACCCAGACTGCGATAGAAGAACCCGTTCCGACAACCCAGGCTTGGAGGGAGGTCGCCCTGCGTCGGTGGCTCTCGTTGCTCCTGCTGCTGATCCCGGCCGGCGACGGCCCCGGGGCGGCGGAGGTCGCGGACCTCTACCGCGCCGAGACCGTCGTCACCGGCACCCTGGAGCCGGAGCGCAGCCGCGGCTTCCGGGCCGGCCTCACCGACGTCGTCGTCAAGCTGACCGGCGATGCGCGGCTGGCCGGAGATGACCGCCTGGCACCGCTGGTCGAACGCGCCCACAGCTTCGTCGCGTCCTTCGACTACGAGGACCGGATGAAAGGCATCCCGGTCCATGACGAGCAAGGCACGCGGGAACGGCCGCACCTCCTGAGGATGCGCTTCAAGGCGGCCGAACTCGACCGGGCGCTGGGGCGTCTGGGCCTGTCGATCTGGCCGGCCGAGCGGCCGCTGCTGGCGGTCTGGCTCGGGATCGAGACGGCCGGGGACCGCTACGTGCTGAGGGCGGCCGGAGCTAGGGGCTACGGCCAAAGGGCGGTCCTGGTCGAGACCGCGGCGCGGCGCGGTCTGCCGCTTCTGCTGCCCGAGGCGGCGAGCGGCGAGACCGCGGTCGCTTTCGACGATATCGCCGCCGAAGACGTGAGCCGGATGATCGGCGAATCGCCGGGTGCCGACGCCCTTCTCGCCGGCGTGCTTTCGCTCGCCGAGGGCGGATACTGGGACATCACCTGGCGCCTGACCTGGCGGGCGCGTTCAAGGGCTTGGCGCCTGCGCGGCGTGTCCTTCGACACCGCCCTCAGGGACGGCCTGCAGACCTCCGCCTTGGTCCTCAGCGGCCGGGCGCCGCCTTGAAGCCTCCGGCCTCGCGGCGCGGGACGTCCAAGACCTTGCCGGTCAGTACGCCCGCCGCGAGTTGAACCAGGAGTCGCAGACGGGCTCGAAGCCGAGCTTGACGTAGCAGCGCTTGGCGGCGGGATTGCGGGGGTCGCAGTAGAGGCAGGCCGTGGTCCGACCCTCGGCATGGATCCGTTTCACCACCGCGGCGGTGGCCGCGCCGGCGTAGCCGCGGCCGCGCTGCGCGGGCGGCGTGTAGACCGGGCCGATGGCCGCGGCGCGGCGGCTGCGGCGCACGATGCCGGCCAGGGAGACCGGCCGGCCCTCGACTTCCCAGAAGAGATAGTCGCCCTGGCCCGCCTTGCGCGCCAGGCCCGGCCCTTCGGGCGGCGGGTCCTGGGGAACGGCCTCGCGGTTAAAGTCGGTCATCCAGTCGGCCAAGAGCGGGGCGTCGGCGGTCGTGACCGGGCGCGACCGGCCGGGGGCCCGAGGGTCGCGCGGCGCCGCGCGCAGCGCCAGGATCTGCTGTGGCGCGGGGTCGCCGAAGCCGAGCCCCAGCTCCATCGCGCGCGCGACGAACCAGCGCGCCGTCAGGTCCGGGCCCTGCACCGCGGGGTAGTCCTCGTCGCGGGTCGCCTCGGCCAGCGTCGCGCACTGCCGCCGTCCGAGATCGCCGAGGACGATCGGCCGGCCCGCAACCTGCAGCGCGCAGACTCCCGGCCCGCCTAGGCTCCACCGACGCGGCTCGGGCGCGTGTCCCGACCGGACCGCGGCCAGGAGTCCCAGCGGCAGGTTGTGCCGCGCCTCGTCGCGCTCCAGCGCCGGAAGGTGGAGGTCGTGGAAGGCGGCGAACTGCATGGCGGGACGAGCGAAACCGAGACAGGGGTCGCCGAACGCGGCCATGCTAGCGGCCTCGAGGGCGCTTGTCTGCTCTCGGGGGCTGCGGTCCTAGGACTTCGAGAGGCGCATCAACGCGGCACCGAGAAGGGTGACCAGGGTGGAGAAAACCTTGGCGAGGTCGAGCCGTTCCTTCAGGACGCCGACACCGATCACCAGCGCGAAGAGGATGCTGGTCTCGCGCAGCGCCGCGACCAGGGCGATCGGGGCCTGGGTGAAGGCCCAGATCACCAGCGCGTAGGCGATGAAGGTCGCCGCACCGCCGAGAAGGAAAACCTGCTTGGCCCGCAAAGGCACCGCCAGGAGCAGGCCCGGCTGGGTGCAGGCGATGAAGGCTGCGAAGAGAATGACGTTGCCGATGGTGAGCCAGCAATAGAAGCCGAGGGCCGTCCCGGCCAGACGGGCGCCGTTGCCGTCGACCAGCGAGTAGGCGGCGATGAATCCGCCGGTCACGACGGCGAGCAGGGCGGCCTGCGGGTTGCGCAGTCCGTCGCTCCGGCGGACCAGGGCCGTGCTCATCACCCCCGCCGCGATGACCAGGACGGCGAGCGTCTCGGCCGGGGTCAGCGGCACGCCCAGGAAGAGGACCGAGACCCCGGCGACCAGGAGCGGCGCGCTGCCCCGGGCGATCGGATAGACCTGGGTCAGCTCGCCGATCCGGTAGGAGAAAAGCAGGAACACATGGTAGCCGGCATGCAGCGCGACGCCGGCGGCCAGGTAGCCCCAGCTCTCCCGCGCGGGTGCCGGGACGAAGGCCAGGAGGCCGAGGGCGATCGGCAGCGAGCCGAGGACGACGGCGGTCATGTTCAGGTGCTTGTCGCCGCCGCCCTTCACCAGGGCGTTCCACCCCGCGTGCAGCAGGGCCGCGGCGAGGACGGCAAGGAATACGGTCGTGCTCACGCGTTGCCCCGCTGTGCGGAAAGGCCCTGGTCGCCCCCGGGGACCATAGGCGCCGCGAGCCCGCCCGGGCAAGAGGCGGCCGCCGGCCGGCCGATCGTCTGATCCGAGACATGGGCGAACGCGGGACCCTGACCCAGATCAATGCCGGGGTGGCGGGGCCTCGCGCATTTTCCGTCGGGTTTGGAAAGGCTTCCGAGCGAGGAGATTCGGATGCGCAACATCGTGGTTCTCGTGGACCTGGACGAGGAGAGTTCCTGGCGCCAGGCGCTGCCGACGGCGATCGACTACGCCGGGCACGCCGGGGCGCGGCTTCACGTCCTGACCATCGTGCCCGACGAGATGTTCAAGATGACCGTCGTGGCGCAGCTCATACCGGAAGACTACGAGGACAAGCTGATCGAGGACGCGAAGCGGCGCCTGGCCGAGATCGTCGCGGGACAGGCCGCCGCCGAGGGCCCGGAGATCGAGCCCGCCGTGCGCCTGGGCAGCGTCTACAAGGAGGCCCTGCGCTATGCCCGCGACGTCGGGGCCGAGCTGATCGTCCTGGGCGCGCACAAGCCCGAGCTGAAGGACTACCTGCTGGGCTCGAACGCCTCGCAGGTCGTCCGGCACGCGCCCTGCTCGGTGTGGGTCGTGCGCGGCTGAGGCAGATCCCGACCAGACACGGACGGAGTTTCGAGCGAGGTCCGATGCTGCACAAGCGAATCCTGGAATGGCAGGCCGCCCACCCCAACGTCACCTGGATCTTCTGGGGCATCGTCTGGGGCTGTGTCCTGGTCCTTCTGTTCTGGTCCGGGCCGCTCGGCTAGCGCAGGTCCCGATCAGACGCGTTCGCGTCTGGCCGGGAGTCGTGCGCTATCAGTCTGAAGATAGGGCATCGCGATCGACGGAGCGGGAGAACGACGTCCCATGGACTTCACCAGCGTCATCGCCTTCATCGCGATCATCCTCTTTCTCGCCTTCCTGTCCTGGTCGCTGACCCAGGGGCTGAAGGCGATCGAGCGCCGGGTGGTCGCGATCGAGGAGCGCGTCTCCGACCTCGAGGACGAGCTGGCCAAGCGCGGGTAACGGCACAATTCGACAGGCACCGAAGCATCCGGCATGCTGGTGCCGTAAGCTCGGGCGGCCTTGCTTTGATGGAGGAACCGAAATGCCAGCCGCCAGCTTCACGCCGCAGGAATTGAACGACGGCTTCGTCGTGGCCATCGACATCCAGGCCGAGGACGGCGAGGCGGAGACCGTGGCCGCGATCCTCGAAGGCCTGATCGCACCGACGATGGCCGAGCCGGGGGTCAAGCTGTTCCTGCCCTACCGCTCGCCCGACGATCCCGCCCGCTTCTTCATTTTCGAGCTCTACCGGAACCAGGACGGCTGGGCCGCGCACCAGGAGACCGCGCACTTCAAGGCCGCCGTCGCGGAGCTGCTGCCGCGGGTGTCGCGGCGCGAGCGCGTGCCTTTCCTGCCCTTCGCGTCGCGGTGAGATCGGCGAGCGGAACTCGGGTCCCGAGTTCCGCCCCTTGGTGTCAGACGCTGCGGCTGCGGGCCAGCCTGCGGTCGCCTTTGGCGGCGATCCGCTCGAAGCAGACGTCGAGGTCGGCGAAGAGATCCCAACGGTCCTTGCCCAGCCGCTCGGCGGCGGCATCGACCACGCGGAGCTCGAGCGCGCCGACGCGCACGCCCTTCCAGAGCCGATCGGACAGGGCGATCAGGAGCTCCTCGAAGGAGACCTCCATCGACTCGTAGCGGGCGTAGCTGAGGCAACAGCGCGCCACCTCGGGCTGGACGCCGACCTCGAGCAGCAGCCGCTCTCCGGCGGCCTCGTGCGCATCGCCCGGCGCATCGAGCTCGCCGGGGTGAAGGATCTTACCGGCATCGTGGAGGACGACGCCGAGCCGGACCAGATCCTCCCGGATCCCGAGGCCGAGCGGACGCAGCGCGTCGAGCAGCTCGTCCGCCGCCTCGCCGACCAGCTGGGCGTGAAGCACCAGGCGCCCGGGCGCGCCGAGGAAAACCAGCAGGTCGTAGGCGTCTTGCGTCTTCTTCAGCACGGTTCTCTCCTCAACAGGCCGCGCAGGGAGCGCCGCGGCTCCGCTCGCCGCGCGGGCCGAACTCGACGGAGCGGCCACCCAGAGTCCGCCCCGCCCCGCCCATTCCCGGGGCCGGACGCGCGATGCTGGCGTTTGGTTGAACTTCATGCCGTCTTCAACTCCACTTCGTCTCGATCTTGGCTTCGGAAAAATGCCGAGCCGGGCGACGACGCCCGGCGATCGCGCTGCGTCGGGGCCGGTCCCGGCGATTCGGAAGACGCGATGCGCGCGAAGATGCTGCCCGGCGGGCGGCACGAGCCTCGGGTGAAGTCACGGGGTCGAAGAAGGCCGGGGCCGGCGCGGCAGGCCCGGCGGCCGCAACGACGGCGCCGCCGAGGCGGCACGCCTCGCGCCAACTCGGAACTGCCCAAGACTCTCGGCTTCACTCCCTTCCTCCGGACCCTTGTTCCAGGCCCTTGCTCCGGGAAAAACGGGCAGCCCCGGCGGCAAAAGCCGTATTGCCACCAAGCGCCCGGCTAGCCTACGATACCGCCCAACTTCGGCCCCCAGGCGTGCTAGAGGCTGACTCTGGTACCGGACGGCGCCAAGGTCTCCGGTCATCCGCTCCGCCAGAGTTAACCGAGAGGCTCATCGGATGCGATGTCACGCGTGCGGCGCCGTCAATCGTCGCTCTAGCAGCTACTGCGGCTTCTGCGGTGTGGCATTTGCCACTGTCTGCCAGAAATGCGGGCACGAGAACCAGCCCAAGGCGCAGTTCTGCAGCGCCTGCGGGACCGTCCTGGAGTCGCCCCCGCGCGACCAGGCCGTCGAGAGAGGCACCTCCCACCCGGCCTGGGGCGAACGCAAGCAGGGCACCGTCCTCTTCGCCGACCTGGTCGGCTCGACCCAGCTGATCGCCGAGCTCGACCCCGAGCAGGCGATGGAGCGGCTGCGCCCGAGCCTGGGCATCATGCGCGCGGCGGTGAGGCGTTTCGGCGGGACCGTCATCCGGTCCCTCGGCGACGGCATCATGGCGGTCTTCGGCGTGCCGCGCACCCAGGAGGCGCACGCCCTGCTCGCCTGCCAGGCCGCGATCGCCATGCAGCGCGCCTTCGAGTCGGACGGCGACGCGATCAAGGTCCGCGTCGGGCTGCACTCCGGCGAGCTCGTGGTCTCCCAGGACGAGGACCGGCCGGAGCCGGTGCCGCACGGCGCGACGATCCACCTGGCGAACCGCCTGGAGCAGATGGCCGAGCCCGGCGCCATCTGCCTGACCGGCGACTGCTACCGCCTGATCAAGCTGCACTGCGACGCGCGGGCCCTGGGGCCGCGGACCGCGAAGGGCTTCTCCAAGCCGGTCGAGACCTATGCCCTGCTGGGGGTCAAGCCCGCCGTCGCCAGCCAGCAGTTCCGGGCCATGAACCTGACCCCCTTCCAGGGCCGCGTCGAGGACCTCAGGCAGCTGCAGCGCGCCCTGCAGCGTAGCGAAAGCGGCGACGCGCAAGTCGTCGGCATCTCGGGCGCCGCCGGCACCGGCAAGAGCCGGCTTTGCTACGAGTTCGCGGAATGGTCCCGGCGGCGCTTCATCCCGGTCCTGGAAGCCCGCGCCCTGGTGTCCAAGCAGGCGACGCCGCTGCAGCCGGTGCTGGAGTTCCTGCGCCTGTTCCTGGAGCTCTCCTCGTCCGAGGACCAGGCCGCGGCGCGCGACCGCGTGCAGCGGCATCCGACGGTCGCCGGCCTGGACGCGGCGACCGACATCCCGCTGCTCTGCCAGTTCCTCGGCATCGACGATCCCGAGGTCGAGGTGCCGCTGCGGACCCAAAGAACCCGCCAGTCGCGGCTGCGCGAGATCCTCGGCCACATGGTCAGGCAGCGGGGCGAGCAGCCCTACATCATCCTGATCGAGGACCTGCACTGGCTAGACTCCGGGAGCGCGGAGTTCGTCGGCGCGATCGTGCGCGCGATCGCCGGCACCAAGGCGATGCTGGTCGTGAACTTCCGCCGGTCCTACACGGCGGACTGGATGGCGCAGCCCCACTACGAGGAGATCCAGCTGGACGAGCTGGACGCGGGCCCGACCAGCGCCCTGGTCGAGCAGCTGGTCGGCGACCATGCCGAGCTGCGCGCGGTCAAGGCGCGGATCGTCGAGCGCTGCGGCGGCAATCCCTTCTTCGCCGAGGAGCTGGTCCAGTCGCTCGCCGAGCGCGGCGTCATTCGCGGCGAGAAGGGCGACTACCGGCTGGGACCCCGATCCGAGGAGGACCTGCTTCCCGCCTCGGTGCAGGCCATCATCGGCGCGCGCATCGACGCCCTGGCGCCGCCGGAGAAGAACGCCATCCACATCGCGGCGATCATCGGCAAGGAGTTCCCGTTGTCGATCATCGAGGAAGTCGCCGGCATGCCGCGGGAAGAGATCGAGACCATCATCGACCGGCTGCACCAGGCCCAGCTGATCGAGCCGCGCTTCGGGTCCTCCGACCAGGAGTACTTCTTCCGCCATCCGCTGATCCAGGACGTGGCCTACAACGAGCAGCTCAAGAGCCGGCGCAGCGAGCTCCATGCCGCGGTGGCGGTCGCCCTGATCCGCCAGTACAGCGCCAAGCTCGACGAGTTCGCCGCCCTGATCGCGCACCACTACGAGGCCGCCGGCGAGCCGGCGCGCGCGGCGATCTACGCGGCCCGGGCCGCGGTCTGGATCGGCAGCGCCGCCTCCGCGCAGGCCCTGCAGCACTGGCACAGGGTGCTCCGGCTGCTCGACGACCAGCCCCATACGGTGATGCACGACACCCTGCGGATGCGGGCGAGCGGCCAGATCGCCATGTTCGGCTGGCGCGAGGGCATGACCGCCGAAGAGGCCCGGCCCTACATCGACGCGGCCCTGGTCTGGGCGCGCAAGATCGACAACTCCATGACCTCGCTGCTGCTGGCCGCCGACGGGCGGATCGCGGTGGCCAGCGGCTATTCGGCGGACGACTACATCGCAGGCATCCAGGAGGCCCTGACGATCGAAGGCGACCAGGGCAACCCGGGGCGCCTGGCCACCTTGAACGCCCTGTTCTGTCACGCGAACTTCCTGGCCGGCTACCTGACCGAAGCGCTGGAGGCGAACGACCGCGCGCTCCAGGGAGTCCGCGCCATCGACCCCTTCGACGAGGAGTTCCTGGGCCTCGACGTCGAACAGTGGATGCAGAGCCTGCGCGGGCGGATCCTGGTCCGGCGCGGGCAGTTCGACGATGCCGAAGCCTGCCTGCAGAAGGTGCTGGCGATCGAGACGTCGCTGCTCGATCCGGCGGTGCAGTTCATCCCGCACCTGGCCTTCGTCGATCTCGCCTGCTTTCGCGACGATGCGGAGCTGGCCAGGGAGCACGCCTCGCGCATCGTCCAGATCGCCGAGAAGGGCCAGAACCCCTACCTCCAGGTCTACGCCCTGGGCTGCTCGGGCGCGGCCCTCTTCGCCGAGAAGGACTTCGACGGCGCGGCCAGCAAGCTGACCGAAGGCGTCACCTTCGCGCAATCGGCCAAGGCCGCGCTGGAGTTCGAGCCCGAGATGATGGCCAGCCTGGCCGATTGCCACTACGGCGCGGGGGCCTTCGGCCAGGCGGTGTCGGTCGCCAAGCAGGCCATCGAGCTCGCCCAGCGGCGCGGCGCGCGGATGGCCGAGTGCCGGGCGTCGATCATCTACTCCGCCGCCCTGGTCGCCGCCCAGGGCGAGCGGCCGAAAAAGGCGCTGCCGCTCAAGTTCGACCAGGCCGAGAAACTGATCGAGATGACCGGCGCGAGCGTCTTCTCGAAGCGCCTGACGCGCGAACGCGCCCTCACGCTCAGGAAGCTGAACCCCTGCGGCGCACAAGAAGAGTGAACTCCGGCTGGCCGTAGTCGTCGAGCAGGGTGACCGACGCGCCGTAGGCCCGCTCGCAGTGCCGTATCCAGGTCTCCGGCCGCGACCGGTAGAGGTCCCGCTCGGCGGCGCTGTCCGGGGGCCGGTCGCGCGGCAGCATGAAGTTCACGGCGAAGCCCTTGCGGCTGGCCGCGTGCATCTCGTCCAGGGTGAGAGCGACGAAGCGCTCCCAGGTCGGCCGCGGCTGCTCCAGCTTCACGTTGAAGATGCCGCTGGCGACGCTGTAGTCCGCGACCCGGGCGTTGGCGGTCCCGGTGACGAAGGCGGCCCAGGGACAGGCCCGCCAGAGCCGCTCGGCCCGGCGCTTCATGGCCGCCGCCAGGTCGATGCCCAGGTAGTCGATCCCGGCCTCCGGGTGACGCTTGGCGAGATAGCCGACCAGCGCCCCGTAGCCGCAGCCGACGTCGTTCAGCGAGAAGGGCGCCGCGAAGTCGCAGAGCTTCATGAGCTGGAGGAAGCGCAACTCCTGGGAGGCGATGCAGCTCCAATCGACTCCCAGGGGCGTGGCGCCGAAGCGCTTCAGGCGATCTGTGTAGTAGCGGACGACGCCCGACTCGAGCTTCGACAGCGCGTCGCCCTCCATCGGCGCGCCGCGCTCAGCGGGACTTGGCTCGTCGCTTGGCGCGGTTCTTCTCGATCGGAGTCATGGGCAGGGAGATGACCAGGAAGTTCTCGGTCGAATAGGTCAAGGCGAGCTTCGGCCGGGGCGAGACCTTGACGCGCGGGTCCTTGCGCGAGTCGTGCGTGGTGAAATGGACCGGGATGGGCTCGCCCTTCTCGAGATGGCGCTGCAGGACCGAAATGATCCGGTCCTCGCCGCTCATGTCCTTCTTGTCCGAGGGACAGGCTTTGAGGTCTTTGACGAGGTACTCGTACCAGCCGCGCCGATGGGCCCAGTTGTTGCCCGGCGCCAGGTTGAGGAGCGCGAAGGACTGCTTTAGGGAATGCTCCTCGGAGAAGATGCCGAACTCCTTCTGCAGGACGAGCATCTCCTTGATCGCATCATTGGGCCCGAAACGCAGGTTGAGCTGCTCCAACAGGCCGCCGACGTTGATGTCCGGTAGGCGTCCGCCCATCTCACTTCCCCCCTCAGGCAGTTTAGGTCAATCGTGATATAGCACAGGCCCTTCCCCTGCGCGAGGCGAGCCGAGTGCGACTGCGAGGCTGCAGTCAAGGCTCCGGATCGCCGCCCCGCCATAGGGCGCCGCGGAAGCATGCATGACGCGCGGGCCGAGACGCAACCACTTCGTCGGGGGCCGGATTGCCGAGGCCTTCCGCAGCCGGCCCCCTCTCGCGGCCGGTCAGAGCGCGCGGACGATGCCGCCTTCGACGCGCAGGGCGCTGCCGTTGACCGCGCCGTTGGCGGCGAGGAAGACGGCGGCCTCGGCGACCTCCTCGGCGGTCACGAAGCGCTGAATCAGAGAGGTCGGCTCGTGCGCCCGGAAGTAGGTGTCGATCACCTCCTGCACCGGCTTGCCCTCCTGCGCGGCCAGGCCCTCGAAGTAGGACTCGACGCCGGCGGTCCAGGTCGGCCCGGGCAGAAGGCTGTTGACCGTGACCGCGGATCCCCGGGTCAGCTCGGCCAGGCCGCGCGACAGGGCGATGAGGTCGGTCTTGGTCATGGAGTAGTGGATCATCGTCGGCAGGGGCCTGAGCCCGGCCTCGCTGGCGACGTTGACGATCCGGCCGCGGCCGCGCTCGAGCATGCCCGGCATCAGCGCACGGCAGAGGCGGATGGCGCTGAGCACGTTGGTCTGGTAGTAGCGCAGCCACTCCTCGTCCTCGATCTCGAAGAAGTCCTGGACCGAGAAGATGCCGGCGTTGTTGACCAGGATCTCGACCTCGCCGGCCGCGGGAAGCGCCGCGATCACCTGGGCGCAGCCCTCCGCCGTCGCCAGGTCGCCGGCCACCCCGGCGTCGGCGCCGATCTCCGCGCGCACCGCCTCGACCTCCGCCGGATCGCGGCCGTGGACCACGGCCCGGGCCCCCTGCGCGACGAAAGCCGCGGCGATGGCCCGCCCGATCCCCTTGGTCGAGCCGGTAACCAGAGCGCGCTTGCCTTCCAAATCGGCCATGGCCGTCACCTCCTTTCGCGTTTGAATCCCTTTGCGTTCATATCGGGCGCGACCGTCAAGGTCGCCACCCAGGATGCCTTCACCGAGGGTGCGGGGATCAAACGCGGGGTGCGAGGTTCCCGCGCGCCGCCGCGTCTCAATGGCGGGGGACGGGCCCGCACACATCTCGCAGTTGTGAGGAGACAGGGGCGCACAAGGGGCGTAGACTCAACAGCGTGGCTGGTCTCGGCGCCTTCGGGCCTGCGGCTGGACGACATGGCAGGCCATGAAGACGTCGCGACCGAGGGTGCAAACGGTCGAAAGGAAGGATCATGGCCACCATACGCAATCCCATCGAATGGGGCGCCGACCAGTTCCGGCGGGCGACGCAGCACGCCGGGTCGACGGGCCGTGCCCTGCGCGGGAGCGAAGCCGGCGCCGAGGCCGGGCCGCTGACGGTCCGGCGGATCGGGCTGGAGGACCTGAGCGAGGTCCTGCGCAGGGGCATGGCCGACTTCGCCGCCTGCCGGACCGACGTGGTCTTCCTCTGCCTGATCTATCCCATCATCGGCCTGGTCCTGGCGCGCCTGGCCTTCGACCACGACCTTCTGCCGCTGCTGTTCCCGGTCGCCTCGGGCTTCGCGCTGCTCGGACCGGTGGCCGCGGTCGGGCTCTACGAGATGAGCCGGCGCCGCGAGCAGGGCGGCAAGGCGAGCTGGAGCGAGGCCTTCGGGGTGATCGCGGCACCCGCCTTCGGCGCCATCGTCGTGCTGGGCCTGATCCTGCTGGCGATCTTCCTGCTGTGGCTGGTCGCCGCGCAGGTGATCTACCTGAACACCCTGGGGCCCGAGCCGCCGGCTTCCCTCGCCGCCTTCATCGGCGAGGTCCTCGGGACCGAGGCCGGCTGGACCATGATCGCGGTCGGGATCGGGGTCGGCTTCCTCTTCGCCCTGCTGGTGCTGGCGACCAGCGTGGTGTCCTTCCCGCTGCTGCTCGACCGGGACGTCGGGATCGGCACCGCGATCGGGACCTCGGTGCGGGTCGCCGCCGCCAACCCGCTGGCCACCGCCGCCTGGGGCCTGATCGTCGCCGGCGGCCTGGTGCTCGGCTCGCTGCCGCTGTTCCTGGGGCTGGTGGTGGTCCTGCCGATCCTGGGCCACGCAACCTGGCACCTCTACCGCCGGACGGTGGCGCAGTAGAGGCGCGCCCTCGGCGCGGGGTGACGTTCAGATGGCCGATTTAGTCGCAGCGGTGGGCCTGACCCCTCACCCTCCCGACGCTTCGCGCCGGGCCCCTCCCTCTCCCTGGGGAGAGGGATGTGGAGGCTTGGCGAGGCCGGGGGCCGAGCCTTAGCCGGAGCTGGATGAGGGCGCAGACGCCGGGTTCAGAGCTCGGCTTTGAGGCGGTCGGCGAGGGTCTTCACGACCTTGACCCGGGCGTGGTACTTGTCGTTGGCCTCGACCAGGGTCCAGGGCGCGGCGGTCGTGCTGGTGCGGTCGACCATGTCGTGGACCGCCTGCCGGTAGGCGTTCCATTTCTTGCGGTTGCGCCAGTCCTCCTCGGTGATCTTGTAGCGCTTGTAGCCGATCTTCTCGCGCTCCTTGAAGCGGCGCAGCTGCTCCTTCTTGTCGATGGCGAGCCAGAACTTGACGACGACGAT
>JAAUXY010001952.1_pt1 | contig 16469 bp, 11 predicted proteins | sample 7278121 | NCBI WGS metagenome assembly JAAUXY01 (sample SAMN14350117, study PRJNA611818) | marine sediment metagenome | isolation source: surface marine sediment (1.8m) | place: French Polynesia: Moorea | collected 2018-08 | reverse complement strand
TCTCGTTGAACGAATCCGGCATCATTTTAATGTATACCGACGGCGTCAGCGATCGCTTTGATGTCGAGCAATATCCTCAGATCCATTTTCACAGCGCATCAGCGATTGCCCGCAAAATCGTGAATAGCTTCGGAAGATCTTACGATGATGCTACCTGTATGGCGATAAGGTATGGTCGATGACATTATTAGGCAACCTTCAAATAAATCACTCCCAATCTTTCATTGAAGCGCGAAACAAGATTCGCCTGCTTGCCGAACTGTTTACCGACGACCCGGTGCTACCCATACGGCTTGCGACCGCCACCTCGCACGTATGCCGCTCTTTGCTACGCAAACAGGACTCTGCAGTCATAAACTTGCACTTTGATGATGACAACGACCAATCAATGCTTGTGTTGACCGTCGATACCGGCGATCTCGATCAACTTCCGGAGCAGCTTGGTTATTTTTTTGACAAGATTACAAAAGGGCGCCGATCCGACGGAACCCCCGTGGTAAACTTGTGTAAACGGTTGCGTGATGCAGCGCCAAGCCGGGCTGTCATCGCCCAGGCAAGGGTCATTCTTCAGCAAAAGAGCCGCGATGAACTCATCGCCGAAGTCCAGGAAAAGAACCTTGAGCTCCAAAATCACCGTGCGGATTTGGAGCGCACCGTTGAAAAACGAACGACACAATTGAAACAAGCGATGCAGGCGGCGGATTCCGCCAATAAAGCTAAATCCGACTTTCTGGCGAACATGAGTCACGAGATTCGCACCCCAATGAATGCGGTTGTCGGTATGTCTCATCTGGCACTGAAAACCGAGCTGACAACCAAGCAGCGGGATTATGTGAACAAAATTCAATCATCCGCCAATTCACTTTTGGGGATCATCAACGACATTTTGGATTTTTCCAAAATCGAAGCCGGCAAACTGGATATGGAATCGGTGGAGTTCAATCTGGACGAGGTGCTCGATAATCTGGCGAATCTGATAACGGTCAAGGCCCAGGAAAAGGAAGACCTGGAAGTTCTCTTTGCCACGGCACAGGAAGTTCCACGCTTTTTGGTGGGAGATCCATTGCGCTTAGGGCAGGTGCTGATCAATTTAGCCAACAATGCGGTGAAATTTACAGAATCCGGTGAAATCGTCGTTTCAACTGAATTGTTAAGGCAGTCAGAGACCGGTCTAAAGATCATGTTTTCCGTTAGAGACACCGGTATTGGGCTGACCATGGACCAGATCGGCAAGCTGTTTCAATCTTTCAGCCAGGCGGACACCTCTACGACCCGCAAATTCGGTGGAACGGGACTTGGACTGACTATCTCCAAACGTCTGGTCAATATGATGGGTGGAGAGATCTGGGTAGACAGCGAACCCGGACAGGGCACGACCTTTAGCTTTTCGGCCAATTTTGGTCTGGGAAAAGAAAAAGTTAAAAAACATCTTATGCATTCATCTGATTTACGCGGTATGAATGCTCTGGTGGTTGACGACAGTACCACATCCCGGAACATCTTGCAGGATATGTTGGAATCGTTTTCCTTTGAAGTCACGCAGGCGGCTTCGGCAGAGGAGGGTTTGGAGGAAATTCAGAAAGCCGATGCGAACCGACCTTATGAATTGGTGCTCATGGACTGGAAAATGCCAGGGCTTGATGGGCTTGAGGCATCCAAACGCATCAAAAACCACCTACCTCTTAGCAAGATCCCGACCATTATCCTGGTGACCGCCTACGGTCGCGAGGAGATCATGCAGCAGGCCGACCAATTGGGCTTGGACGGCTTTCTGATCAAACCGGTGAGTCCCTCAACTCTCTTTGACACGATTATGCATACATTTGGAGAAGGGCGAACCAGGACCACTCGAATATCAGAAAGAAAAGAAGAAAGCGAACATTTGAAAGACATCCAGGGCGCTCAGATCCTTTTAGTAGAGGATAATGAGATCAACCAACAGGTGGCCAAAGAGATCCTGGAAGGAGCAGAACTGGTCGTAACGATTGCCAATGATGGGCAGGAGGGTTTTAATGCTGTCAAAGATAAAAATTTTGATGCGATCCTTATGGACATTCAGATGCCGGTTTTGGACGGTTATCAAGCCACTCGCAAAATACGCGAGTGGGAAGCAGAGGTCAGAAAAGAAGACTCAGACCTCAGTCCTCAGCACTCAGCACTTCCCATTATAGCGATGACGGCCCATGCAATGGCCGGAGATGAACAAAAGAGCTTTAAATCCGGGATGAACGATCACGTTACCAAACCGATTGATCCAGACCAGTTGTTTTCAACGTTACAGAAGTGGATCAAGCCAAAAGAAGAGCGGGGTATCGCACCGGAAGGTCCGGCCGTAAATGACGCGTCTCCTGAAAATGACCAAATGGTTTTGGAAGAAGTCGAATTGCCTGAATCTTTGCCGGGATTTGATCTGGTTGCCGGTTTGAAACGGTTGGCAGGCAATAAGCGTCTTTACAGGAAGTTGCTGGTGGATTTCGGGTCAAATTATACTGAGACGGCCGGCGAAATTCAGGCGGCGTTGAATAGCAAGAATTTTGAACAGGCCCATGGGTTAATCCACAATATCAAGGGTATGGCGGGAAACCTGGAAGCCACGGATCTTCAGGCTGCGGCCGCAGAAATGGAAAAGCTTGTTAAAGGCGATCAAAAGGAAACACCCTCTAAAAAGCAGTTGGATCATCAATTCATGGAATTGGAACAAGCCATCAATCAAACGCTTGAGGCGGTTCAATTATTAGGGCCCCCAGCTGAAGAAAAAAGGCTTGATCTATCTGATGAATGGAAGCAACAAGTCCCGGTGGAACTGGCAAAGGAGATAACCAATCGCCTAAAAACTGCTGCTGAAATGGGGGATGTCATGAAAATTCAATCCATTGCGAATGAGCTAAGATCCGCAAGTGATGCGATGACGCCTTTCTGTGATACATTAATTCGATTAGCCGATGATTTTGACTTTGATGGTGTTCAAAAAATATTGTTCGAGTTAGACAACTGAATCAAAATAATTGATGCTTTATTTGCACGCATTGAATCATTAACCTCGTTTGGAAGAAGAGGCCCATCATACGGCACCTTTGGTGTCAGCTCCCCGGTTAAATTCGCTTCGCCCCAGTGAAATAAGATTAACACAATTTTACCCCAGTACCATTCTCCGGAGCCACGAGGCAGGCACAGCTGATAGCTCATAGCTCTTTTCAGTAAAATAGTTGATTAGTCGATTAGTTAAATAGTTAAAAACCAGGATCCGTCTTCGCTTATACAAGCTTCGCCGCGACAGGCCCGCTTACGCCCCCTGGCTACGGCGCGGCAGGCCCGTCTTTGCTCGGTATGCTCAAGCTTTCGGAAGCAGAGCGGCCACCGGGCACACATCAATACATGCCTGACAGGAGTCGCAGGGAAGTTGCTCGGTTTGCGGGTGGCCATAAAAAGCGATGACCGTATCGATCCCGCGCCTGGCAAAGGTTAGTCCGGCCCTGTTGTGCTGCTGACGGCAGACATAGACGCATTTTCCGCATAGCACACAGCGGTTGGGATAGTGATCCAAAAAAGGGTGGTTTGCATCGATGCGGGTTTCTTTAAGCAGTAGATCGAGGCTGCTGGTTTTTAAAGCGACTTTTAAAAATTTGGCCATATCCTGCAGAGCGCATTGACGATTGGCCGGACAAATTTTGCAGTCCACATCATGGGTTGAAAGCAGCAGTTGCAAGGCAGTTTTCTGCAGTTGACGGACAGCGGGGGTGTTTGTGTGCACAAATATCTTCCGCACAACCCGGATCGAACATGCGCAAACAGGATGGTCGCTGCCCTCGATTTCAACGACACACAGCCGGCAGGAGGCGGGGGGGTGCTGCATGTCTTTGAGATGGCATAGATTCGGAATGTAAATACCGTTATCCAGACAGGCCTCGAGCAAATTCGACCCTTCAGCAACCTCGATTTTTTTGCCATCTATTTGCAGGGCAATCATTGACCGTGTCCTTCAGTTTTTCCCTCTTTTACCGGCTGGGCCGGACGCTCGATGACGGGCGCCAGCTCCGGCGGCGATACTCTCCGCACAGCATCGTATTCCGGGGGACAGGCGACCACGCATTCCCCACATTTGACGCACAGGGATTGGTCGATGCCTTTTTTACGGGTGCTGGTGGTAAACACTGCCTCCACCGGGCAGCATCCCACGCAGGCATCGCAGCCCCGGGCGCACTTTTCCAGATCGATGTAAAAGGCGATCAAAGGCCGGCAAACCTTACCGGGGCAACGCTTTTCCTTGACGTGGGTCTCATAATCATCCAAAAAATAGCGCAAAGTGGTTAAAACCGGGTTGGGGGCTGTTTTGCCCAATCCGCACAGAGAACCGGCTTTGATGTCCTCGCTCAGTTGCGCCAAGATTTTGAGGTCTTCTTCCCGGCCTTCGCCCTCGCTAATTCTTTCCAGCATCTTAAGCAAATGAACCGTTCCGATGCGGCAGAAAGTGCATTTGCCGCAGGACTCTTTTTGGGTAAAATCCAGAAAATAGCGCGATATGTCCACCGCACAGGTATCGTCATTCATGACCACCATACCGCCGGATCCCATCATGGCGCCGGCTTCGGTCAGCGAGTCAAAGTCAATGGGTGTGTCCAGAAACGACTCGGGCAGACAGCCGCCGGAGGGTCCACCGATCTGGACAGCCTTAAATTTCTTTTGCTGTGGAATGCCGCCACAAATGTCGAATATGAGGGTCCGCAGGGTCACCCCCATGGGAATTTCGATCAGACCCGGATGGGTGACATCGCCGACGACGGAGAATATGGCCGTCCCCGGGTTTTTCTCGGTGCCGATCTGTCTGTACCAATCGGCACCTTTTTCCAGAATGGGGGGCACCGACGCCAGGGTCTTGACATTGTTGATCACTGTGGGTTTTCCTCGCAGACCCCTTTCAACCGGATATGGCGGCCTCTGAACTGGCATGCCGCGTAAACCTTCGATAGAACTGATCAGGGCTGTTTCCTCGCCGCAAACAAAAGCCCCGGATCCCTTAAAAACTTCGATTTCAAGATCATAGGAACTGCCCAGGATGTTTGGGCCGACCAGACCGAGGGCCTGCGCCTGGTGGATGGCATTAATGATGATTTTGACGGCCAGCGGATATTCCGAGCGGATGTAAACGATAGCCTTATGGGCGCCGACGGCATATGTACAGGCAATGAGCCCTTCCAGAACCTGGTGCGGATTGCTTTCCAAAATCATGCGATCCATATACGCACCCGGATCCCCTTCATCGGCATTGCAGATAACCAGTTTGGTATCGCCGGTCATGTCAGCCGCCAGTTTCCACTTTTCGCCTGTCGGAAAACCGGCACCGCCCCGGCCCCTTAAGCCGGCATCCTTGATTTGCTGAATAACGTCCTCGGGGGCTCGCTGGAGCATGCCAACCAGGGTGTCATAGCCACCTTCGGCAATGTAGTCGTAAATGTCTTCCGGATCGATGCGACCGCATTTTTCCATTACCACTCGTTTTTCCTGGTTGAACCGTGCAAAATCCATCACCCATGGAATCATATCGTTTTTTTCGGTGGCGCCTAAAACATGTTCGAAACAGGGGTCGCCTTCGACCAGAAAAAAATTGGTGAGCATGCGGGCCTTACCGGGATTCACATCGGCATAAAATACGGGGGGTAAACCGGATTGGGGATGATCGATGATGACGTAAGGTTCTGCGTAACAATGGCCGATACACCCAACGGTATGGATGCGGGCCTCCAACCCGCGCTGGGCAAGTGCCTGCTCGAAGGCATCTTTGGTTTCCAGGGCCCCGGAAGCAATCCCGCAGGTCGCCATACCGATATGAATTTTCGGTACTGCTGCTTCATCGAATGTTTTGCGTCTGGCCTTTGCTGCCTGCCGGATTTCAGCAAATCCGGAGCGGACCGCCGCGTTATTCGCTGGACCCATTTTTCTGTTTTTCTCTTTCCTGCATTTCTTTCTCAATGCGGGTTCTCAACACCAGCCCTTCCACCTTGCTGGGTTGCATATGACCGTGCACGGTCTCCTTTAGAACGACTACCGGAGCCAGGGCGCAGCACCCGACACAGGCCACTCGATCCACACTGAATTCCCTGTCCGGCGTCGTCCCACCTTCTTTGATCTCCAGTTTGCGTTCGAAATTTTCGAGAATAATATCCCCACCTTTCACATGACAGGCCGTTCCTAAGCAGACTTTAACCGGGTTTTTGCCGGGCGGGTTAAAACGGAATTGATTATAAAAGGTGGCGACCCCGTAGACTTCTGAAGAAGAAATGTCCAAATGGTCGGCCACCAGATGAAGGGCATGTTCGGGAAGGTAGGCAAATTTTTGCTGAACCAATTGAAGGATGGGAATCAGTTTGCTGCGATCGTTTCCGATTTCAACGAGATCCGCTTTAATCTGTTCCAGAAGTGATTTTTCCTCCGCGCTGAGTTCTATATCCATTCACGACTCCCTGACCAAAACCGGTCGCCGGGCCTAATTCAAAACCATATTCGGAAGTTAAATGATAAGGCGGTTGTTTCCTCCGGTTTCCTGAACGGCAAATTACATCTTTTCCATAGCGCCATAGGCGGACTGAATGCGCTCACGCAACAGGAAGCATAATCTTTCCATTACTTTAAATCCAAAGTTAGCGTCACTGAGCATGTCTTTCCTCAATTCGGCACCTTTCAGCACCAAAATGGTTGCAGGCGCTTGGCAAAAGGGTCTCAGCATCATAATATGCGCCTCATCCAGCAGGGCGGACCAGCAACCAAATACCCTTCCCCTGCCTAAGGTGGCGATGACCACCCGGCCTTCACGGGAAGCCATGTTGACGGTTTTTTCCAGCACCACCTGGCCATTTGCGATGATGTAGATGTTTTCTCCAAAATCACCCTGCTGGTAGACCAGCTCACCCTTATCATAAGTGTTTACCTGGCAAATTTTGGCAATATTTCTGATTTCGCTTTGGCCCAGGCCCTTGAACAGCTCGCAGCTTGCCAGGATCTCCTCTATTTCAGCGAATTCCATTTTGAAAATCCTTTCTTCTGGTCGTCAGCGCGATGGGTGCTCCACCATGCTGTTGAAACAAAATGGCAATGAATCGCCAATAAACAGCGATTCCCTTTTTGCAACAAGAGGGGGTATATTATGGCAGTCTGGCATACAGGGTTATCAATCGCTTGCCGATTGCGCGGGAGAGCTGTTTATAAAAGAGACGTCCTTTTTCGATATCGCTGGCTAGAATTTTTTCCATCTTGCTGCGATCGATTCTAAGCGCCACCGACGGTTCGTCACATCTGGCTGTGAGAAAATAGGTGTCCCGGCCAATAAGGCTTGAACAGCCGAACATTTCTCCAAGACCGCAGATCTGGTAAACCTTGTCATCGGTTTCCCCTAAGAGGAGGCTGATTTGACCCTCGATCAAAATAAAAAAATAATCCGCCGGCTCGCCTTCCATCAAAACAGTGGCTCCCTTTTCAAATGACACTTTTTCAGCAATCGCCATGGCTTGCTTGAGAAAGTTGTGCCCCAGACCGGTGAACAGGTCCGATTGCTTAAGATACATTGCATTCACTCCTTTCTTAAGTGAAAGTCAGGCATATTCATTTGTTTAAATCATGTCATCTGAAAGCTCCGCACCCCACTGCGTTAAGATAGGCCATGATACATAAATAGCGGTTGATAATCAAGATTCGCGATGGGAAGCAATGCGGGGTCAAATTTTGATTGGTGAGTAAAAATGGAGTCGCACATTAGAGGGCTTGTCTAATCAATGCCCACCTCATTTGATTCCAAAATCCTTGATTTTTGATGCAAAATTAAAATTGGGTCGGTGGGGTCGCAGTAAGTATTTGATAATTTGAAAGAAGAGCTAAAAAAAGGTCGATTCTTGGGCTCAGAAGCGCCATTTGGGGGGGTAAAATCGGGGTTCTAAGCGATATAAATCCCGCAAACACTTGTAATTTACACCTTTTTAATTAAATATCAAAACAGTCTCTCTAATGAGCATATCTCGCCGCTGCTCAAAAGCCGTTTAGTTGTGTAACTTCTAGTGCACGTAGATTCTTTTGGCCTCTGGTCTCGGAAAAATGGCTCACGGCAATAAACCAGGGAGGAAACTCATGCTTTATAAAGTCATTTTGGTTATGCTGGTTTTGTGCTTCAGTTCTTTTGCTCTTGCAGACACCGCAAGCCACCGACAAGCCGCTGAAGAACTTCTACTCTTGACTAATGTAGATAAAATCATGAATCCTCTTCGTCAGCAAGTTCAGCAGATGCAGAATAACCGATTGCAACAGATGGACCTACCACCTGAGGCATATGAAATTGCTGAGAAATATTTAAAAAGAATCAATGCATTAATGACAAGAGAGTTTCAGTGGGAAAGAATGAAAAATGATTTTATAGATTTATATACCGATATTTTTTCAGAACCAGAGATAAGAGGACTCATCGAATTTTACAAGACACCATTTGGAACAAAATTGATCGAAAAGACGCCTCTCCTTATGCAGAAATCCATGCAACTTGGTCAGCAAAGAACAATGAAAATTATGCCGGAGATAGACGCTATAACAAATGAAATGATAGATGAACTTCAAAAGAAGTATCAATCTCAGTAGATTCAAATCTTACCCATCGCCTAAACTGACCAGAAATAGGATATAGGTGAATTCAATTTGCAACTGCACCACGAATAGCTTAGAGATTGACTTCATGTGACGTCAGATAATGGAGGCATCATCTGGATCTATGATTTGTTTTTTTAAAATACAGAGGATGATATGGTAGGGGCAGGATGTAATTTTAGCAGGATTTATAATTGATGGCATATGAGGTAAATTTAATAAAATGAAAAAAGTAATCTGCTTTGCAAAAATTTGTGTGCCATTTATCTTGCTTTGCTTAGTCCTTACATTGGGTCATTCAATCCGCAGCGGCCACTGTGGAGAGCTCCAAGATAACGCGGCGCTTGATGAGCAGGTAAAAATGTTTTTGGAAAACACTAAAGGCACATGGCATGATTGGAATGTCCCGTATTCTGATGGTAAAGTCTTGTATGATCTCATCATAAAAAACAAATACACGAGGGCTGTTGAAATTGGGACGTCCACCGGGCTTTCAGCGATCTGGATAGCATGGGCGTTGAGCAAAACAGGGGGCAAACTCATAACTATTGAAATTCATGCAGGGCGATATCAGAAGGCGCTTGCCAATTTTAAAGAGGCCGGGCTTTCTGAATATATCGATGCGCGCCTTGCAGATGCCCACGAGCTTGTAGAAAAATTAAAGGGGCCCTTTGATTTTGTCTTTTCCGACGCAGATAAAGACTGGTACAAAAATTATTTCATTGCCCTAGAACCGAAACTTGAAGTCGGTGGATGCTTTACGGCGCATAACGCAAGAAACACCTGGTCAGAGGGCATTATTGAATTTATTGATTACGTAAAAGATTTGCCCAATTTTAAAACGACCATTGATAAAACCAGCAGTGCGGGTATTTCGATCAGCTACAAGATAGCAGAGAGGTGAGAGAGGATGACTAAATGCTAAATGAGGTCGGGCCACGGTAAGTACTTGATAATTCATAAAAAGAGCTTAAATAAAGGCCTGTTCTTGGGCTTAGAAGTGCCATTTCGGTGGAAAAATGGGCGTTTTAAGGAATAAAAAAGAAAGATATGGTCTTCGATAATAGTCATATTCAGACCCCCAATTTACAAAAGCAAAAATAAAAGATCTGCCTCTATTAATAAAAGCTAAATTAGTTAGCGTAATTCACCCCAGAAACCAAGCCAAATAACATGATCGAGACCCCCAAAGATGTTTTCATCATCCATTCCAAGAGCGAGCCGTATGAGGAAGCGCTGGTTTCACGGTTGATCGAATGGCTAATTGGAGTCGGAATCACCGTGTATGAATATACCGACTGGCAGTGGAGCAAGGACCAGCCAGGAAAAGTACGCTACAGCTCGTCTGGAAGCAACCTGGACCCAATCCGCTATGCCATGGGGCACCCGCAGCCATTCCGCCGACAAACCAAAGAGCAGGTTCCGGATCGTTATACTCTTGGCGAGATGCTCGGGAGATGCCGTGTCGTAGCGTTCATCGCGCCGCGCAGCGGCTCCCCATCTCCAGGGGTGAGCTTGGAACGTGAGGTCCTGCCAGATGATCCTGCTGTGGTCCTTGCGACCTGGGGGGATCAAAACGACAGGTTGATCCGGCATAACCGGCATGGGTACCTCTACCAAATCGCCGCCACCTTCGATCCTGAGCAAGAAAAAGCTGCCCTTGACCTTGCACACATCGTATGCTTTCACTGGACTTTGGATTATCTAGCCCGCGAAGGAAACATCGCAGGGCGCAAGCTGCTCCAGGAACTTGCGCGAATGGAACCAAAAATCCAGCGCATCCTTCGCTTCTCGGGTCGGATCTCGGCGTTGCTCGGCAAGCAGTTGGACGAAAAGCAGCCCTATGTTCGGGGCGACCTAAAATCGACATTTATGGCTTTAGCCGACTCAATGCCGGCGGATGAGATCCGGCCATCAGTTCGCCATTGGTGGCAAAGAGCGCGCATTCAGGCATCCTTGCCGTTGCCACCGAGTCGAGAGGTCGCCTGGCTGGTTGCCTTGGCGTCAGAAACTATCGAGTATTTTTGTGACGAGGGGCTTCGTCGGAACCCTGAACTTATCGAAGACAAGGCCGCAGCCATTCGACTGGGCGCTAACTATTCAAGCGCACTCGGATACAACGCACTGGCGATGCAACACTTTAACGACGCCTTGAAATTGCCTGGCTTGTCGAATGCCGCTCAGTCTCGCGTGCTGGCGGATCGTGCGGCGATGACGTTGCGCTCATCGCCCTCTGCTGCACGGACGGACATCGAAGCAATCCTTACTCTCTCAGGTGCGTCTGAAACTGCGACAGCTCAAGCCCTATGGCTACGCGCGCTTCAGCGAGTCAAACGAGGAAAAACAGCTGCCGCGATCTCTGACCTTTCTGAGGCCTTAGCTATCCCAGAGATCACTCCCATCATACAGGCGGTGTGTCTGCACGAACGTGCCATATTACTAGAGCGCTCCGACGACCGCGAGCAGGCATTGCAGGATCTTGATGAAGCTTTACGGATTCCTGGATTGCCGGCAGAAATTGTGGGGCCTGCTCTGCTGGATCGTGGCGTGTTGCACGGCGATCTCGGAAATGTGGATGATGAGCTTGCCGATTACAGCCAGACCATCGATCTGGAGGGTGTCCCCGACGAGACGCGCCTGAAGGCACACATGTACCGTGGCCTAGCGCTTATGGAACACGGGGATCGTCTTGGTGCTGTAAAAGACTTCGTCGTCGTCCGTGACGACAAGGCTGCGCCACCTGAGGCAAAGCAAGCAGCCATCCAGAACCTCGACATAATTAATCCGCTCAAGTAAAATAGGAACGCATTTGATCTGTTGCGTAACTTACGGGCAAAAATTGGGGTGGGCCACGGTAAGTGCCTGCTAATTAAAAACGTGCTAAAAAATAGGCCGTTTTTGACGCTTAAAAGCCCCAATATTGGGGGTAAGATGGACGTTTTAAGAGATTAGACGATATGTGATTTTTTTGAACCCCTTACAGGCCTAAATGAATCGATAGAACGGACTTCCTCTTTACCCTAGGAGCAATCCGCGGTGACACAGAAAGGGAAAATATGGTGACTGGAAATCAAGACCAGAACCTTCCACTCGTGTTTATAAGTTATGCAAGAGAAGACAAGAAGCAGGCGATGCGCCTTTATCGAAAATTGCAATCGATCGGTGCAAAGCCGTGGATCGATGTAGAAGACCTGATCCCCGGCTCTGACTGGCAAGAAGCTATAAATGAAGCAATTCAGAGATCACGTTTCTTCCTTGCACTACTGTCAATGATCTCAATTAATAAGCGCGGATACCTGCAGCACGAACTAAAAGCTGCTTTCGAAGTATGGAATAAAATGCCAGAAAGAAATATTTACCTTATCCCTGTTCGTTTAGACGAATGTCAACCGAAAGACCCGGAGCTAAAAAATCTTCATTTTGCAGACCTATTCGACAATTGGGAAAGAGGCTTTAAACAACTTGCATATGCGATTAGGACAGAACCCGGTGTCAATCTTCTCCCATTAGATGAACAAGGGTCTATAACTCCGGAAGAATATTTTGACGATATATTGCCGATCATCTTGGATTATCGGGCAGTTGACCCGAAAAAAGTTAAAGGCACGATACTATTCCGAGTTCACGGAAAAGATGTGTCAGAATGGACGATTGTTTTTGATGAAAAAGATCACTATGTTGTTGCCGGATCTACCTCCTTCGCTGACCTTGCTATCGACATAACAAGAAAATCGATGATTGACATAATCGATGGTAAATTCCACGCAAAACAAGCTATGGAGGATGGAGATGTTAAATTGATTGGACAACCTGAATTGTTGAAAACCGTCGGAGGTTTTTTTGCAGGATCCACTTATGTTCAGCCCGCTTTTAATCCGGTGATTGACCCGGATTTAATGGCATAGAAAGTAGAGGGGCGCCCATTAAATTTTTCATTTACAGGTATTAGGGATTGGGTAATGGGTATTAGGTGTCGGATATAACCGTATAGCCGCTGCATCCCCATCGCCCGCAACCGCCTGGACGAAATCCGCAAAATTCTTGATGCTTGACAGCCACATATTCAAGTCTCTGCCCTCAAAACCCGTTGAATCGATTTTTGAATAATATCGGGACTACGCCTGTTATTGACTTTTACAGCGATGATATTATTTTTAATTCGTCATACCAATAGCCAATTGAAATTATGATAATTTCTACATATTGCTTGGTAAATCAATCTCCGGAAACGATAAATTAAGCGAAAAAATAGTTGTAAACGTCATCCACAAGACTGGAAAAGTATAAACCCACAATCCAGGCTCTATCAATCATTGTTGGAGGTCTCCAAATGGCAGATATCTTCATAAGTTATGCTAGTGAAGACAGGCTCAGAGTAGAACCTCTTGCAAAAGAACTTAAGGAGCAAGGCTGGTCTGTTTTTTGGGACCGTACAATTCTTCCAGGTAAAAATTTTTCACAGGTTATCGAAAAAGCTATTGATGCTGCAAAGTGTGTAGTCGTGCTGTGGTCCAATGCTTCAATAAAATCTGATTGGGTTCAAAATGAAGCAGCAGAAGGTGCAAAAAGGAGCGTTTTAGTCCCCGTTCTTGTTGATGATGTTATGGTTCCCTTAGAGTTTAGGCGCATCCAAGCGGCTAATCTCACAGATTGGAAAGGAGAATCAAGCCACTCTGGTTTCGCTTTGTTGCTGGAGTCGATCTCAGAAACCATTGCTTCACAATCGAAAAAATTCGAAAATGAACAAGTACCAAAGAAACCTAAATTGGATTTGGAACAAACCCAAAAAGTAAAACTTGATGAAAAGGAAAGCCCCAAACATGCCAATGAGATTCCCGACTCAATTGAAAAAGATACTAAATCAGAAAGTCATAGAAAGGCAGCGCATATAAGCAGGATCGGCCTTGCAATTGCTGCAATAGCATTATTTGTGTTTATCGGCGCTATTGGCCTCTATTTTTACGTTGATCGTCAGAAAGCATTCTCGCCGGTAAATTCCGGAAAAGAGCAGGCCGTAGAGATTGCCAAACAAAAGACAGAGGCGGCCGGGCCATCGGAAAGGCAATCTGAGGGAGAAATTACAACAACGAAGTTATCCAAAATTACTACGCCGAGTGCTTCTGATAGAACATCTTCATCAGACAACTTACCGGTGAAGAAAGAAGAATCATCGAATCAAGACTACTTTCAGTTTAAGACGCCACCAACCTATCGCGACAATATCCAAGTCCGGCTTGAGAATCGCTCAGACAAGTTTAGACCGTCGATAAGGATTCTTGATGCCAACAAAAAAACAATTGGCAGTGAATATTCTTTTGACCCTGGGGCAAATTTAGAACATTTATTTGCAGCTAAGCCTAGCTCAACCTACTATGTTCATGTCTCAAGTGCCGCTACGAAAGGAAGTTTAGGTCAATATCGGCTAAAAGTTACCGCCCTTAAAGCATACGATCAGAGCGAACCAAATGACGATATCTTCACGCCCAAGCAAATTCAATTTGGTAAAACAATAGAAGCCGGGATAATGGGCACCGAAGATCAAGATTTCTACGAACTTAAAGTCCCTTCAATTTCTGGCAAAGTTAAAATATTTATTGAGAATCGTTCAATGAAATTAAGACCTGCCCTAAAGGTGTTTGATCACAATAAAAATGATATTAGCGGGTTGAAGGGAGCGCCGAATCCCGGTGCAAATTTAGAATATTTATTCGCAGCTAATTCTAATTCTACCTACTACGTGCTTGTAAGAAGCTGGGACGGTTACCTTGGAGACCTGAAAGTTGGAAATTACAGGCTAACCGTAAAAGAGGAGTAAAAAAATTGGAATAGGATCTGAGGTACGCCCATCATATGGCACCTATGGTTCCAGCTCAAAGCAAATAGCCCATAGTTTACTATGGTTAAATTGTTAATTAGTCTCAGTTAAATTCGCTTTGCCCCGGTGAAATGGTCTTTACAGAATTTCACCCCAGTACCATCTGCCGGAGCTACGGGGCAGGCAGGGTAAGCTGATCTCTGGCGAGATATTTAACCCCGATTAAATAGACTCCGCCCCAGTTGAATCTTCCTTCGGGGGCCGCAAAGCGGCATTCAACCGGGCAGGCATTGAATTGGGCAGGCGGGGTATTCGTCAACCGCTGCATCCCCATCGCCCGCAACCAGCTCGGGTGAATGTAAAGTCAAATCTTGAATAATGATCTATACATTATTTTTATCATACATCAACATGTACTTGTTCTTTTACAATAGCGCATTGAAGGATTAGTAGAGTCTCCGCCTCAAAACTTCATTGCAATACAATCTCATCGATCCAAATTGCGTTTGAACTTGGAATACCGGCGTCTCCTTTAAAGCTGGAGATCAAGAAAAAGATTTGGAGAACTTTTCCAAAATCGGGTTGAGGCGGGTAATGCGAAACATTTTTTTTTGTCCAGGGCGAAGGGACAAAATCATCAAATGGAATTTCTATCTTTTTCCAGTCCTTGTCCGGGACGATACTGCTGCGGTTGTAATATTGAGCCAGCTTCCCATGTCTGGATTTCGCTGTTTCACTGTAGCAAATGAGAGAAGTAAAGATTTTGTTGGGCCTTGATAAGAATGAAGATTCCTTTTCACCTTTTAAACAAAACGTTATTTTGTTGAACCTTGAAAGATCATAAGCCATCATTCCATGTTTTTCCTTGAAATAGGGTGCTTTAATTCCAATGCGAACGGTGACAGCTGATTTAGGACTTAACTTATATTCTATTTTCATTGAACAGGAAGTCCCATTGGCCCCTTGGGATGTATCAGCCACAACTTTGATTTTGGAACGGCCTTTTCTATGAGCGCTCCATTTATCATGGAAATTCTGCGACCAAAGGTCTTGGTCTTCAAAATCATCCAAGACGAAAGGCCCCTGTCCCCGCTTTAAAACATCGTGAGCTGTCCTTGCCTTTTCCGGGATATAGGCTGTGCGATCATCCTGGGTTTTCGCAGACCCCGGTCGCTCGGCCTGGGTGGTTGCTTTCGGTATTGCTGCTTCGGGCGCTATTTTTGCGGCCATCTTTTGTTCAGGCGCCGTTGGAGCTACAAAGATAAAGTCGCCGCGATCCAGTTTGGGGTTGTTTATTTTACCGTATTGAGGGTGTTGCCCGCCCCGCGTGTAGTTTACAACCTTCTCCTGAAGGTGCATCCCCAGCTCAGAACCGGTGACATAACCATCAGCATTCAAGTCAGCGTCTCCGCTGATTCCCTGCAAGAAAACCACCTTGAATACAGACTGATCTGGAACCTGTTCTCCCGCGCCGCCGGCCGTAATAAATTGCCTTACAGGCCGGACGGATTTTTCAGAGATATCGACCGGGGCAGCACGCACAATATTGAATAGGGAGCCCGAAAAGCAGGAATCAAATACCATGATAAAATGCTTAGACTTTACCTTCAGTGCCAGAATCTCCATATCTTTCATGGAAATCGCTTTGCTGTCGAAGCCAATGGGATCTGTGTTTTTCAAAGGACAGTCGCTGGGAACGATGTAACCCAGCTCGGTACCGTCGGCAAGCTCGAGGGTCTCACCATGGCCGGCAAAATAAAACAGAAGAGCACGATTTTTTTCCTTGCCTACTTGGTAAACAACGTCACTTAGCACCTTTCTCAATTCTTCGGCAGAAGGATCCAGGGCGAGGTTGACCTCAAAGCCAATATCTTTCAAACAGGAGGCAACTTCCTTGGCATCTTTGGCGGCATTGGGCAGATCCGGCCATTTTTCATAATTGCTGATTCCCACAACCAGTGCATGGTAATCATTATAAAGGTATAGGCTCTGTCCTTTTTTGGCAGTTACTCTGATGCCGCGGGTTTTTGAGAAC
>JAAUXY010168716.1_pt1 | contig 16492 bp, 13 predicted proteins | sample 7278121 | NCBI WGS metagenome assembly JAAUXY01 (sample SAMN14350117, study PRJNA611818) | marine sediment metagenome | isolation source: surface marine sediment (1.8m) | place: French Polynesia: Moorea | collected 2018-08 | reverse complement strand
AGTTCAGTTACGCGGCCGCCGCCGGTGGGGCGCATCTTTTTTTTGCCGATCGAAATGGGTCGATCATAAAATGCTTTTGCAAATTTGATATCGTCATACAGTAGCAATGGGCCCAGTAAACCATATGCGAAGCGATGATGGATGTTTTTAATGTCTGCATCCAGATAAATAATAATATCCCCTTTGGTAATGTAGAGAGCCTTCCACAGATTTTCGCCTTTGCCTTTAAATTGTTCCAGATGGGGAAAAATATCAGTGGCTTTATGAACATCTGCGCCATATTCGCGGGCAATGTCCCGGGTCCGATCGCTTGAACCGGAATCAATGACCACGATTTCATCCAGCAGTGGATAGCGGGTCATCAACTCTGATTTCATAATGATGATTTCTTTGGCAATTGTTCTTTCTTCATTGAGTGTTGGCAGACACAAAGAGATCGTAAGGCCTTTTTTAGCCTTTTCTTCAACCAGGCGATTTAAATCCTTAAAGTCTGAATAATGAAATGTATTTTTTTCAAGCCATTTAATGTTCATCACATACTCCACTGTCGATTGCCTTCAGTACACCAATGACCTGCGCGATCCCGCGATACATGGGTTCGATTTCCATGGTGGCATTTTCCTTGTAGCGGTTCTCACCATAGGTGATCCCCAGTGTCACAGCCGGAATCTTACGGGAAAGAAAAATTGAAAGCGCCGACTCTGTCGGTTTGGTGATTGGTTTTAGACCCAAAACATTCAAAACCGCAGCAGCCTGTTTCACCAGCGGGTGGTTGTGTTTAAGGCGCGAAGCCCTCAAATTACTGATGGTTTTTAAATTAATGTCAGCTTCATATCTGTGACCGATGCCTTCAACAATGTCTTTAATTTCTCCGTATAGGTTTTTAACGACTTTATAGGAATCACTGCGTATTTCGAATCCCAGATTGGCTTCGGGGGCCAATCTACCATGATTCGCCCCACCATTAATACGGCCGATAACGATCCGAGAGCGAGGCCGCTGTGAGAGTTTCAGGTTCAGGATTTCATTGATGACCTCATTTAATATGATGATCGCATTGGGTGTGTATTCGCTCAACTGATTGATTTCGTCAGAAATCGTACACCCGATTTCGCCCCGTATCATCCCGTCCGAATAATAATTGAGCCTCCCAAGCTCGATGCCTTCGACGCAAATACCACCCCGAATGGGGGTCGGCCATGTCTTTAAAAGATGCCTGACACCCCTCAGATTCCCCTTGCCGATGGACTGAATCGTTCCAGCCAACACGATATCGGATTCAAAAGTGATGTCTAATTTTTTAAATATGACCGGCAAAGAGGATATAACACCCACGCCCAACGAATTGTCTAAGAGCCCGGCACCCGTAATAGTGTTTTTTTTGATCATATAATTGAGGGGGTGATCTTTTTCATGAAACGTATCCATGTGAGCGAGCACAAAAATGGGCGGCTTGCTGGCATCTCTACCTCGAATAATACCAATCGGATTGCGATAACCATCGGTGGTTACTTCGTCCACCTGGAATTCCGCCAGACGTTCCATGAATAATTTACTGCGCTTTTTTTCCCTGAATGTGGGTGCAGAGGTCTGACCAATCAAAACGATATTGGTTATAATGATTTCCCGTAGCGATTTTATTTGATCGACAAGGTCAGGTAATTGTTCCAGAAAATTGTTCATACCGCACCCAATCGTCCTTTTCTATGATACGGTGTTATTAAAAATCAGTATTGGTGTCCGCCAGACCGCAGTTGCAGGCAATTTTGGTTTTTACGACGGTCTTTTTGATCAATTGATTTCGCGAGATACAGAAATTGAATATTTACAAGGCCCACAAAACCATTTTAAGTTACACTAAATCTAGCGACAAGGTCAATATCTCTTCCATATCAGGATCCCATCGCTCCGGTCGCTCAAAATGATATCTATTCATAATTGTTTGAATTTTCGTCTAAATCTGGCTATATAGATAACATAGTCATTTTGTCCTGATTGGCTATGCTGAAAACACCTTAGCGGATGAATGCCATAATTTGCCCGCCTATCGCCGAACAATAGATTTTTCAACGAACCCAGAACAACATTTTCTGCAGCGGCTACATGCATCTGCAGGCCTGTATCCAAGGAGGTTAATAAATGGCAAATCGAGAATATTATGACGTGGTTATCATTGGTGGGGGTCCTGCTGGTCTGTCAGCTGCAATATATGCCCTCAGAGCATCAATGCGCACGGTATTAATTGAAAAAGCTTCTGCCGGAGGGCAGATGACCTTAACTGATGCGATAGAAAACTATCCCGGATTTAAAAACATAAACGGCTTTGAGCTGTCTGAAAAATTTCTAGAGCATGCAAAATCCTACAATCTGGAAGTCCTTTCCCAGGAAGTCACTGCATTAGAACCCGGTCTTGATTGGCATGCTGTTGAGCTGGATAACAACGAGCGCCTAAAATCCCATTCCGTCATTTTGGCCCCCGGTGGCCAGCCTCGCAAGCTGAACATTCCAGGCGAAGATGAGTTATACGGTAAGGGTGTTTCATATTGTGCGGTTTGTGATGGATTTTTTTTCAGAAATAAAAATGTGGTGGTTGTTGGCGGTGGTGATACCGCAGCCGAGGAAGCACTGTATCTTTCAAAAATAACGGCAAAAGTATTTCTGGTTCATCGGCGGGACGCCCTGCGGGCCAGTATGATTTTACAGCAGCGGCTGCAGGCCGATAAAAAAATTGAGATCATCTGGAATTCTATCGTAACGTCTATTAAGTCCCATGAAGACCAGGTCAGCGCCGTTGAGTTGAAAAACACGCAGGCAGAAGAAATGCGGGATCTGGCCACGGATGGGGTCTTTATCTTTATCGGTTTTGATCCCAACAATCAGCTGGTTCCCGCCGGCACCAAAGTCAACCCCGATGGGTATGTGTGCACCAATGAAAAGTGCGAAACCAATCTGCCCGGCGTGTTTGCCGTCGGAGATTTAAGGGAAAAATATGCGCGCCAAATTGTGCTTTCGGCGGCCGACGGTTGCAACGCGGCATTGGCAGCGGCCTATTATGTTGAGGTTAAGCGTGCTGCTGAAAATTTATAAAAATCTGAATTTGCATGAAAATTAATGAGATAAGATGATATTAATCCTTTAAAAAATGATTAACGCTTCTCATTAATTTTCATGCAAGATACAGGTATTACCTGTGTTTTGCACGAGTTGGAGGCTTTCATATGCAAGGCATTTAAGGGCGAGGCAATAGTGAACTATGCCTCGTCCTTAATAACGCAGCAGATGGAAGCCTCCGTCTCGCCTGTAGGGTGAAAATTAATGAGATAAGATGATATTAATCCTTTAAAAAATGATTAACGCCTCTCATTAATTTTCATGCAAAATACAGGTATTAAGGTTTTTGCGTTGCCAGTTCTTCGATGACGCCATACCAAAGAAAAGGCAGGCTGATCAAAGCCATTAATCCCAAGATAACCCAAATGATGTTGATGATGGTTGTTGAACGCTGAACAAACTGCGGGGATAGATTTAGGCGTGTTCTCAAATAGGTCGATTGAAAGGCTTGTTTGGCGATAAATAAAATCAAAATCGGGGCAATCACCCACACGATATTCAGACTTTGGCTGATGAAGTGCCATTTTTTAAGGACCTCGCCAACAATAATGCCAAAGCCGAGAAGTCCGGACAGACAAAATAGCAACCAGAGTATCGATTTGATTCTGCCCATTTATTGAAGCCTGCTGGGTGAATTAAGGTGCGGTTTTAATAGCACCAAAAGCCGCAAAACAGGTATTTTTATGTAAAAGCTCGACCTGATCGAAACCGACGCGGCGAAGCAAATCCAGCTGGTAGGTAACCGACCTTGGTGAATCTTCCTTATCGATATAGTCAAACACCTTGGCACGGTAATTTTCACCGCCCAGTGCGCAGAGATAGTCACCATACCGTTGCCACATCAAGGCCTGAACGGGTTGCGTCTCATGGGACACCAGGTCGGTAATCCAAACGCTGCCACCAACAGCGGTCAAGTGATAGATTTTTCTAAAGGTTGACTCCCAGTCCCTATCATCCCGCAGATGATGTAAAACCGCAGCTGCCAGAATGACATCATATCCTTGCTCGGGCAACTCGATTTCGCGAAAATCACCCTGAAATGTGCTTATTTTACCGGGATTGACAGCTGAAATACGCTCATGGGCTTTCTCCAGCATGGGGCTGCTGAGGTCAACCAGATCGCAATCAAAAGACGAAACATATTCACAAAGCTTGATGGTGTTATTGCCCGCACCGCAGCCGATATCCAAAACGCGTTGGATACGTTTGGTTGACGCAAGCGCTGCCCGGGTAATCAGCTCCATGGCCAGGGGCGCATCCATTATGGCCGACTGCCCGGTTTCAAGATCGGAAAACCGTTCGACATCCTGGTCAAATCTTTTCCTGATGTCACTGCACGATGATTTATCTTCAAGAGATGTACCCATTATTTTCACCAAGTTTGTTATAAAACAGTATAGCGGTTTTCAAAAATGGTTCCGATATGCTGTCATTGCGAGGAGCTCAGCGACGAAGCAATCTAATCTGCCACGGCCGATTGCGATGATCGTATTGGATTGCTTCGCTCCGCTCGCAATGACCTAAAAGGAAAAACGAGACCAAAAAGATAATCAGCTTTCTTTTTGAAATAATTGAATCATCAATTCCAGGTCACCGCTAACGGTGTATTTTTGCTCCATAAACATTTGCTGTCCATCGACTTTGCGCGTCATAATATCCATCCAGAGCTCAAAAGGTGTTTCAATGGTGATGTCGGGATTTTCCTCACGACCTCGTTTTGCAGTAACCTTGTCATTTTCAATGATAAAGATGCATGAATCCGTAGCTTCATCTGAAAAATTAAATTGCAGAATTTTCTTTTCCTGACCGACTGCTTCACTTTTCATCCCAAGGGGAAAGATTGCCATAAAGCTCTCAAGAGAGTCCGGCCGTGGCACCATATTTTTCTCGCGAAATTCTTTGGGGGTGACACCTTCGGCGATGCATGTTTTCCAGAAGGTATTGCCGAATAGAGCAAAGGTTTCAAAATCAACAATGGGCTGCTGGATGATATTCAATGTTTCGGCAGATACTCTTTGGGAATTCACTAATTCACGTCCCGCTTGAACTGTTGCGGCGAGTACGGCCCTCTTTTTGTTTGCATGCCTGGATAATGACTCTACGCCGGGTCGATATATTTCAGCCAAAAGTTTATCATGGCGGCCAAATAAAAATTGCACATATTGGGAAAGTAGACCAAAAACGGACATCTCGATAAAACCCGCCACCGACAGTACGACCGCAGCGGGAGGGGAGTGTCGCAGGGGGTGCGCACTGCGGTCTCCCTCTTGTTCAAAAAAAGGTTCCAAAAAAGGGATCGTGCGCTCCATAAAGGCCTTCATCTCGGCATTGAGGGTATAATTATACAGCGGTGTGGCGTAGACGACCAAATCGGATTCGAGCCACTTGGGAAACAGCTCTTTGGTCATGTCATCTTTGTGTAGGCATTTACCCGGGGTCTTGGTCCAGCAAGTGAAGCAGCCGATGCAATAGTTGATTTTTTTTTCATGCAGGTTGACGACTTCGACCTCGGCGCCGGCATCTTGCATGCCCTCGACAAGATGATTGAGCATCAATTCGGTTTTGCTTTGCCCCCCTGTCCGGGGGCTTGAGTTAAGGGCCAGTATTTTCATAACATCCTCCTTTATTCACTGGCTTTATGTGGGGTACTCTGGATTTGAAAAGGCCTCATTCAGATGTCATTTCTTATCCGGCCTAAACTGTCAAGAATTCTTTTTGCTCGATGGTTGGGATAGTCTTATTGATAATATTGCAGGATCGCTTCTACCAGGCCCGGGATGGTGTAAGCGTCGGCGGTGATGTGGACCTCAAAGCCCAACTCTTTGGCGGTATCGCTTGTAATTGGGCCGATGCTGGCAATGGTGACATCTTGAATGAGCGCAGGAAAGTCTGTCGCCGGCAGCAGGGCTTTAAAATTCTTTACGGTCGATGAGCTGGTGAAGGTGATCATATCCACGCGCTTGTCCTTAAGCTGCTCGACCATGTCATCTGTGTTTTCAACGGCTTGCAGGGTTTCGTAGGTTGGGATTTCATCGACTTTAGCGCCCATTTTAGTCAGTTCTTGTGGTAAAATCGGGCGAGCTTCCTTAGCACGCGGCAGCAATATTTTTTTGTTTTTTAATTTTTCTTTTTTAAATGCAGCCACCACCGATTCCGCGCGGTAGGTCTCGGGCACAATATCACTGGTCAGCCCGAATTCCAGCAGCCGGGCGGCCGTGGCCGGACCGATGGCCGCCGTTTTCAGATGGCCCAGGGCGCGCACGTCCTTACCGGCCTCAAAGAGTTGCGCAAAGAAATAGCTGACGCCGTTGACGCTGGTAAAAACAAGCCAATCATAGGCGGATACATTGGCAACCGCCTGTTTGAGGGGTTGGGGGTCTGTGGGCGCTTTAATCTCAATGGTCGGATACTCGAGGCATTCGGCGCCCAAATCCGTAAGCAATTTGACCAGGTCACTGGCTTGCTGCCGTGCGCGGGTGACCACAATGCGTTTTCCCAGCAGCGGCCGGTCTTCAAACCATTTCAACGATGGGCGTAGTTTGACGACATCACCGACCACGATAATGGCCGGTGCCTTTAGGCCGGCGGCACGGGCCTTATCAACAATGGTGCCCAACGTTGCCGTTACCGTTTTTTGGCGGGAAGTCGTGCCCCAGCGAATCACGGCAACCGGCGTGTCCGGCGCTTTGCCGTGCGATATAAGACTTTGGGTGATGTTGGGCAAATTTTTGACACCCATGAAAAAAACCAAGGTACCGATTCCGGTGGCCAGGGAAGGCCAGTTAATGCTGGTTTCTTTTTTATTCGGATCTTCATGACCGGTCACAAAGGCTAGGGTGGAGGTCAGCTGGCGATGGGTGAGCGGGATACCGGCATAGGCTGCAGCGGCAATGGCGGAAGTAACTCCGGGTACGATTTCAAATGCGATGCCGGCTTTCAAAAGCTCTTCGGCTTCTTCACCGCCGCGGCCGAAGATAAACGGGTCGCCGCCTTTGAGGCGGGTGACGAACCCGCCGGATTCGGCTTTTTCCACAATCAAATGATTGATCTCATCCTGGGAAAGGGTGTGGTCCCCCCCTTTTTTCCCCACATAAATCATTTCTGCGGATGGAGAAGCATACTTTAACAGGGCAGGGGAGGCCAGATAATCATAGATAATGACATCGGCCTTTTGGATACATTCCTTGCCTTTTTCCGTGATCAGGCCCGGATCGCCGGGCCCAGCGCCGACCAGATAAACTTTAGCTTTCATTTCCCTCGGTTGTCATAGTTTTGAGTTGTTCTAAGATTTTGTCCGCACCCTTGGCTAGCAGATCCTCGGCCAAATCGATACCGATGGTTTCAGATGATGCAACCGGTCCGCTTTTTTGCCCTTTGATCACCTGCGAGCCATCGACGTCGGCAACCAATCCCTTTAATGTAAACATATTGTTGCTGATAGTGCCGTGACCGGCAATGGGTACTTGGCAACCGCCTTCGAGCCGTTTGAGAAATGCGCGCTCTCCGGCCACAACAGCCCGCGTGGGCGCATGTTCCATTTTTGCCATCATTGGTCCCACCCGTGAATCGTCTTGACGTGTTTCAACACACAGGGCACCCTGGCCAATCGCCGGAAGCATGATCGTTGCATCCAGGTATTCGGTTATTTTATGTTCAAGATTCAGCCGTTTCACCCCCGCAGCCGCCAGTACAAGGGCGTCAAAATTTTCAGATTCGAGTTTTTTCAGGCGTGTGTCCAGATTCCCGCGGATGGATTGGATAATGATATCCGGTCTTGCATGCCGCAGTTGAGCACCGCGTCGCAAGCTACTGGTGCCGATAACAACACCTGCAGGCATTTTTTTGAATCCGACTCCCGTGCGGGAGATGAAAACATCCCCCGGATTTTCACGTTCGGGGATCGCTCCGATACACAGTCCCTCCGGAATGTCAGCCGGCATATCCTTCATACTGTGTACCGCGATGTCAATGCGGCCGGCCAGCAAAGCCTGTTCAATTTCTTTTACGAAAAGGCCCTTGCCGCCCACTTTAGCAAGGGGCACATCCAAAATTTTATCGCCCTGGGTTTTTATTTTGATAAGCTCAATGGGGATTGTCGGAAAGTTCTTTTCGAGAAAGGATTTGATCCAATTGGCCTGCCAGAGCGCCAGTTTGCTGCCGCGAGTTCCGATTCTGATGGGCGCATTCATTTTGGTTAGTGGCTGCAGCCGGCACAGCTTGACGCTGCGCAACCGCTACAGGAGGATGCCCCGGCGGAACTAGAGACAGTTTCCCCGCCGCTGCCTTTTGAGATAAATCCGCAGGGGGACATCAGTTTGGATACTTTTTTGCTTTTACATGTAGGACAGTCGGGCTTCTCGCTCCCAAAAACCAAGTATTCAAAATCATGATCACAATTTTTACAATGATATTCGTAAATCGGCATTCAATTCCCCCGGTACATTTAAAAACAATTTAAACCCATCTGATTAAGTAATCATCAGGGCTTGAATTGCAAGGTGTTTGCTTTGAAACCACTCAAAAAAGCCTTTTAATCATGAAATCCATCACGCTGTCAACCTTCGAGCGCTTCAATTACCCCGGCAGCGATCAAAGGCAGCATGATTTCATGATGGCCCACCAAGTTTATCCCCCTACCGCCACTGGCAGTCGGGCGGCTGACTACATTGGTCAAGGGCCGATAATGCTGGATGAAATCTAAATTGACGGTAGTAAATTTATTTACCTCATGGCCTAGATTGCGCGCCAGGGTGACGGCTTTTAGAAAGACTTCCGGCAAGATGACAGCGGATCCCACATTTAAATAGACGCCATTTTGAAGGCGGGCGACCATGGCCGAAAAAAGGCGGAAATCATGGTGGGTGACCTCACCGGTGCGAGCAGCATCAAACTGCGGATGCATGTGAACAATATCGGTTCCGATAGCCACATGCACCGTGACCGGAATTCCCAAGCGAAAACCGGCTGCCAATATGCTGTACTTGCTAAACCGTAGTTTTTTTTCCTCAATGGCTCGTCCAACAGCATACCCCAGACCCTGTGTGTCCGGTTGTGATTCAGCTAAAGCCTTTTCTAAAAATACAGCCGTATCCTCGGCCATGCCAAAAGTGCCATCATCGATAGCGGCGGCAACATCTTCTGACGTGTGTCCCACCATGGCAAGTTCAACATCATGGATAATACCGGCGCCGTTAAGCGCCACACAACTGATCACACCGCGCCGCATTAGGTCGATCAGCACCGGATTCAGTCCCACTTTGATCACATGCGCGCCCATCCCTAAAATAATTGTTTTTTGGGCCTGGGCAGCATTTGCCCATGCCTTGATGACAGACTTTAGATCATCGGCTGCCAGAATATCCGGCAAACCGTTTAGAAAATCCCCTAAAGAACTGTCTTTCTGATAGATTTTGGCAAAACCGGATGTGTCGACTTTGCTGCTGCGCTGCGCCAGGGAGTAGGTGTTGACTTGCTTAAGATCCAGAGGTTTTATTTTTTTTGCCATCTTCGCATCCCTTGATGAGATTCATAGTAACGGGCTAACGGGCTAACGGGCCAACCGGCCAACCTATTTCTACTTTGCTGGAAACAGCAAGCGCTCAACCAGATCGCATAAGATGTGACCCAGGGTAATATGGGCCTCCTGAATTCGGGCCGTGTCATCGGAGGGGGCTGCAAACACCATTTGGGCGCACTTGGCGATGGTGCCACCGCGCCCGGTAAATGCGATGGAATGCAGGCCGCTTGCATTTGCCCCTTCAATGGCCTGGATGACGTTTTTAGAATTTCCGCTAGTACTCAACCCCCAGGCAATATCATTTTTGTTACCCAGCGCCTCGACCTGTTTTGAAAAAATGTCATCAAAGCGATAATCGTTTCCAATACTGGTTAAAATGGAGGTATCGGTCGTCAAAGCGATGGCTGCCAGGGGAGGGCGTTCGATTTTAAAGCGGTTGACAAATTCAGCAGCCAGGTGCTGCGCGTCAGCGGCACTGCCGCCGTTGCCAAAGATCATAATTTTATTTCCAGCACGCAGGCAGGCAGCCAATTTTTCAGCAGCCAAAATAATATGCTCGATCTGCGCTTCAATCAATCCGCGCTTGACCTCAAGACTTTCTTCCAAGTGCTTTAAAATGATTTTTTCCATATCTTTATCCCGTTCAACCCAATGACTGTGACGCTTTAGGCGGCAATTTTTTTTCGATTTCTACTATGAAGTCACTGACGTCTTTGCCCAAAAGTTCGGCTTTTTTAAATTCTTCTAAGGCGTCATCCAGGCGGTTTTGCTTTAAATAAAGCTGGCCCAATCGAGATCGATACAGACCGTTTTGAGGGGCAAGTTGAACGCTTTCCTGGCAAAACATCAAAGCAATATCCGGATTTTCTTCCTGTTCTGCAAACAGACACCCCATTGCGGACAACGATGCAGCATCGCTGGGATTATATTTGATGGCTTTTTTATAAGCGGCAATGGCGGCTTCAGCGTCGCCGATTTCCGTATAACATTCGCCTAAATACCGATATACCGCACCGGAGGTCGGCTCAAGGGCCGCTGCGTGCTTTAAAAACTTTTTACCGCTTTCAGGCTGTTTCATATCCATCAGCAGTCTACCGGTTTGAAAGGTAATTTCGAACACATCCTGATTGATGGCATTGGCTTTCAGAAAAAGATCAAGCGCTTTCGCGCGGTCGCCGTTTAACATATGGGTAAAACCCATATTATACCAGCCCATGACTTCATTATGATTCAATTTAACAGCTGATTTGAATTCCAATTCGGCTTTTTCATATTCTCCTAATAAGCCGTAGCAAACGCCAAGGCTGTTATGGACATTGACGTTTTCCGGATCCATCTTCAAGGCCTGCTGAAATTCTTCAATGGAACCATTAAGGTCGCCTTTGTCAAACAGCTGATCACCGCTGATGTTCAAGCTGACAGCATCAAAAATAACCGCGCTGTTTGGCCCCAAAAAAGCCGCATGATCCAACGCTTTCAGAGCGTTGGCCAGGACATCCGGCGGTTGATAATTCAGAGTCGGATATACGGCGATGCCAGCGCTAACGGTTAATTCCGTCTTGTTTTTAGATGTCTGCTGAAACTGCTGCATTAGTTTAAGACAGCGGTCGCTATTTTTTTGATCAAAAAAGGCGCCAAACAATCCCTGATGCAAGAGACCCCAGATGCCATCGTGTTTCTTGCAAAAATTATTAAATAATTTGGCAGCTCTTTTATGGGCAACCGCCGGATCGATTTTCGACCTCTTAGAATCATGGGCGACATCATCATCATCGATCTGGAAAACAAGACCGGCAAACAGGGTAGTCGAGGTCAATTGCTCTAAAGCGTGATCGATAAATGCTTGTCCCATCAACAAACCGGGATAAATGGATTGAATGGCCTTTTGAATACGGGTTGGAATCTGGATTCGTTTTTTTTGCAGATCGTCTGCTTCAGCTTTGGCGTGCAGAAAGTGCCGCGTAGATTCCCGGTGATAATAGAGTTCAGACTGGTCTTTTCGCATATTAAGCTTTCATGATCTGATTTTCAAATGCTGTTTCAATCGTCGCGTATTCATCATCCTGGATCGTTCGGGGATCCATGATGAACAGGTCGTCTTCAATCCGGCCAATAATCGGCGGGTCGTTGTTGCGCATCTTTTTTTCCAGTGTGTTCGCTGATATTCCATCAATTTGGATACCTACACACAAACTGGGCAGCTCCATGAGAGGTAAGGCACCCCCACCGGTTTTGGAAGCGCGTTCCAGAAGCTGGATGTGCATGCGGTGATCACCGATTCGGGTCAGGCGATCCGCAAGATTCCGAGCGCGGTTTTGAATCTCGGGCAACGAAAGCATAATCATGCGCAAGGTGGGAATGATGTTAGCCGCTTTTTCTTCATCGCGATATAATCGCAAAGTGCCCTCCAAAGCGGCCAACGTCAGTTTGTCAATCCGCAGCGCCCGCGTAATCGGGTTTTTCTTGATGGCATCGATGACCTTCTTTTTACCGACGATGATTCCCGCTTGCGGCCCCCCCAGCAACTTGTCGCCGCTGAAAGCAATCACATCGGTCCCCGCATTTACGGATTCCTGAACAGTGGGCTCCTTCATCAAGCCGTATTTTGAAAAATCGATAAAAGTACCACTGCCCAAATCCTCCATGACCGGCAATTGATGCGCTGCGCCTAAATCGACAAGTTCATGTAACGAAACCTCCGCGGTGAAACCAACGACACTGTAGTTGCTGGTGTGGACTTTTAATAGTAAGCCGGTTTGTGGGCCGATGGCGTTTTCATAATCTCTTAGATGGGTGCGGTTAGTAGTTCCCACTTCTTTGAGGATAGCGCCGCTTTTGGCCATCACATCCGGCACCCGGAAGGAGCCGCCGATTTCAACCAGTTCACCGCGAGAGACAATCACTTCTTTATCTCTGGCAAGGGTTTCTATACTTAAAAGGACCGCACCGGCATTGTTGTTGACCACTAGAGCCGCCTCAGCGTTACTTATTTCACATATCAGCTCCTCGACGCTGCTGTACCGCGATCCCCTCTTGCCAGCCGCCAGATCATATTCCAAATTGGAATAGCGCCCGGCAATCTCAACCATATTGTTGATGACTTCATCGGCCAGTAGGGAGCGGCCCAGATTGGTATGCACCACAATTCCGGTTGCATTGATCGTGCGCCTTAAATTCGGTGTCATGGCCTGGTGAGCAGCCTGTTTGACGGCCTCAAGCATCTGCGCATCCGCTATACTGTTTTCATCTGCAGCAGGGTCTTGGTCGAGGATTTGCTGTCGCCTGCGGTCAATGACGCTGCGGATTGAATTGACCACAACCGTATGGGGGATGTTTTTTAAAAAAGCGTCATCGGCAACCCGGACCAGCAGGTAATCCACTCCCGGCAGCTTGCGCAGAAGCGCCTGCTGATTGGGCTGAATACGCGCTAATTTTTTCTTTTGTGATTTTGCTTTAGTCATAATAATCGTCCATTTTCAGCTCATCAATGCCATCTCCGGTGCGGCTTCAAGCACTTTAATCGGAATATGATCGATCAGTCGTGGAAAATCAGATATCGACAATCCGATAGCCGCCAGCCGGGTGCCGAGGGTGTCGGTGTTTAAACGCTCCAGCTCCAGGCCGGTATGAAATCTGCTCATCAGCAGATCGGCCAGGTAAACAATATGGACGAGCGCACCGTATCGGTCAGCATTTTCGGGCTGGTGATGATGCCGGATGGTTTCAACCAAGGATTCTGGAAAAGCCCAGCTCGCCGCCAGCTCTGCACCCACTTCGGTATGATCGGTTCCGAGCATTTGTTTTTCAACTTCGGAAAAATTTTTTTCTGCTAGATTGAGTTCCCTGTAAAAAAGCGGCAAACCGGAATGGATGAATTGATCCAGTGCCACCTTACCGATATCATGCAGCAGACCCGCCATATAAGCCAAAGAGGGATCTGCTCGGTCGGTTAAAGTCGCCAATTTTTCGGCAATGGCGGCTGTTCCAACGGCATGATGATAAATACCCCCCTTACAGAGAGAATAACCTAACCCGATCTGATTAAAAAAGTTATTCATAGCGGCCGAGATAATAAATTTGATCAAAAGATGCTGTCCCAGCATAACCAGCGCGTGGTCCAAGGACTCCACCTTTTTACGACGGGCGTACATGCCCGAGTTGCAGAGCTGCAGCGTCCGGGCGCTGATGACCTGATCTTTTCGGATTTCGTCGGTGATATCTTTAATTTCATAACCGTCTGAATTGACGATTCGAAATATTTTTAATGCCACCTGCGGAATGGGCTGTAAATCCTTAATCGCTCGACTGATTTCCTGCCGCTCCGGTATTTTGACTTCGGTATTGCCGGAAAACTTGTCTAACCCTGCCGGTTCGATATGAAATTTGCCCGTATTCAGATCAAGCTCAAGCCGACAGGTGAAAAATCCACCGGTTTCCAATTTTTCGACCTGTATGTTTTCGGCCGTTATCAGCTGCATGACCCGCTCGGTGGTTCTTCCGCCGATATCCATTTCCAGATCGGTATCATTTACCGGGCCTACTAATGCGCCGCCGGCAATGCAGGCTTTCATATTTGCAGGCGAAGCGCCTCGATCGTACAACGCTTGAATGAAAGGCGGAAAACCGGTAGATGCGTATTTTTCCGGCTGAAAACTATCGTCCAGGCCGGCTGGTTCTGGTAGCAGCAAATGGATCAAGCCGCCGACACCGGCCACCGAATCATAGAGCGCAACGCCCACACATGTACCCAGATAGGCCTCCAAGACCATTGGTTTTTGAGCATCAATACGATAGGTTCCTGCAGCTACGTGGTATCGGTGTTGTTCTGACATTAAGCTATTTGATTTGCGCCAATCGGTGGGCGTTTATTGTATATTTATCTGTAAATATTAAAAATTTATCATATATCATTATAAAGTCAATTGTTTCAACAGAAATCTAAACCAGTCACGTCCGAGCAGGTTAATTTACTTTATGATTTAATTCAGATAAGATACTAAATAACGCCAGGTTTCAGGTTTCAGTGTTCAGGTGTCAAGCCCTTGGTGGCCAGTTTCGCACCCCTGTTCCTTAGTAGCAATTACGATCATAGTGTCTTAGTTGTAAATTGATTTCAGGCTTATTTCTGCTGACACCTGAAACCAGACACCTGACACCCATATTGCTTTATAGAGCCCCATTTTCTGTAAGCGTTTCAACTGAAAAATAGGAGATGCGATGCAAAACCTATTGGTGACCGGTGGCTGCGGCTTCATTGGCACAAATTTCATATACTACATGCTGTCAAATGCCGAATTTAAGGGACGAATTATCAACGTTGATAAGCTGACCTATGCCGGCAATTCTGATAACCTTATCGCTGCGCAGGAGAAATTCCCACAGCGTTATATCTTTCAGAAAGCAGATATTTGTGATGCCCGCACATTGGCAGACATATTTGATCGTTATGCAGTGGATGCCATCTGTAATTTTGCCGCTGAATCACATGTCGACCGATCAATCATAGCACCGGAAGCGTTCATCAAAACCAATATTGAGGGCACATTTTGCCTGCTGGAATTGGCTCGCCGCAATAAAAATCAAATCGAATTGTTTCACCATGTCAGCACCGACGAAGTCTATGGCTCATTGGGCATGGATGGCCATTTTACTGAGGAGACGCCATATCGCCCCAACAGTCCCTATTCGGCTTCTAAGGCCTCTTCGGATCATTTGGTTAGAGCGTATTTTAAAACTTACGGCCTGCCGGTGACGATTTCCAATTGTTCCAACAATTACGGTCCTTATCAGTTTCCCGAAAAAATGATTCCGTTGATGATTCTCAACGCCCTGGCTCATAAGCCGCTGCCGGTATACGGGAAGGGGCGCAACGTGAGAGACTGGCTTTATGTGACCGATCACTGCCAGGCCGTCTGGGAGATCATGCAAGCAGGGACCCGGGGTGAAATGTACAACATCGGGGGCCGCTGTGAAATGGCAAACATCGAGCTGGTGGAGCGTATCTGCGATCTACTTGATGAGATCGTTCCGCAGCCTGATGCGCCCCCGCGACGCGAGTTGATTACCTTTGTAAAGGACAGACCCGGTCATGACCTGCGATATGCCATCGACTTCAGCAAACTAACAACTGAGCTGGGATGGCGGCCGGCGGAGACCTTTGAAAGCGGTATCAAAAAAACCATTCAATGGTATCTGGATCATTCGGTCTGGGTGGATCAAATCAAAAGCAGCCCATACTATCAGCGCTGGATGAAGAAGCAGTACGGGGATGGGGATCAAACATTGGAGTAATGGAGTACTGGAGTAGTGGAGTATTGGAGCCGGCCAGGGCGCCACGCAGTTGCTTTGCGCAGGATCACCATTACTCCAGCACTCCAATACTCCAACACTCCGGATTTTCGAAGTCGCCTCTCAACACTAACCAAACTAATAAATGGAATGGAAGGTTATGACACTTGGCAAAGACCGAATAATCTTTCCCCTTGATGTGGCCACCATCAATGAAGCCAAACGCTATATCAAATTGTTGAAAGGCAGCGTGGGACTGTTTAAGGTAGGATTAGAATTGTTTATTGCGGCCGGGCCTGAAATTATTGACTTCATTCACGCACAAACGCAAGCTCGTGTATTTCTCGATCTAAAGCTGCATGACATACCCGCCACCGTCGGTCGGGCCATGGCGCGAATCGCCGACTTGGGTGTTGCCTTTGCTACGGTTCATGTGGGCGAAACCCAGCGGATGATAGCCTCAGCGGTCGAAGGAAGCGGGAGCAAGGTGGGGGTGCTGGGCGTCACGGTTTTAACCAGTGTTTCGACTGAGGATTTGACATCAGCCGGCTATCGCCAAGAACTGAGTAAGGACTT
>JAAUXY010062224.1_pt1 | contig 16502 bp, 10 predicted proteins | sample 7278121 | NCBI WGS metagenome assembly JAAUXY01 (sample SAMN14350117, study PRJNA611818) | marine sediment metagenome | isolation source: surface marine sediment (1.8m) | place: French Polynesia: Moorea | collected 2018-08 | reverse complement strand
GTGTTCATACTGGCTCCCGGGCTCTGTTCGCCATCTCTTAAGGTGGTGTCAAATATGAGTACTTGATCTTTCATTTTTTTTAACTCCCTCATTCGGTATTTAACCGATCGTTTAGTTTAACCGTTTGCTGGTATCCGGCTAAATCTATCTAGCCGTGTTGCTGCCTGTGGATCTGGCATTTATGCCGGGAGCATCGGCCGCAGGCACCGGGTCAGCGGTTGGCCTGCGGCGTTGTTTCCTTCTTTAGGTTTCAAATGCGATCTCCTTTATTTATCTTATTCCAGATGGTTTGTATTCAAGCCATTTACGTTTTATTTATACTGAGTTCGCAATTCTTAATTTTTCCTGACTGGTGAGTTTGAACTGAAAGCTGTCTGCCAGGGCCTGCCAGCTGGCCTCGATAATATCCTCGGAAACGCCAATGGTGCTCCAGATCTCATTTTGATCCCGTGATTCTATTAACACCCTGACCTTGGCGGCCGTGCCGCGCGAGCCATCAATGACCCGAACTTTAAAATCGACCAGGCGCATGGTATCCAGGTCCGGATAAAATTTGTCCAGGGCCTTTCGGAGGGCGTTGTCCAATGCACTTACCGGGCCGTATCCCTCTCCAGCGGTAATTTCTTTTTTGTCTCCAACACTGATTTTAATGGTGGCGTGCGCGCTGCAGGGTTGATCCTTGTCTTTTTCGATGGTCACCCTGAAAGATTCGAGCTCAAAAAGGGGTTTAAATTGATCGGTAAACTTTTCTAAAAGAATTTTAAACGATCCGTCGGCCGTATCAAACTGGTACCCTTCCTGTTCGAGTTGCTTGATTTCGGAAGCGATCTGACGACTGTCGACACCGTTTTTTCCGAGTTCAACGCCCAGCTCCTTGGCTTTGTATTCGACATTGCTTTTGCCTGAAAGATCCGAAACCAGGACACGGCGTTTGTTTCCGACCTGTTGAGGATCCATGTGTTCATAGGCTCGCGGTGTTTTCATAATGGCGCTTACATGAATGCCGCCTTTGTGGGCAAAAGCGCTTTTTCCGACAAATGGCCGTGAATTTAGCGGAACCAGATTGGCGGTCTCACTGACATATCTCGATAGATTTTTAAGCTTTTTTAGATTTTCGGTTGAAATGCACTCACGCTCCATTTTCAGGCACAGAATCGGAATGATTGCCGTCAGATCGGCATTGCCGCATCTTTCACCATATCCATTAATTGTTCCATGAACCATTACGGCACCGTTTTGGATGGCCGTAATCGAATTGGCAACGGCCAGGCCACAGTCATTGTGACTGTGAATCCCCATTCTGATGGCATTCTTCTGAGATGAATCACTGCTAAGGCTCGTCATCTCCTTTTGAACTTCGGTGATAATCGTATCCATTTCTAACGGAAGGGTTCCCCCGTTGGTATCGCATAAAACAATAAAGTCCGCACCGCTATCTATTGCGGCTGCAATGGTTTGCAGGGCATAATCTTTATTGTTTTTGTACCCATCGAAAAAGTGCTCGGCATCATAGATCACCTCGCGGTCCTGCTGTTTTAGATAGGCGACACTGTCATTGATCATGGCGAGGTTCTCCGGCAGGGTGTTGTTCATAACTTCTTCGACGTGAAGGTCCCAGCTTTTTCCAAAAATCGTTACGGTTGGCGTCTGGCTTTCAAGAAGGGCCGTCAGATTATGGTCTTCGTCCGGGCGTGCGCCGGGCTTGCGGGTTGAGCCAAAGGCAGCCAAACGAGCCTGTTTGAAATCCACTCTTTTGGCCAGCTCAAAAAACGCCACATCCCTTGGATTCGAACCCGGCCAGCCGCCTTCAATATAATGAACACCGATATCATCCAGCCGCATGGCAATATTTAATTTTTCCTCCGCGGAAAAGGTAACGTTTTCGCCCTGAGTTCCGTCCCTTAGCGTTGTGTCGTATAGAAAGATGGGATCCATTATGGTTCTCCAATCAATGATTGAGCGCTTCGCTTTAGGAGCACTTCGTTTATGGAGCGCTGCGCTTTAAGCAATGAATCATTCAAGCATCAAGGCTGACAAGGCCGCTCCTCGAGGCTCGTGAGAGCCGGTCCTTGAGTCACGCCTTAAGCGGGACGCTCCTTATTTCTTACGGTTTTCCGGTCTGAGGGAGCGTACAACGGCACCGGTTTGCCACATTTCTGAATCTCCCATAACCTTTAGTTCCTTATCGAGCTTTTCACGGTAATCCGGCGCACTGTTGGCTTCCAGAACCCGTTTGGTTTCCTCTCCGGATATTACTTTGGCGTAAAGATCATCAAACACCGGGGCGACGGCGTCGCGGAATTTTGGTGCCCAGTCGAGGGCCCCACGCTGGGCCGTTGTAGAACAGCTGGCAAACATCCAATCCATCCCATTTTCGGCCACCAGCCGGATAAGGCTTTGGGTCAATTCTTCTACCGTTTCATTAAATGCTTCACTGGGGCTGTGCCCGTTTTTTCGCAAAATACTGTACTGGGCCTCCATGACACCCGCCAGGCATCCCAACAGCACGCCGCGTTCGCCGGTGAGGTCACTGTGAACTTCATTGGCAAAGGTGGTAGGAAAAAGATAACCGGAACCAATGGCAATTCCCAGTGCCAGCGTTTTTTCTCTGGCGTTGCCGGTGTAATCCTGATGGATGGCAAAGCTTGAATTAATGCCGCTGCCATCCAGAAAATTACTTCTGACCGTGCGTCCCGATCCTTTGGGGGCCACCAGAACCACATCCACATTTTTAGGGGGGACCACAGCAGTTTGGTCGTGATATACGATTGAAAATCCATGTGAAAAGTAAAGGGTGTCTCCTTCCGACAGACATTCCTTTATCTGCGGCCAGGCCGTCATCTGCCCTGCATCTGAGAGCAGGTACTGAATGATGGTCCCTTTCTGAGCGGCTTCCACCAGCGGGAAAAGTGTTTTGCCCGGAACAAATCCATCGGCCACGGCACGATCCCAGGAAGCGCTGTTTTCACGCTGGCCAACGATGACGTTAATTCCGTTATCGCGCATGTTTAATGCCTGTCCGGGGCCTTGAACCCCATATCCGAGGACCGCTACAGTTTCCCCGTCTAACACCTCTCTGGCCCGCTGCAGGGGAAATTCTTCGTCCGTAATAACTTCTTCGGTTACACCACCAAAATTAAACTGTGCCATTCTATGTTCTCCCTTTTTATAGATTATGACGATGAAGTATTGATCGAATGCAACCTACTTCGGTTCGCGATACAACGCCAAAGTACCGCTGCGGGCAATCTTTTTGATGCCCAGTGGACGCAGCAGGTTTATCAGCGCAGCGAGCTTGCCTTCATCGCCGGTGACTTCAATAATATAATGTTCGATGCCGACGTCTATGACTTTGCACCGAAAGATGTCGACAATTCGCAGTATTTCGGCGCGATACTCCGGTTTGGCCTGTACACAAATGAGCGCCATTTCCCTTTTTACCGCCTTGGGGCCGGTCATGTCACGCAACTTGATAACGTTAATCAGCTTTCTGAGTTGCTTTTCAATTTGTTCGATTAAGGGCGGATTCGCCTTGGTGACGATCGTGATTCTGGAAACCCGGGGGTCCATGGTCGGGGCGGTGCACAGGCTTTCAATGTTAAATCCCTTGCCGCTGAATAATCCGGATACCCTCGAAAGCACTCCCGGCTGGTTATCCACCAGCATCGTCATGGTATGTTTTTGTTCTTCCATCGTTTAATATCCTGTTGCGTGTTACGAGTTGAAGGTGGTTGATAAAATTCATCGGGCTAAAAAAACGCGCAACCCCAACCCTGAGCCTACACCAATAGCATTTCTGTAATCGGTGCGCCGGCCGGCACCATGGGATACACACTTTCTTCCCGGTCGACTTTAAAATCCATGATCACCGGCCCAGAAACAGAGAGCCCTTCTTTTAGTACCGGCTCTACTTCTTGTGGCTTGGACGCCCTTAAACCCACCGCTCCGAATGCTTCAGCGAGTTTTACGAAATCAGGGGCACAATCCATGCCGGTGCAGGCATAGCGTTTGTCGTAGAATAATTCCTGCCACTGGCGGACCATTCCCAGATAGGCATTATTCAATATCACCACTTTAACCGGCAGGCCGCTCTGGACCGCGGTCGCCATTTCCTGAATATTCATCTGAATGCTGCCATCTCCGGCGATATCAACCACTAATTTATCCGGACAAGCCTTCTGAGCGCCGATGGCCGCCGGCAGGCCGAATCCCATACAGCCCAGGCCACCGGATGTAATAAAATGATTGGGTCGATCAAAATGATAGTACTGGGCCGCCCACATCTGGTTCTGTCCGACCTCGGTAGTTATAATGGCCTCTCCGTTTGTTAGCTCATATAATTTTTCTACCACATACTGCGGTTTGATCGTATCCTCCTGTTTATACGCCAGAGGGGTTGTGTTTTTCCACTCCTCGATCTGTGCAAGCCAGTTTTGGCGTTTTTGGGCAACATCTCCCAGATCGGCTTCATCGATGAGCGCGTTCAGGTGATTAAGACTGATTTTGCAATCTCCTACGATGGGGATGGTTACGGGAATATTTTTGCGAATGGAGGTTGGATCAATATCAATGTGGACGATTTTTGCCTGGGCGGCAAATGCGTCGGTTTTACCTGTAACGCGATCATCAAAGCGCACGCCGATCGAGATGAGAAGATCACATGCACCGGTGCTCATGTTGGCGCGATAGGTTCCATGCATTCCGATCATTCCGAGCCACAGGGGATCTGTACCCGGAAATGCTCCCAAACCCATAAGCGAGGTGGTAACCGGTATCCGGGTTTTCTGGGCAAATTGGGTCAACTCGGCGGCAGCCTTGGAAAGAATGATTCCGCCGCCCGCAAATATCACCGGCCGCTTGGATTGCTCGATCAGGCCGATGACTTTGCGCAACTGTTTCATGTTTGGGTTGTAGGTTGGATTATAAGATTTTAGTTGAACGTCTCCCAATGATTGATAATCGATCGACATTTTCGTGACATCTTTCGGAATATCAACAAGAACGGGCCCCGGCCGACCGGATCGCGCCAGATAGAACGCTTCTTTGATAATTTTAGGAAACTCCTCGGTGGATTGCACCAAATAGTTATGTTTGGTACAGGGTCGCGTGATACCGACAATGTCAACCTCCTGAAAGGCGTCGTTACCGATGAGCTGAGTCGGGACCTGACCGGTGAAAATGACCATCGGTATTGAGTCCATGTATGCGGAGGCGATACCGGTGACCGTATTGGTTGCTCCCGGGCCGGAAGTTACCAGGCATACCCCGGTTTTGCCACCGGCGCGCGCATACCCATCGGCGGCATGCACGGCTCCCTGTTCATGTCTGACCAATATATGTTCAATATCCGTCTTGGCCAGTTCATCATAAATATCGATGACCGCCCCCCCCGGAAATCCAAAGATGGTGTCAACCCCTTCTTCTTTCAATACTTCCATCATAATTTGAGCGCCCGTTAGTTGCATCGTTTTTACCTCTCAAAAAATTGAAATGATTTTAGCTTTATCCGGCTGCGGTGAACGATTACCGCAAAAAAAAACCGTTATCAGCTTTGAGGCTGATAACGGTTTTTATTTTGATTTCGGATGTTCGGTCAGGCCATTATCAACCCCTTTGCCCGCAGCGGATAATAATGATTCCGCTGACGAGTACGAGAATAAGGCTAATAAGGTTAATAATGGCAGTCGTTTTGTTCATGGTTGTCTGTTCAATTTAAATTTATACTACTGAGTAGCAGGCTGAAAAAAAATTGTCAAGCCTTTTATGGGATAGGGGCATTAGAGATGTTTGCGATAGTCGCAGCCATTCGTAAGGCATGTTAAAAAAGTACCGTCTTTCTTCGTCGTTTTCTCAAGCAGTATTTTAGCGCCGCATTCCGGGCATTGCATGTCAACCGGTTTATCCCAGCTGGCAAACTCACATTTTGGAAATCGACTGCAACCGTAAAATATTTTACCGCGCTTTGATTTGCGTTCTACTATTTCCCCATCGCAATCTTCTTGCGGGCACTTAACACCGATTTTATTGTTGGCGCCATTCGAATTTAACGATTGCGTGTTTTTACAATCCGGATAGGCGCTGCATGCTAAAAATTCTCCATAACGACCGCGTTTAATGACCATCGGGCTGCCGCATTTTTCGCAAGACTTATCAACGACTTCGTCAGTTGATGTTTCAATCGGCTGGATATTGCCTTTCTCATCACGGGTATAATCTCTGGAGTAACTGCAATCCGGGTAACCGCTGCAGGCAAGAAAATGTCCGTTCTTACCTACTTTTATGTGCAGCGATTTGCCGCATTCCGGGCAGTCGAGTCCGGTGGGCATTCCGACGCCTTTGACACTGAGCATGCCCTCGGTTGCAGCGTCCAGTTCTTTTTCAAAAGGCGTATAAAACTGGGATAGTATTTTGGAAGATTGCACTTCTGAAGACTCAACCCGGTCCAGATTTTCTTCCATTCGTGCCGTAAATTCCACATCAAAGATATCCGGAAAATTCTCTACGAGCAGATCGTTAACGATAAAGCCCAGTTCGCTGGGTCGAAAATATCGGTTTTGCAGGTTGGCGTATTCTTTTTCGCGCAGCGTTGATAAAATGCTGGCGTAAGTGCTGGGTCGGCCGATCCCGTTCTCTTCAAGCTCTTTTACCAGCGAAGCCTCTGAAAACCTGGGCGGCGGTAACGTGAAATGCTGTTTGGGCTCTATTTGAAGCAGTTTTAGTAACATGCCTTCTGAAAGATCGGGAAGTTCGGTTTTTTTCTTCCGATCTTTTTTTGCATTTTCTTCATCCGCCGACATATAAAGCGCCATAAAGCCGGGAAATTTAATGGTTGATCCGCTGGCGGCAAACTGATAGGCGCCGGCCTCTATTGTAACTGATACCTGATTGATCAGCGCCTGGGCCATCTGAGAGGCCACAAATCGTTGCCAGATGAGACGGTATAGCGCCAATTGGTCTTCCGTTAAATACGGCGCCATCTTTTCGGGGGTGTTCGGAACCGAAGTCGGGCGGATGGCTTCATGGGCGTCCTGGGCTTTTTTACGATTTTTGAAAAACCTCGGCTTGTCCAGCGCGTAGTCATTGCCAAATTGATCGCGGATCAATTGCAGGGCTTCATCGGCAGCTTCTCTGGCGATACGCGTTGAATCGGTACGCATATAAGTGATCAAACCGACGGGTTCTCCGGGGCCGAGCTCAATACCTTCATAGAGCTGCTGAGCAATCACCATGGTCTTTTTTGCCGAAAATCTCAGTTTTCGAATCGCATCCTGCTGAAGCTTGCTGGTCGTAAAGGGCGGCAGTGGATTTTTACGGGTCGTTTTTTGGGTTATTTTTTTGACAACAAATTTTTTGCCCTTTAGATCTGCCAGTATTTCATTTGTTTTATCTTCATTCGGGATTTCTATTTTTTCATTATTTTTTTTGGCCAGCTTTGCCGTAAACGGGGGAGGGGAGTCGCCCTCAAGGTGAGCGGTGACGGACCAGTATTCCTGGGGTTCAAAAGCCTGGATAGCGCGTTCACGTTCACAGATGATTCGCAGGGCTACGGATTGGACACGCCCGGCACTGAGACCCCCTTTGACTTTGCGCCATAACAACGGCGAGATATGGTAGCCCACCAGCCGATCGAGAATCCGACGTGCCTGCTGGGCTTCATATTTGGGGCGGTCAAGACGATTCGGGGATGCCATTGCTTTTTGAATGGCATCTTTGGTCAATTCATGGAACAGAACCCGATAAAATTTGCGGCCCTTTTTCTTAAGCACCTCAGACGTATGCCATGCAATGGCTTCGCCTTCGCGATCGGGATCCGGCGCCAGGTAGACATCAGCGGCATCGCCTGCTGCTGTTTTTAACTGCTTTATTATTTTTTGTTTTCCAGGGATATTATTGTACTTGGGTTTAAACCCATTTTCGATATCGATTCCCATTTCTTTATTGGGAAGATCTTTAATGTGTCCGACGGTTGCGGCAACATTATACGCCTTACCCAGGTATTTTTTTACGGTTCTAACTTTTGTTGGCGACTCAACAACGACAAGCGGTTTGGTCACGATCGACTCCTCTTTGGCCGGCTTGGTAAATTTCGATATATTGATTAATGATATATCTTAATCGGGCAATTGGATTTAATTCTTAAATAAATTTTCGATGTGATTCGATATCCTCATCTACTGGTGGCATCATTTTGCATCATGTCCTGACAATTTATGAACCCGGTTTATACGTGACCCATAACTGCGCAAGCTGATCTAATTTAATGTTCGAGCAGCCGAAGCGCAAGTAATCCGCTTATGGCTTTTTAAATCAATTCAAAACGAAACGTTTACCCGGCAACTGATTTACGATGCCGTTGAGTTCTAGCTGTAGCAATATACTGAGAAGTTTGCCGGGTTCGATCGCCGCTTTGCGCCCAATCGCATCTATGTGCTCCGGATAAGGGCTGAGGGCCTTATATACGGCAATTTCATCCGGAGACAGCGCGGATAGATTCTCAGTGGTTTTGTTTTTCTTTTGATCTCTTGTTATATTCGGTGCCGCCATAAACGCGGTAAGCTCCTCAAGAACATCCTGTGCATTTTCGACCAATTTGGCCCCCTGCTTAATCAGTGTGTGAGCACCCGTGCTCTTAAAAGATTGAATGCTTCCCGGAACCGCAAACACCTCCCGATTCTGCTCGGCCGCCAGTCGCGCGGTGATCAAAGACCCACTTTTTCGGGTTGCTTCCACAACAACGGTCCCAAGACTCATGCCGCTGATGATCCGGTTACGGATTGGAAAATGATGGGCTTCGGGTTCTGCATTGAGGTCAAATTCTGTGATGACAGCTCCGTTTTCGGATATTCGCTTAAACAGTTTTTGGTTTTCAGTTGGATAGATGTTATTCAGACCGCTGCCCAGTACCGCAACGGTCTTGCCGCTTCCGGCCAGAGCACCCTGATGGGCAGCGGTATCGATACCAACGGCCATACCACTGACAATCGTGACATCAAATGCGGATAGATCCGCGCACAGCTTCTGTGTCGTTGAAATCCCGTAGGCGGTTGCATTGCGTGAACCGACAACGGCAATATTTCTTAAAGACCCTTCCAGATTTCCGGAAACATATAAGAAGGGTGGTGGATCCGGTATTTCCCGCAAAAGAGACGGATATTCTGAATCCGCCAAGGTAATGATACCGAGCCTTTTTTGATGTATTTGTTCCAGCTCGCGCCGGATGATTTCCGGTGTCCTGAAATTTTTTATCGATGCAGCCTGGCGATCAGATATGCCTTCAACTTGGATCAGATCTGTCTTGGATGCCTGGAAAACCTTCTCCGGCAATTCAAATCGGTCTATCAAGCGTTTGAACAGGTGATTGCCGATTCCGGGAACACGTTTCAGACAAAACCAGGGTAAAAGTTCATTCATCTCATACATGCGCGTTCAGCGGTTTAAGGTGCACCGCTCACGGTTACTTTCTCTTAATAACGTTCAAAGGCTCAGAGTTTCGTGTTCAAAGTTGCCCGAACCCTGAACCTTTGAACCTCTGAACCTTTGAACCACAGACGCGCCAATACTTGCTTGGGTCTCGGTACGGTGGCGGCCGCATTGACGGCAGTTGAAATACTGGGTGTTATTTTTTCCCACGGCCCTGCCAGGCCAGCAATATGGGGCTTGCCACATAAATCGATGAATAGGTTCCCACCAGGACACCGACAATTAACGCGAAGGCAAAGTCGTGAATAATTCCACCGCCCAGAATAAAAAGCGTCACCACAACGATCAGTGTCGTGAGCGAAGTCAAAATTGTTCTACTCAAGGTTTCATTGATACTTCGATTGACAATAAAATCCAGCGGCTTCTTATGATGTTTCCGTGAGTTTTCCCGTATGCGATCAAATACAATGATGGTGTCGTTTAACGAATATCCAATAATCGTAAGCAATGCGGCGATAATCGGTAGCGTGAATTCTTTGTCAAAGATGGAAAAAATGCCAACGGTTATAATTACGTCGTGAATCAAGGCCACAATGGCACCCATGGCATATTTCAACTCCAGAAACCAAAAAACGATCAGGCTTACCAGCAAGGCGGCGCCGATCAAAAAGGGAATGCTCACATTAAACAGATTAAAGATATAAACGGCGCCAATCAATGCCGCAGCGACCACTCCGCTCAAGATCCATTTTAGCTCAAAGCGGCCCGATATGTAAATCGTTATAAACAGCAGCGCATAAAACATGGCGAACAATGCTTTTTTCTTTAAATCTTCGCCGACCTGAGGGCCGACCATCTCAACCCGGCGGATTTCGACTTGGTCTCCGGTGGATGTTGCCAGCGATTTTTTCATATCCGATGTAAATCCCTCGCCACTGCCCTGAGTGCTTTCGGTTCGAATGAGGAATTCATTATCGACGCGTTCGCCAAATTGTTGCACCGATGATTTGCTCAACCCCACTGATTGAAGGCCGGTCTTGATATCATCGATTCGTGTTTCCGATGTAAATTTTATCTGAATAAGGGTTCCACCGGCAAAATCGATGCCCAGCCGGGGCCCCTTGTGAATGATGAGGGACAGAAAGCTGATGGCAATACAGGCAAGGGATAGAACAAAGGCGATATTTTTTTTGCCGATAAAGTTGATGTTGGTCTCAGTTTTGATAAACCGCATGAGGTTTCCTTTTTTAACTTATATTACATTTTGGGCGCGTCATGAACGCATCCTCTATATACTCAATGTTTTGACCTTACGGCCCATCAGGATGTAATCAAAAATCAAGCGTGACATCACCAGTGCGGTAAACAGACTGGCGATTACCCCCAGGCTCAGGGTTACCGCAAATCCCTTGATCGGTCCGGTTCCGAATTGAAACAGCACCACCGCGGCAATCAGGGTGGTGACATTGGCATCCAAAATGGTCAAGGTGGCGCGATCATAACCGGCGTCAATGGCTGCGCGCGGGGTGCGCCCCAGTGCCAATTCCTCTCGAATGCGCTCAAAAATGATGACGTTGGCATCGACCGCCATCCCGATGGTCAGGATAATGCCCGCAATCCCCGGCAGCGTCAAAGTGGCTCCAAAGCCGGCCAGACCACCGGCAATCAGGACAATGTTCAATATAAGCGCCAGGTCGGCGATCAGGCCGGCGCCTTTGTAGTAAACGACCATGAAAAAAACAACCAGGATCCCTCCGATGCACATGGAGATAAGCCCTTTTTGGATGGAGTCCGCACCGAGAGACGGGCCGACGGTGCGTTCTTCCAGAATGTTGACCGGAGCCGGCAGTGCGCCGGCGCGTAACACGATGGCAAGGTCTTTGGCTTCATCCAGCGAGAAATTGCCGGTAATTCGCGCTTGACCGCCGGCAATCTTTTCTTGAATAACGGGTGCCGATGCAATGGTGTCATCCAGTACAATGGCCAGTCGCTTGTTTACATTATCGCCGGTAATGCGTTCGAAGATGCGAGCCCCTTTTTTGTCAAAATTAATGGACACAAAGGGGATGTTGAACTGGTCGAAGTCGACGCGTGCATTGGTCAGATTGGCGCCGGTCAGCAAGGTTCGCTTTTTTAAGAGCAAAGGTACTTTTGATTTTTTTCCGGTTTCAGAATCCTCGTCAATTCGATAGAGAATTTCTCTGCCCGCCGGAACATTTCCCTGCAGGGCGGCATTGACGCTCTGGGTGTCATCGACGAGTTTAAACTCCAAAAGCGCTGTTCGGCCGATTAAATCTTTGGCGCGATCCGTATCCTTAATCCCGGGCAATTGGATTAACATTCGGTTGGCACCCTGGCGCCGAATATCGGGTTCGGCCACACCAAACTGATCAATGCGATTGCGGATGGTTTCCAGGGCCTGGTCGACCGCCAGCTTCTCGACCTGATCGGATTCTTCGCTGGGGAGCTCAATGATAAAGGTGGTCACGCCACTCACATTGCGCGTGGAGCTTTCTAAAAATTCGAAATCTTCGTCTAAAAGTTCCTTAAACTTATCAAGGCTTTCCGGGTTATGAATCGTGGCCGCAATTTTGTTTCCATTGATCCGATCCAGGGAGACATTCCGAATCCGCTTTTTTTTGAGCTGTTCAAATATTTCCTGGGAAATGCGTTCAACCTGGCCTTCAACGGCTTTGGCGGTATCGACCTCTAACGCCAGGTGCATTCCGCCCTGAAGGTCCAGGCCAAGGTTTATCTGTTTATGCGGCCACAGGCCCGGTTTGAATGTCGGCAGAACATAGATAATTGCCGCGACGATTACCGCAAAAACTAAAATCAGTTTCCATGAAAAGTTTTTCAATGCTGGGTTCCCTTTTCTATTGCGCTATTGGACAATGCCGTTAACAGGGTGCAACCGGACCACTCCGGTGTCGGCGCCTGTACGGGTGTGCTCCCTGAAGTTGTCTCCAAATAGACAAATGGTTGAGCGTTAAACAATCATTCCATCGAACCGTTTAACAGATCAACCATTTTACAAGCGATTTATCGAATTCGAATCGGCTGTCGGTTTTTGGTTTACTTTTTTTCCGGCTGAGGCTGAGCGGCCGGTTGGACCAGACCCGCTACACTCTGGCGTCCAACTTTCACCCGGACCTTGTCGGCGATTTCTAACGTTAAGGTATTATCATCTAATCCGGTTATCCGACCGTGTAAACCACCACTGGTCATGATGCGGTCGCCCTTTTTCAGGTTCGATATCATATTGCGCTGTTCTTTTTGCCGTTTTTGCTGGGGCCGGATTAGCAGAAAATAGAAAATCACGAACATCAAGATGATCGGAATAAATCCGCCAAATCCTGCCGCACCTTCGGCGCCGCCTCCACCCATTGCGTATGCGATGTCAATCAAGATCTTACCTCCTTATGTCATGATACATGCGTTTCACCTTTTACGCAAATCCGTATGTATCCAAAATTGTAAGCACTTTATCGAATAAAATGGCGCTGATATACAGCAAACTAAAAAATGTGTCAACATCGAACTTGTCACACCTAAAGACTGGCGCTTCTAACCCGGGGCATTGTATCCGGCTACACCCCTTGCGAAACGGGCAGCGCCATGCTTTTTTCGCGCTCATAAACACCCAAATAGAAGGGGCCCACGCTGCAATTTGCCGGTGACGTCTCAGTCGTTAAATGTAATTTTGCTGTCACCCGGCGTCATTGATTGAGCACCTTCGATTTCGACACTGAGTGAGCGTCTTTCTTCGAGCTCCGCAATTTCTTTGCGTTTTTTATTTAGAAGATAATCAGCAACATCCAGGGGCACAACCCCTTTAACGGATGTGATCCCCGGCTTGAGCGTTTCAAGGCTCAGTCTCCTGAGGAATCCCACAGCCAGCGTTTCGGTGGAGGAAACCAGTCCTCTACCTTGGCAATACCGACACGGGATGCTGCCAAATTGAACCGAGGGTCGGATCCGTTGGCGTGACATTTCCAATAGACCGAATCGTGAAATTTTACCCACCTTTGTTTTGGCTTTATCGTCACCGGTGCAGCTCCGCAGCCGGCGTTCCACATCTGAGCGATGCTTTGGCTCCTGCATGTCAATAAAATCGATTACGATCAGACCTCCCAGGTCTCTTAAGCGCAGCTGGCGCGCACTTTCCTCGGCTGCTTCGAGATTGGTCAGGAAAGCCGTCTTTTCGATCGATCGCTCGTGGGTATGTTTGCCGGAGTTGACATCGATGGACACCAATGCTTCAGTTTGCTCGATGACAATGGTGCCGCCGGATTTTAAGTTGACGCGGCTTTCAAATATCGGCGCAATTTGGTTTTCGATTTCAAATTTGGTGAAAATCGGTTTGGCACCCTTATATAACTTGACAATTTTTTGATGCTTGCGGGAAATGATTTTGATGAACTTTCTGACCTCATGGTATACAGCAGGATTATCAATAAGAATCTCATTGACGTCAGGCGTAAAATGATCTCGAATCGACCGCAAAACCAGGTCTCTTTCACGGTAAAGTAACGACGGAGCCGGCTCCTTCATTACACTTTGTTTGATCGTTTTCCACAGTCGCAGCAGATATTTTAAATCGCGTGATAAGAGCGTTTTGGTGCTATTGATACCGACGGTTCTAACGATGAGACCGAATCCCTCCGGTGGCTTTAATTTATCGACTACATCTTTGAGCCGCTTGCGTTCTTTTTCATCTTCAATTTTACGGGAAATTCCCAATTTATCGCTTCCCGGCATGAGGACCAGGTACCGGCCCGCCAATGAAATATAGGTGGTCAGCATGGCACCTTTTTTCATAAACGGCTCCTTGGTGACCTGGACCATGACTTCCTGTCCGCGTTTGACGATTTTATCGATGGAATGATCGCCGCCATCGCTGTCCTGAAAATAGTCGCTGTGAATTTCATGTCTTTGCAGAAAGCCGTGCCGCTCGGCCCCGTAGTCGACGAAAACCGCTTGAAGGCTGGGCTCGATTCGCGTAATGACACCTTTATAGATATTTCTTTGGGTTATTTCGCGGGCGGCACTTTCAATATAAAATTCTTCCAGCTTGTTTGCTTTTACCTTGGCGACGCGGCATTCTTCCGGATCGATGGCATTTATAAGAATTTTGATGCTCATGAAGACGTAACCTCTTGATATCTACTTTTATTGTATTTGCCTGAATATGCAATTGTCCTTAACAAGTCAAACGATTTCTGTCTGCAAACCATCTGCCCTATCGGAATAATCGCTGAAGCGGTATATCTAGCTGCCAGATACAACCCGCCTGCGTTGAGTTGACTGACTGTCTTGTTATTGTTATCATTTTGTGGCATGAAAAAATAGACGAAAAATTTTCCCTGAGGTTCGGAGATGGGCTTCGGGGAAGTTTTGTTTAGTGAACTCGAAAAAGGCAGGAAGCATAATGGACGCCAAATACGATCCAAAAAAGATTGAGCCTAAATGGCAGGTCTACTGGGAATCGAATAAATTATTTAAAGTTCGCGAAGAACCGAAAAAAGAAAAATATTATCTGCTGGAGATGTTTCCGTACCCCTCCGGCAACATCCATATCGGGCATGTGCGCAACTACACGATCGGCGATGTCGTTGCCCGTTACAAGCGTATGCGCGGATTTAATGTGTTGCACCCCATGGGCTGGGATGCGTTCGGTATGCCGGCCGAAAATGCCGCCATCGCAAATAACACCCATCCGGCCAAATGGACTTATGCCAATATTGATGCCATGCGTTCCCAGTTGAAACAAATGGGATTTTCTTACGATTGGGAAAGAGAAATTGCCACCTGCAGGCCGGAATACTATCGGTGGGAGCAGTGGTTATTTCTGAAGATGTACGAGAAAAAAATGGCCTATCGAAAGGAGTCTTTTGTCAATTGGTGTGAAGCCTGCCAGACGGTTTTAGCAAATGAACAGGTTGAAGCCGGTTTATGCTGGCGCTGCGGTCAGCAGGTTCGGCAAAAAAAATTATGGCAATGGTTTTTCCGCATAACCGATTATTCAGAAGACCTGCTGACCCATTCCGACAAACTGCCCGGCTGGCCGGAAAAAGTTACCACCATGCAGAAAAACTGGATTGGAAAAAGCGTCGGGGCTGAGATTCGTTTTCCGGTTGAAAACCAAGATGTGGTCATTCCGGTATTTACCACCCGCCATGATACGGTTTTCGGAGCCACTTTTATGTGCCTGGCGCCGGAGCATCCATTGACCTTGCAGCTTTCCAGAGGGACGTCGCAGGAATCGGCGGTTGCTGAATTTGTTGAGCGAATGTCAATGCAGGACCGCTCAGCGAAAGCTGTGGAAGAATATGAAAAGGAAGGGGTATTTCTGGGTACGAACTGCATCAATCCTTTGAGTGGCAAGCCCATCCCGATTTACACGGCCAACTTTGCCCTTATGGAATACGGAACCGGCGCCGTGATGGCCGTGCCGGCGCATGATCAGCGCGATTTTGATTTTGCCAAAAAATATGATCTGGACATTATTGTCGTTGTAAAATCGGAGGATGAAGATCAGGCGTCCGAAAATCTTGCAGAGGCCTATGTGGGCCCGGGTATCATGATTAATTCCGGTGATTTTAACGGAATGGAAAATAAAAAAGCAATGAAGGCGATTGCTGCCTTTCTGGAAAAAAATGACTTGGGACAGGCGGAAGTTAGTTATCGGCTGCGGGATTGGGGAATTTCACGGCAACGCTATTGGGGGGCGCCGATTCCCATTATCCATTGCGATGATTGTGGCATTGTACCGGTTCCGGAAAAAGATCTTCCAGTGGTACTGCCGGAAGATGTCGAAATGCTGGAAGGCGGCAAGTCACCACTGCCCCAACTGAATACGTTTGTGAAGGTGCGATGCCCGCAATGCGGCCATCCGTCCGCCCGTCGTGAAACCGACACGATGGATACTTTTGTCGAATCATCCTGGTATTTTGACCGATATTGTAGCCCGAGTTTCGATGAAGGCATGTTTGATCCATCGGCCGTCGATTATTGGATGCCGGTTGATCAGTATATTGGTGGCGTTGAGCATGCCATTTTGCACTTGCTCTATTCCAGGT
>JAAUXY010002191.1_pt1 | contig 16515 bp, 15 predicted proteins | sample 7278121 | NCBI WGS metagenome assembly JAAUXY01 (sample SAMN14350117, study PRJNA611818) | marine sediment metagenome | isolation source: surface marine sediment (1.8m) | place: French Polynesia: Moorea | collected 2018-08 | reverse complement strand
CTAGGGGCCGGTCTCAGTCTTCGATCGCGCATGCCAATGCTGGTGCTCGTAACTGGCCGTCACCTGCAAATCCCGGGCTCGAACCTCAGGGCCGCCAGCGTTTCATTAAAGGCAGCTTGATCTAGGGCACGCCGTTGCGGCCGTGGGCGCGGAAGGCCGGGCGTTCGCTCAGGCGGTCGTAGTAGGCCCCGACCGCCGGCAGCGCGGGCCGCTCGATCGGAGTCAGAAACCAGCGGTTGACGGTCAGGCCGATGGGAATGTCGGCCAGGGTGAAGTCCGGTCCGGCGACATGGCCGCCGGTCTTGGCAAGCTGGCCCTCCAGGACCTCCATCATGCGAACCCAGGCCCGGCGGGAGGCTTCGATCACCGCCGGATCGGCGTAGTCGGGGTTCTTGCGGACCAGGCCGTGGAAGGCCGCGCGCAGGGCGTTGGAGAAGTCCGAGGCCTGCCAGTCCATCCAGATCTCGACCCGGGCCCGGGCCGCCGGGTCCTCGGGCAGCAGGTCGGCGCGTCGGTGCTTGGCCGCGAGATAGCGCAGGATGACGTTGGATTCCCAGAGCACGACCTCGCCGTCGACCACAACCGGGATCATGCCGACGGGATTGAGCGCCCTGAACTCCGGGTCGTCGGTGCCGCGGTGGCCCTGGCCCCAGTCCTCCCGCGCATAGGCGAGGCCCAGTTCCTCGCAGAGCCAGAGCACCTTGCGCACGTTGATCGAATTGTCCCGTCCGAGGATCCTCAGCATAGGCACCGCGCCCCTCCTTACCCACTTCGCCGGCCCCGTCCCGAGACCAAGGCAGCCAGGATACGACGCGACCCGGCCGCGGCTAAGCGAAGAGTCGCCCGGGGCTCGCGACAGGCCGCGATCCGGCTGTTATCTTCGAAGCGTAAGCCAGCTTCGTGCCATCCTGATCGGCGAAAGGCGGATCATGACCCAGGCCCCTAAGGCCGTCTCCAACGTGCTTGAGACCATCGGCAACACGCCCATGGTCGAGGCCAGGGACCTGGACGCCGGGCCCTGCCGGCTGTTCCTCAAGCTGGAGAACCAGAACCCCGGCGGCTCGATCAAGGACCGCATCGGCCGCTCGATGATCGAGGCGGCGGAGCGCGACGGTCGCCTGAAGCCCGGCGGCAGGATCATCGAGGCGACGGCCGGCAACACCGGACTGGGCCTGGCCCTGGTCGCGGCGCAGAAGGGCTATCCCCTGACCATCGTGCTGCCCGACAAGATGGCCCAGGAGAAGATCTTCCACCTGCGCGCCCTGGGCGCCGAGGTGCTGCTGACCCGCTCCGACGTCGGCAAGGGCCATCCGGAGTATTACCAGGACATGGCCGAGCGGATCGCCGCCGAGACCGGCGCCTTCTACGTCAACCAGTTCGGCAACCCGGCCAACCCCCGGGCCCACGTCGAGACCACCGGCCCCGAGATCTGGACCCAGATGGACCAGGAGCTCGACGCCGTGGTCTGCGGGGTCGGCTCGGGCGGGACCATCACCGGCCTGTCGCGCTACTTCGCCGAGGTCGCGCCCCATGTCGAGATGGTCCTGGCCGACCCGGTCGGCTCCGTCCTGGCCGAGTACGTCGAGACCGGGCGGGTCAGCGACGAGGTCGGCTCCTGGCTGGTCGAAGGCATCGGCGAGGATTTCATCCCGCCGATCTCGGACTTCTCGAGGGTCAAGCGGGCCTACACCGTGTCCGACGCCGAGGCTTTCGCCACCGCCCGCGCAGTCCTCCTCAAGGAGGGCATCCTGGCCGGCTCCTCCTCGGGCACCCTGATCGCGGCCGCGCTGCGCTACTGCCGGGAGCAGACTGCGCCCAAGCGAGTGGTCACCTTCGTCTGCGACAGCGGCAACAAATACCTGTCGAAGATGTTCAACGACTACTGGATGATGGACCAGGGCTTCCTGGAGCGGGAGAGCTTCGGCGACTTGCGCGACCTGATCAGCCGGCGCTACCAGGAGCACGCCACGGTCACCGTCAAGCCGGAGGACAGCCTGTTGGCCGCCTACGGGCGGATGAAGCTCTACGACGTCTCCCAGCTGCCGGTGATGGCCGAGGACCGCGTGATCGGAATCATCGACGAGGAGGACATCCTCCTGGCGGTCTTCAGCCACGAGGACCGCTTCGCGGACCCGGTGGAAAGCGCCATGACCTCGCGCCTGGAGACCCTGCAGGCGACGGAGCCGGTCGACCGCCTGATGCCGGTCTTCCAGAAGGGCCTTGTCGCGATCGTGCTGGAGGGTGAGGCCTTCCTCGGCCTGATCACCCGTATCGACCTGCTGAACTACCTGCGCCGGCGGATGAGATAGGCCCACCGCAAAAGTGGGCCTGCCGCGGCGGCTACTTGTGGCGGAAGGTGATCCGGCCCTTGGTCAGGTCATATGGGGTCATCTCGACGTCGACGCGGTCGCCGACCATGACCCGAATCCGGAACTTGCGCATCTTGCCCTTGGGCTGCGCGATGATCTCGTGGTCGTTCTCGAGCCGCACCTTGAACATGGCGTTCGGCAGCTTCTCGACGACCGTTCCACTGAAAGCCAGGAATTCCTCTTTCAAACCATTACTCCATTGTTGCTTTGACGATGCTTTGCAAACGGCCCGCCCGACGCTGGCCGCCCCTCTGTCAGGGCGGCCCCGCGCCAGGTGCGGGTCAGTCGGCCTGCAGGTTGACGGCCTTGGGGCCGCGCGCGTCCTGCTGGACCTCGAAGCTCAACTTCTGCCCCTCGGAGAGCTGTCCGAGACCGGAGCGCTCGACCGCGGAGATGTGAACGAAAACGTCCTTCGAGCCGTCGTCGGGCGAGATGAAACCATAGCCGCGCGTGGCGTTGAAGAACTTAACGGTACCGGAAGTCATGTATCAGTCGTCCCAATAAAAGGTTACCGCCGGGGCACCTTGCCCCGCCAGGGTGAAAGCCGGCACTACAGTGAGGAGAGACGTATTCGGACGCGATGCGTCAAAATGCGGTCTGCCGGATTCGGAATGCAGCCGTCACACGCCCCTATATGGACGCTTCCGCCCTGCCGGACAAGACCTTTCCGGACCGCAGGAGCGCCAGAAGACAAGAAAAAATCCCTGAATCTCAACGGATTGAGACAGCGCGAGGGCGATCCGGCGGAAACGCTATTTCAAGTTGTACTCGGGATCGCCCTTGGCGTCCAAGTGTGCTAAGCTCGCTCCTGGCCGAAAAAGGTCAAGGGCAGATGGCCGGTTGGCGGCGGGCCGGGAGCCGTTCTACGACTGGTCGATGATGCTGAGCTTGGACCTGATTGCGAGAATGAAATCCTGGGTCTTCGTCGCCCCCGTGCCCGGAAGTCGGGCGCGGGCCTTCGAAGTCGCCACCGTCGCCGGGCCCCACGGGCGCAAGCCTCGAGCCGGGTCGCCTGGAACCCATTATAGTCCATTTTTCAAAGACTTGTTGATTATCGGCCGGCCGGACGCCCAAGCCCCTCCACCCAGACAAACGTGAGTGGTCCCATGCGTTTTGCTGCTTTGGTGGTCTCTACCCTCTTCGCCGTCGGGCTCCTCGGCCCGGCCGCGGGCGCGGAAGAGCCACGCCAGGGCCAGGTGCAGCTGTCCCAAAGCTCGCCCGGCACCTCCAACTCCCGACTCGTCGCCCGTGGCGACGACCTCATGGCGATCGGCGACATCTCCGCCGCCCGGTTGCTCTACGAGACCGCAGCCAGCCAGGGCGATGCCATAGCGGCCGCCAAGCTCGGCATGACCTACGACCCGATAGAGCTGAGCGCCAAAGGCGTCGTTGGCATGGTCGGCGACCCTGAAACCGCCGCCAAGTGGTACCGCCTGGCGGTCGACCGGGGCTATAACCCGGCCGCCTCCAGCCTGGCCGCCCTGCAGAATTACTTGCAGTCCGGTGACCCGCCGTCGCGCGGCCAAGCCATCACCAGGGACCCTAGTCCGCCCGCGCCGCAAAACCGAATTCCGGCAAACCAGGGCGGTCAGCGGCTGCAGGAGGCCAACAAGCCGGCGATCCTGGGGGTCGCCGAACGCCTGGATGCGGGCAACGAAATCGTCAAGCCGGAGGGTGCCGTCGGCGAGCTGCGTGTGCAGCTCGCGGCGCTCAACTCGAGGCAAGCGGCGATCGAACAGGGCGTCGAGCTGCAGGTCCGGCATTGGGACCTCATCGGCAGCAAGGTCCTGTCGATCGAGCGGCTGGCGCTCTCAGAGAACCGCGGCACGATGTACGGCATACAAGTCGGCCCCTTCTGGGACGTCGGCTCGGCCACGAACCTCTGCAAGCAGTTGAAGAACCAAGGTCAGGACTGCTTCGTCGTTCCCTGAGCCTTCAGCTCTTGCCCCGGAGCCGCTTTCAGCCCGCGGAACCAGGATCCGTTGGGCGGACAGCTGGACTGGACCTTTCTTACCCTCCAGAACAGCATCGCCAGGGCCGCGAAGGCGGCGGCCAGCACGCCGTCGACCGTCACCATGCGCCAGGCGGCGTCCCGCGGCACCGCGCCGACCACGGCGATGATCAGCAGAAACCCCGAGAAGATCGCGCAGAAGACTGCGCCGAAACGGGCCGTGTCCGGCGCGAGGCGCTGGGCCAGCAGACCGGTCCAGGTGATGCTCAGGGCGAGTTCCGGCGGGGCCGGCTGGGCCTGGCGCAGGATGCGCCGGTAGTCGTCCATCTGGGCGCGATACCAGAAGAAGGCCGAGACACCGAGAAATCCAAGGACCAAGGGCAGCAGCGGCTCCAGACGGTCGAGCTTGAGCAAGATCGGCGCGAGGGCGACAAGAACGACCGCCGGAAGCACCATCTGCAGAAGACGCCAGTGGTGGTGCCGGATTCCCTGGGCGACCCGCCGCGCCGAGACCGGATCGAGCAGAAAGGTCCGGCTCCAGGGGCTGGCCCGGAACAGGAAGCGGCCGTCCTCGAGGTTCCGGAACTGTCGGAGCCGCGATAGATCTTCGAGGTCGTTGGTCACTTTGTCTCCCTCTCCCCGTCCCTGGTCTTGGCTCTTTCCCAAGGGTGCCGTCATGCTGCGCTTCTCCCCCGTCGGCATCCCCGGGCTGGCCCGGAGCCGCCGCCCCCCAAAGGGTGCCACGCCGCGTTCGAAGAATCCGTAAACCCGGCGCGCGGCGGCCGCCCGACGGAGCCGGCGGGGAAAGCGATTGACAGCGGGCAGTCAGGGGTCGAAGTCTCGGGGCCAGCCGTCGGAACCGCGCCACAGGGATTCCGCCAAATGCCGGACGAGCAGCAGAACCGCAAGAACCGCCTGGGTTTCGCGACCCGGACCATCCACGCTGGCCAGGCGCCGGACCCGACGACCGGGGCGATTATGCCGCCGATCTACGCCACCTCGACCTACGTCCAGGAAAGCCCGGGCCAGCACAAGGGCTACGAGTACAGCCGGACCCAGAACCCGACCCGCATGGCCTACGAGCGCTGCCTCGCCGACCTTGAAAGCGGCAGCGCGGGCTTCGCCTTCGCCTCGGGCATGGCGGCCACGGCAACCCTGCTCGAGCTGCTGGACAGCGGCAGCCACGTTCTCGCCATGGACGATCTCTATGGCGGCAGCTACCGGCTGTTCCACAACGTCCGGGAGCGCTCGGCCGGCCTCGCCTTCACCTTCGCCGACCTGAGCGACCGGGCCACGGTCGAGGCGGCGCTCCGCCCGGATACCCGCATGATCTGGGTCGAGAGCCCGACCAACCCGCTGCTCAAGCTGGTCGATTTCGAGATGATCGCCGGCATCGCGAGAACGCGCGGCATCCTGACCGTCTGCGACAACACCTTCGCCAGCCCCTACGTCCAGCGGCCGCTGGAGGCAGGCTTCGACGTGGTCATGCATTCAGCCACCAAGTACCTCAACGGCCACTCCGACATGGTCGGCGGGATCGTGGCGGTCGGCGACAATCCGGACCTCGTGGAGCGTCTGGCCTACCTGCAGAACGCCGTCGGCGCGGTCGCCGGGCCCTTCGACAGCTTCCTCGCCCTGCGCGGCCTCAAGACCCTGGCCCTGCGCATGCAGCGCCACTGCGAGAACGCGGCCGTGGTGGCCGAGTACCTGGAGGACCACCTCAAGGTCGAGGCGGTCTACTACCCGGGCCTCGCCAGCCACCCCCAGCACGAGCTGGCGAAGCGCCAGATGAGCCGCTACGGCGGCATGGTCACGGCGGTTCTGGAGGGCGGCCTTCCGGCGGCCAAGCGCTTCCTGGAGCGAGTGCGGATCTTCGCCCTGGCGGAGAGCCTGGGCGGGGTCGAAAGCCTGATCGAGCACCCGGCGATCATGACCCACGCCTCGATCCCGGCCGAGACCCGCGCCCAGCTCGGCATCGGCGACGGGCTGGTCCGGCTCTCGGTCGGAGTCGAGGACGCCGACGACCTGATCGCCGACCTGGCCCAGGCTCTGGGCTGACGGATTTCGAGCCCGGACCGTCCTGGGCTCTGGGCTCCGGGCCCTGGGCTCCGGACTGACGTTCGCAACGCGCGCGATTTCGGGCCTCGCAACCGCCTGTCGGTCCTTGGACCGCCACCGCGCCGGATGCGAATTTAAACCATTCAACCAGTTTTTAACCGAAGTAGGCGAGGCTTCCGGCCTACGTCTTTTTGGTCAATTTATCTGCTTATTGGGATAGCGGTCGGGTCATGCTTCTGATCGTCGGAATGCTTGTGGTCATCGGCTGCACCTTCGGCGGCTACGTCGCCCTGGGCGGCAAGCTGGGCGTGCTGTGGCAGCCCTTCGAGGTCGTGATCATCTGCGGCGCGGCCCTGGGCGCCTTCATCATCGGCAACCCCAGCCCGGTCATCAAGAAGGCGGCCAAGGCCATCGGCCACGTCATGAAGGGCTCGAAGTTCAACAAGGACAGCTATCTGGAGCTGCTGACCCTGCAGTACCAAATCTTCAAGCTGGCCCGCACCAAGGGCTTCCTCGCCCTGGAGCAACACATCGAGAGCCCCGAAGACAGCGCCCTGTTCCAGCAGTTCCCCAAGTTCATCGGCGACCACCATGCGGTGGAGTTCCTCTGCGACTACCTGCGGCTGATCGGCCTCGGCGCCGAGAATCCGCACGAGATGGAAACGCTGATGGACGAGGAGATCGAGACCCATCACCACGAGCAGCACGCCGTGGCCGGCGCCATTCAGACCATGGCCGACGGCATGCCGGCGCTGGGCATCGTCGCGGCGGTGCTGGGCGTCATCAAGACCATGGGCTCGATCACCGAGCCGCCGGAGGTCCTCGGCGCCCTGATCGGCGGCGCCCTGGTCGGCACCTTCCTGGGGGTCTGGATCTCCTACGGCTTTCTGGCCCCGATCGCCGCCAAGGCGCAGGCGGTCTACGACGCCGAGGGCAAGTACTTCCAGTGCATGAAGGCCGGGCTGCTGGCCTACATGCACGGCAGTTCGCCGCCGGTGGCGGTCGAGTTCGCCCGCAAGGCGCTGCTGTCCCACGATCGGCCCAGCTTCTCCGAGGTCGAGCAAGCTCTCGACGGCTTGCCGTCGGTCGGCTAAGCGCCGGTCCCTTTCGGAGCCCGGGCAGAGGCCATGGCGCAGGACGAAAACAGGCCGATCATCATCAAGAAGGTGAAGAAGGGCGGCGGCCATGGCCATCACGGCGGCGCCTGGAAGGTCGCCTACGCCGACTTCGTCACCGCGATGATGGCCTTCTTCCTGCTGCTCTGGCTGCTGAACGCCACCACCGAGGAGCAGAAGCGGGGCATCGCCGACTACTTCTCGCCCCATTCGGTCGCGCCGAGCTCCAGCGGCGCCGGCGGGGTCATGGGCGGCCAGTCGATGGACCTGCAGGGCACCTTGAACAGCGACCGCTCGCCGGTCGGGATCACGATCTCGATTCCCTCCTCGACCGAGGAGGCGGACCCCACGGAGCAGGGCGAGGAGAGCGAGGCGGCCGCGAAGAGCCCGGACGAGATCTCCGACGAGGCGCTTGAACGCGAGCTGGCGGAACGCGAGGCCGAGCAGTTCGAGGCAGCCGAGGCCGCCCTGCGTCAGGCGATCCAGGGCGTGCCCGAGATTCAAGACCTGGCCGAGAACCTGGTCGTCGACCAGACGCCGGAAGGGCTGCGAATCCAGATCGTCGACCGTGAGAACACCTCGATGTTCCCCAGCGGCAGCGCACAGATGTATGGCCGGACCCAGCAACTCATGGGGCTGGTTGCCGACGCCATCGCGGGCCTGCCGAACCGGGTCGCGATCAAGGGCCACACCGACGCGACGCCCTTCTCCAGCGGCTCCGGCTACTCCAACTGGGAACTCTCCACCGATCGGGCCAACGCCAGCCGACGGGCCCTGCTGGATGCCGGGCTGGACCCCCGCCGGATCGAATCGGTGGCCGGCCGGGCCGATCAGGAACCCCTGATCGCGGAGGATCCTTACTCGCCCCGGAACCGACGCATCTCGGTCATCCTGCTGCGCGGGAACAAGACCCAGATCGGCGGCTCCGGAGTGGGCGGCGACTCCGACGGCTGATCCTGCCCTCCGTGCGCCCTCGGTCGCTGTGCCGGCGTCTTGGCACTGGCCTCCGCCCCCCAGAACCTGTCATAATCCGTCCGAGCCAAGATCAGGACCCCAACCGGCGGCGGCGAAGAGGTATTGGGAGGGCAGCACAACCATGCCTATAGAAATCGCAAGAGGCTTAGCCTCCGGGGCGAGCGCAAGGCGCCGGACCGCGGCACCGTCATGAAGACCGAGACCCCCGGCAAGGAAGCCCGGCCGCCGAGGGGCGGAGGGCTGCGCCGCCACGAGGTTCTGCTGCCGCCGGCGCACACCTTCTACGTCATGGCCGAATCGCCCTGCCCCTACCTGCCCGGGCAGCTCGAACGCAAGCTCTTCACCGAACTGCGGCCCGAAGACGCGGGCGCCTTCTACGCCAGCCTGTCGCGCGGCGGCTTCCGCCGCAGCCACAACTTCGCCTACCGGCCGGCCTGCACGGGCTGCACCGCCTGCGTGCCCGTGCGGATCGATGCCGCGGCCTTCCATCTGTCCAGGTCGTTGCGCCGCATCGCCCGGATGAACCGCGACCTCGTCGCCCGCGAGCGCCAGGCGCGCGCGACGACCGAGCAGTTTCGCATCTTCGCGCGCTACATCACGACACGCCATGCCGACGGCGAGATGGCCAACATGTCCTTCGGCGACTACCGCAGCATGGTCGAGGAAAGCGTCCTGGACACCAAGCTGATCGAGTTCCGCAGCGCCGCAGGGGATCTCGTCGCCGGCCTGCTGACCGATTGGTCGGGCGATGGCGCCTCGGCGGTTTACAGCTTCTTCGATCCGGCGCTCGCCGAACGCAGCCTCGGCAGCTACATGGTGCTCTGGCTGGTCGAGGAATGCCGGCGCCGCGGCCTGCCCTATGTCTACCTCGGATATTGGATCGAAGGGTCGCGCAAGATGTCCTACAAGGCGCGCTTCCGGCCGCTGGAATCGCTGGGTCCCTCGGGCTGGCAGAAGCTGGTGCCGGCCGACGCGCCGGCCTGAGATCCGACCGCCCGAATTCGATCGCCCGACACCTTGTCGATCCGCGCTCCAGGCGTCGCCGCATCGCCGGCCCGCCGCTCGAAACCGCGCAATCGATCCAAGCGAAGAACATTCTTGCATCGGAAGTCTATGCCATCGGTTGTCTTTCCGGACATCCTAGGCTTAATTAGCGCCACACCTGTTCGGCGCGGCCCGCGCCGAGGCGCAGGAACGGTCTTCCCGGCGGCCGAAGTCGAAGTTGCGGGGGACGGAATCACGTGCGGCGAAGCGGACGCTTTCGGAGAACAGTCCGGCGCGCCACCAAACAGGGAGAAAACGCAATGGATCGTCGTTCTTTCATCAAAAAGGCGAGTGTGGCTGCAGGCGGGGCCGCTGCGGCGACGACCTTGGCGTCGCCAGCCGTTGCCCAAGCGCGCAAGGAAATGGTCATCGTTTCGAGCTGGCCGCGCGACTTCCCGGGCCTCGGTCTCAGCGCACAACGCCTGGCCCAGCGCATCACCGACATGACCGAAGGCCGGATCACGACGCAGTACTTCGCCTCCGGCGAACGCGTCGGCGGATTCGACGTCTTCGACGAAGTGGCCTCCGGCAACGCCCAGGCCTACAACTCGGCGGACTACTACTGGAAGGGCAAGCACCCGGGCTGGGCCTTCTTCACCTCGGTGCCCTTCGGACTGACCTATACCGAGCAGAGCGCCTGGATCAATCACCTGGGCGGCCAGGAGCTCTGGGACGAGCTGGCCGGCGAGTTCGGCCTGAAGGCGCTGCCTTCGGGCAACACCGGCGTGCAGATGGGCGGCTGGTTCAACAAGGAGATCGAGACGGTCGACGACCTCAAGGGCCTGAAGATGCGCATCCCGGGTCTCGGCGGCGACGTCATGGCCAAGGTCGGCGCCTCGCCGGTCTCCCTGCCGGGCAGCCAGATCTACGAGAACCTGGTGTCCGGCGCGATCGACGCCACCGAGTGGGTCGGCCCCTACAACGACTACTTCCTCAAGTTCTACGAGGCGGCCAAGTATTACTATTATCCCGGCATGCACGAGCCCGGCGGCTTCATCTCCTTCGGCATGAACAAGTCCTGGTGGGGCGGCCTGACCAAGTCCGAGCAGATTTCCATCGAGGCGGCTTGCCAGATGGAGTGCGAGATCGCGATGTCGGAGAACAACGCCAACAACGCGACCTACCTCAACCGGCTGATCAACGAGCACGGCGTCGAGCTGCGCGAGTTCGGCGACGAGATCTACGACAGCTTCGGGGACGCGGCGACAGAGGTCATGGAAGAGGCGCGCAAGCACAGCGACCTGGCGAACCGGATCTACGAGAGCTTCGCCAAGGCCCGCAAGGACGTCGCCGGCTGGATGAAGCTGTCCGACGTCGGCTATTCGCTGAAGCGCAACCGGGTTCTCGGCCTCTAGCGGGCCGGGGTCGGCAAGACCTGAGCGAGGGGCGGAGCCTGCGGCTCCGTCCCGACCTTCCGCCCGGAATCTTGTGACCGTCGCGCGATGGCTGACGCCGCATCCCACGGAAAGGTGGACGAGTACCTGCCGAGCGGGCCGGTCTTGGGCGTTCGCTACCTCGGCTGGACCATCGTCGCCACCCTCGTCGTCTTTCTGCTCAACGCCTACCTGAAGTTCTGGCTGGGCTGGCCCGGGGTTGCCGCGGCCTTCGGCGGCGGCGGCGCCCTCGCCTGGTTGCACGTCCTGTTCTACCTCGCGGCGGTCGCGGCCCCGGCGGTCTTCGTCGTCAAGACCAAGGACCGCAGCCTGCGCCGGGACGGCCAGGCGATGACCGCCCTGGCCGCCTACATCACCCGGGCGGCCTTCTGGATGGTGTTCCTGGTCGGGATCGTCGACGCGGCGATCTCCTTCCTGCGGGTCGAGGGGCTGCTGGAAGGCGTTGTCGGCCAGGAGTTGGCTCAGGATCTCGGCCGCAACCAGTTCCGCGGCCCCTACATCCACATGCCCCTGATCGGCCTTTCCCTGGTCGTCGCGATCTTCACCCGGACCTTGGGCTTCACCTGGCTCGCCCTGCTCGTGGTCCTGGCCGAACTGCAGATCGTGCTCTCGCGTTTCGTCTTCTCCTATGAACAGGCCTTCATGGGCGACCTCGTGCGCTTCTGGTACGGCGGCCTGTTCCTCTTCGCCAGCGCGCACACCCTGCTCGAGGACGGCCACGTCCGGGTCGACGTGCTCTACGCCGCCTTTACCGAGCGGACCAAGGGCCTGGTCAACGCGGCGGGCGCCCTGGTGCTCGGGATCCCGCTCTGCTGGGTGGTCCTGGCCATCGGCTTCAGCCAGCGCTCGAGCATCATCGCCAGCCCGCTCCTCGCCTTCGAAGTGACCCAGGCCGGCTTCGGGATGTACGTCAAGTATCTGCTGGCGGGCTTCCTGGCGATCTTCGCCGCTTCGATGATGATCCAGTTCGCGGCCACCCTCCTGGAAGGCGTCGCCGACTACCGCGGCGAGCCCGGCAAGCGCCGGGTGGCATCCGAGACCGCGCACTGAGGGACGGAGGCAACGAGACGGCCCCATGGAGCTGCTTTTCCTCGCCCTGCTGATCGTCCTGATGATTTGGGCTCTGGGCTCCGGCTTTCCGGTGGCCTTCGCCCTGCCGGGTTCGGCTATCCTTGCCATCGCCGCCGCCGCCCTGGCCGGCTGGCTCTTCGCCGGCGACACCGGCGCCTATTTCGCCCAGGGCGGTCCGGTCCAGTGGCTGACCGCCGGGGTCACCAATTTCCGCGGCATCTATTGGGAGGCCGAGCGCGACACACTGATCGCCATCCCGCTCTTCGTGTTCATGGGGATCATGCTGCAACGCTCGAAGATCGCCGAGGACCTGCTGGTCACCATGGCGCAGCTCTTCGGGCCGATGCCCGGCGGCTTGGGCATCTCCGTGGTCTTCGTCGGCGCGCTCCTGGCCGCCACCACCGGCATCGTGGGTGCGACCGTGGTCGCGATGGGCCTGATCTCCCTGCCCGCGATGATGCGCAACAAGTACTCCAACCCCCTGGCGACCGGCACCATCGCCGCTTCGGGCACCCTGGGCCAGATCATCCCGCCCTCGATCGTGCTGATCATCCTGGCGGACCAGCTCGCCAGCGCCGTCGACCAGGCGAGCACCACCCGCAAGGCGCTCTACAAGGAAGCGACCGGCGAGCTCTCGATGCCCTCGGCCTTCGACATCGTCTCGACCAGCGCCGGCGACATGTTCATGGGCGCCTTCGTCCCGGGCTTCGTGCTGGTCCTGGTCTACATGGCCTTCATCCTGATCCTCGCCCTGCTGCGCCCCAAGGTGGCGCCGCCGGTGCCCTTCGAGGGCCGCTTCGACACCGCCTTCGCGTTCAGGGTCCTGCTGATCCTGGTGCCGCCCCTGACCCTGATCTTCGTGGTCCTCGGCTCGATCATCATGGGCATCGCCACGGTCAACCAGGCCGGCGCGATCGGCGCCGTCGGCGCGACCATCATGGCCGGCTACCGGCTCGCGGAAGGCAGCCCCGGGGCCTACCGGCCGGGGATCCTGGCCGTGGCCTCGGTCATCGCCCTGGCCCTGATCACCAACATCGCGCCGATCAACGTCAAGAACATCCAGACCGGCGGCGACGTGGTCGCCCTGGTCCTCGCGGTCATCGCCGCCGCCGGATTCCTGGCTTCCGTGATCTGGAGCTTCTGGCGGACCTTCAAGATCGAGGACACCCTGCGCGGCGTCATGCTGGATACCGCGAAGACGACCTCCCTAGTCTTCATCATCCTGCTGGGCGCCGCCATGCTGACGGCCGCCTTCCGCGCCTTCGGCGGCGAGGAGCTGGTGCGCGAGTTCCTGACCGGCCTGCCCGGCGGCTTCTGGACCCAGTTCGTCATCGTGATGGCGGTGATCTTCCTGCTCGGCTTCTTTCTCGACTTCATCGAGATCGCCGTGGTGGTGGTGCCGATCGTCGCGCCGATCCTGCTGGCCGATCCCTCGGCCAACGTCACCGCGGTCTGGCTGGGGGTCATGATCGGCCTCAACATCCAGACCTCCTTTCTGACCCCGCCCTTCGGCTTCGCCCTCTTCTACCTGCGCGGCGTCGCCCCCCCGTCGGTGCGGACGGTCCAGATCTACAAGGGCGTGATCGCCTTCATCGGCCTGCAGCTACTGGCCCTGGTGATCGTCGGCGCCTTCCCGACCCTGGTGAACCACCTGCCGAACCGGATCTCCCTGACCTCGGACACCGCGCCGCCGCCGATCAACCCGAAGCTCCAGTACTGCCTGGAAGAGCATATCTTCGGAGTCTACGAGCGGCGCGGCGCGGAGATCCGGGCAACGATCCAGACGGCGCGCGGACTCGAGATCGGCTACCTGCCCGAAAAGCACCAGACGGCCTTCACGACCAGCCTCGACAAGGCCGAGGCGACCTTCGGCCTGATCGAGGAGATCCGCAAGGCCGAGGCGGCGGTCGCGGCGCGCAGCGACGCCTATCGCCCGCTCCATGTCGAGGTCCGGGCGATCCAGTCCGACATGGCGCGCCACGATCTCGAGATCCGCGAGCTCAAGACGCAGATCAGCCGGATCCGCGGCGAGAACGCGGAAGATCAGAGCCGGAAGGCCGAACTGGAAGAAGAAGTGGCGACCCTGGAGGCGGAGCGCGAGGCGCTGGCCGCCTCGATCCCGGAGGCCTGGGAGGAGGAGAACAAGACCTTCACCGGCTTCCTCAAGACGGCGGAGCGAGCCCGGGCCACCTATCGCCGCAACGTCGACGACGCCTACAAGGCGGTGCGCGAGCTGACCGCGGTCGTCGCCGACGCCGGCGCCCTGGCGGCGCTCGAAGCCGAGATCAGGGGACTCGGCAACGTCGTCGCCGGCAGCCCGCCCGCCGAGGCCGGCGACCGGGTCGCCGAGATCGCCAAGCTGGTCGGCCGGGTCGAGGGCGCCAGCGCCATCCGCTCGCCGCTGAACAAGGCCCGCCGCACCCTCAAGGCCAAGACCCCGGACGTCCAGGCCGCAACCACGGAGATCGACACCGCGATCGCCGCCTACGCCGAGGACCTGGCCTGGCGACAGAGGGCGGCGGCCGAGCTGCTGCCCGGGCTCCAGGCCTACGAGGCCGGGATCCGCGACACCATCGGCCTGCGCCAGCAGCGACGCCTGCCCGACGCCGAGGCGGTCGCCGTGGCCAGCTGCAACGCCCACCACCGGGACATCTCGCTGCATTTCTAGCGCCGGGAGCGCCGGGCCCGGGCCTTCGGGGCCGGGCTCGCCTGTCACGGAAATGCCCCGGAAATGCCCGGTTTGGGGCCGTCCCGGGCAACCCGATGTTTACCATCCCCGACGTAGTCTGCTCGCCAGCGATGGCCGGCGCGCGGGCGCCGGTCGCGATTAACCTCCAGGTAAGGAGCGGATCGGACCAGGCGATGCGGCGGCTCGTGGCACTCCTCTGCACCCTGCCCCTCGTGGCCTGGAGCCTCCCGGCAAAGGCCGACCCCCTCCACGATGCGGCCCAGGACGGCGACCTCGCCCGGGTCGAGGCCCTGCTCGCCCAGGGCCGCTCGCCCGACGCGACCGGCAGCGACGGCAACACCGCGCTCTACGCCGCCGCCTACCGGGGCAACGCGGAGGTCGTCGAGGCCCTGCTGGCCAGGGGCGCCGACGCGACCCGCGCCGGCCGCAAGGAGATCTCGCCGCTGCACGCCGCGATCGGCCGCGGTCACGTCGAGATCGCTGAGCGGCTGATCGAGGCCGGGGCCGACGTCGACCGCCGGACCACGAAGGGCGAGACGCCCTTGCACCGGGCGGCCAAGACCGGGACCGCGGTCACCGAGCTGCTGGTCAACTGGGGCGCCGAGCTCGAGCTGCGCGACTCCCGCCGGCGGAGCGCCCTGCACATCGCGACCGCCGGCGGCGTCCTGGGCAGCGTTTTCGTTCTGGTCAAGTTCGGCAGCGACGTCGAGGCCCGCGACGCCGAGGGGCGCACGCCGCTGCACCTCGCCGCCGCCCGCGGCCACGCCACCTCGGCCGAGGTGCTGCTGCTCCACGGCGCCGAGGTCAACGCCCGGGACGCCGACGGCCGGACCCCTCTCGCGCTGGCCCTCAAGAAGGGCCACCGGGGGGTCGCCGCCGCCCTGCGGCGACGCGGCGCCCGCGAGTGAATGCCGGGGGCCGAGCGCAGAGGAACAAAGGGCCGCGGACAGAGGGCCCGCTGGAAACGGAAGGATCGAGACGAAGATGAAGATCATCGGCGCCTGCCTCACCCTCTGCCTGCTGCTCGCCGTCGGCGGCATGATCGCGACCCGCGACTTCCACCCCGCCGCCGCCAGCGCCAGCGGGGCGCCGGCCCTGCACCGCGCCGCCCTGGCCGGCGACCTTGGGCGGGTCGAGGCCTTGCTGGCGCAAGGCGTTCCGGTCGAGATCCGCGATGCCTCCGGCAACACGGCCCTGCATCCGGCCGCCAGCATGGGTCACGTCGAGATCGCCCGGCTGCTGATCGAGGCCGGCGCGTCGGTCGATGGCAACAACGCCCTCGCCTTCACGCCGCTGCATCAGGCCGCGGCCTTCGGCCAGCTGAAGGTCGCCGAGCTCTTGATCGAGAAGGGCGCCGACGTCAACGCACGCCAGCAGCAGGGCGCCTCGCCCCTGCACCTGGCGGCGATGGGCGGCCAGGGCCGCCTGGTCGCGCTGCTGCTCTCGGCCGAGGCCGAGGTCGACGCCCGCAACGACAAGGACGCGACGCCCCTGGACCTGGCGGTCCTGATGGGCGAGGCCGCGGTGGTCGGCCAGCTGCTCGACCGCGGCGCGGCCCTCAGCGGAGGTGCCGGCAGCGGGCAGTCCTCGCTCGCCCTGGCCCGCGAGTTGGGCCATCACGAGGTGGTCGCCGTCCTGGCGCAGTACAGCGTGACCGACTGATTCCGGCGCGTCGGGAGCGAGCTACTCTGCCTTGCCCCGGCCCTTTGCCAGCAGCTTCCAGGCCAGAGGCAGGGCCGCGGCGGCCAAGGCCAGCTTCAGCGCGTCGCCGAGCAGGAAAGGCGTCAGGCCGGCGCTCAGCGCGACCGTGAAGGCGGCATCCATGGTCAGGGCCTTTGCCGAGGCCAGG
>JAAUXY010069821.1_pt1 | contig 16527 bp, 16 predicted proteins | sample 7278121 | NCBI WGS metagenome assembly JAAUXY01 (sample SAMN14350117, study PRJNA611818) | marine sediment metagenome | isolation source: surface marine sediment (1.8m) | place: French Polynesia: Moorea | collected 2018-08 | reverse complement strand
TAGCTGGGCTATGTAACTGTTGTCGCAACGCCGAAGAGGGGCGATCAGGCAAGCCAGATGGAGAAGTTATTTCGGTAGCATTCCTTAGATCGTTCCTGAGTCCTACGCCCTCTTAGAAACCTTTCTGACTCAGGCGTTCGTAATGTAGATAGTGTTCTCCTCGTCCTCGCATTTTCAGGGTATAGGACGTATTATTTCAACAAATCAGCGTATAATGTTATGCTGATTAAGAACAGACAGAAACGCAATGAGGTGACTAAGACTATGTTTCAACTCGTGATGGCATTGTGCATATTAATTTTTCCATCCTTAGTTACTGCCTACCAAATGAGTGGTCGCGTGCTCCGCGTCGACAATGGAAACACCGTGACAATTGTGGATTCCAACAATGTCCAACACACGGTACGCCTACAAGATATCCAGGCACCAGGACTAAACAAACCCAAGGGGATACAATCACGTAGAAATTTGCAGGAGATGATTGGAGGCAGACACGTCATTATCGATTATGATCCAAGTAGGGGATATCAGTCGCCAACAGGACGGATCTATCTGGGTAATACGGATGTCAACCTTAAACAGATTGAAGGAGGTATGGCCAAGTTCCAATCAAGTGGGTTGCCCATCGACGAAAAGCTTGAAGAACGGTATCAAACTGCTCAGGAGCAAGCAAAAACCGAAAAACGAGGCATTTGGTATGAATCCCCTAAGACAGCAGAATCGCCTAAATACGAACGAAGGCTGATGACGCCCAATGAGCTTAAGCCCTATGCACGAGGAAACTACCCCCCGCTGACGCAAAGGCAACACTTCATATACCGCACAGGTCCAGAAGATAGCTCCCAAGTTATAGGTGGAAACGCGGATCAATACGCGCCTCTTCCCGATCGGCGGCGCATGTTCTATGGGTATCGTGACACCGGCTCGAAAGTACCGAGTGAAGCTGTCAATGAACAAATATCCGTGCCGAAGAAAAAACGCACTGTACCACCGCAGGGTTTAGCACCGAGGTTTCGCTTTATGGCACCTCCGTTTGCGCCGGCCATTCCGTACTGGGCCTATCCTCCTCGTTTTCCATCAAAGTAACTTTGATGGGATATAAGCTTATGGAGTCAATGGGCTCTACCCTGCTCATGGGTTAGGATTTGTTTTGTTTGAATGTCTATAAATTCTCAATCAAACTGAGCTTGAACGGTTAGGTGAGTATCGCCTAAGTGCGACAGGCTCCTGGTTGAGGATTTATTCGAGTGACATATTGCTGAAACCGTAAATAAGATGAAACCGGCTACTTAGGAACATCCAATGCGAATCGAAAGTAAGAAAACATCATGGCCTCAATCAAGGGCAACCCTATACCATCAGAACTTAACCTGAATCGCAAAACTCGGATCTTGGAGATTACTTTTGATGATGGCGCTCATTTCAAGCTATCCTGCGAGTATCTGCGCATATTCTCTCCGTCCGCTGAGGCCAAAGCTGCTCGGCAGAGAGGAGAATGGATTACCGGTAAACAGCAAGTGAACATTGAGCGTATCACCCCTGTAGGTAACTACGCCGTGCAGATAGTGTTCGATGATAACCACGATTCGGGAGTATACTCTTGGCAAACTCTTTATGAACTGGGCCGTAATCGGGACGAAAACTGGACGCATTATCTTAAAGAGGTCCAGCAAACAATAACGGCGGAGAGCGCATCGTTAGAAACAATTGATATAAGAATTCTTTATTTCGCAACCCTCGTCAATCAGTTAGGCCTAGAGTCTGAGCAAGTCCGCTTACCCAAAGAAGTGAATACGGTCTCGCAGCTCCTGGCATGGCTACGAGAGCGAGATGGGAAGTGGTCTAGTAATCTAAATGAAGGCGGATTAACCGTCACAGTGAACAGACAATTCGCCCAGCCCGATACACAAATCAAGTCGGATGACGATGTTTCTATCACTCCGATTTATTCCTCAGGCGTAACGCGTTAAGCATCATTGCCTTAACACTCTAAAACTGGCTGGTTCTCGCTTGCTAAACGCTTAATTAGTGCATGTACTGCACCATCAAGCTGCGATAGCGCTCCACCAGTTCACCCTTATTTCCTAAGAGATTGAAAATCGCCAGTAATCCACTGCGACCTATACCGTTACGAAACTTGCTGTCTTTGCGCATGATCTCCAGCAACAGCTCCATGGCGCCTTCGTAGTCATCCTTGATGAGTCTTAGTGCGCAAAGCTGGTAACGCGCCTCCAAATTGGCCTTTTGCCCAGCTACCTGATGCTCTAGAATCTGTTGCGAAGGGGCTTGGTGGGCCGCAATTAGAAATCCGACATGTACCAGCAGATCACGAATCTCTGGGGCGGCGCGTTTATTTTCAGGCATTGAGCTCAGTAACCCATATGCCTCTTCGTGTCGTTGCTCGCGCACTAGTAACTTCGCCAAGGTTAGAGGAATGCGCAGGTTTTCCGGATAGGCTACCGCTGCCTCTGCTAGCATTTTGAATGCTTGTTCCTTGCTTCCCGGTTGAAAGGCCTCCACAGCGTGGCCTATCGCGATATCCGAGTCTAACGCTACATATCGGTTGAGAATAAATACCCTCAAGTTCGTTCTCTGTTTGGAAGCCATGCAGTGTTTCCACAACTTCACGATTCTTGAATAGCTTTAGGGTGGGTAAGCTAGTCACTCCGTATTCTCGAGCTAGTTTGCCATACACTTCTGTATCGAGGTTAACCAATAAGAACTTACCTTCGAATTTGTGCACAAGCTTGTCCAGGATGGGGTAGAGACGCAGGCAGGGCCCAGCATTGGGCGACCAATAGTTCACTATCACCGGCCCCTTTTCGGAATTATCCAAAACGAGGATATCGAAGTTCTCCCGCGTACCCTCAAGAATGTAAGGCGAATCTAAATCGGATATGTGTGCCATGACATTTTAATTGTACAACGTGGTCCACTACACCAAGCTCTGATTAGCTAGTTTAATCTAACTTCTGGACTACTAAAAAAGATGTGTTAAGTCTATTGCTGAAATTGCATTTGTTCACGGTTTATAATTTACGATATTTAATGCCGAATTGAATAGATTAGACCGCTGCTTAGCGCTACTGTCATTTGGTTAAAAGAATGGACAATCTGAAACTCACCTAGACCCAAACTCCGACTACATTTGCTATTAAGTAAAATCTGGAATCTATGTAACCGCTCAGCCATACATACCCCCCGACGGTCTCGTAAAGCATCGGCCATAATCAGCTTTCTAGGAGCCTGTCGGACTCAGGCCATCGTAGCGAGGGAAACCCGTTTGGAACCAGATTTATTGATCGTTTGAGGGAAGATACAGGATGTCGAAGGGTGGAGCCGCCGCTATTTAATAAAAATCGGTAAATCTATTCAAATCCGGCTTTTCCGCAGTAGCTCAGTCCTAACTCCGACAGGCTCCTAGCAAAAGCGGAGTAGCCACTAATTTGAAGGAGTATTTTGATGCCTGGTCGTAAAATTCCGGCTATCTTTCAAGGCTTATACAAGATGCAGACAGAACCAAAATCTCCTTGTGTGAAGGTCTGTGAAATTGACCACTCTTCTGGTTTATGCCGAGGTTGCTGGCGTACACTCGACGAAATTGCTGGCTGGTTAACGTTCACCAGTACAGAGAAACGAGAAGTCTTACAGCTGATCGAAAGCCGAAAGTCAACCAAAGCTCAAGAGGCAGTTATCCCTTCCACCGAGGCCTCCGATAAAAAAATTTAGAATATGATTACAAAACAGCTTGTTAGCGCGTGACTACCCAGCTATCTCTAGAATGCCGGGTAGTTACGTTAGCGCTAGCAGAGGGCCACAAGTGAGATCATCACAGTTGTTAAGCCGAATCCGCCTACCCCAGCAGCCGCATAATTAGAGTTAATATTGACTTAGTCGTCGTCATCGTCATCGTCGTCCGAAGGTCCCCTAGAAACCACGAGGTTGACGCTGCTGCCATTTTCCACCATGGTGTCCTGGCGAGGGACCGTCCTGATGACATTGCCTGCTGAGATGACATTGCTGAATTTTCTTATAATTTTGCCGACTTTCAATTCGGCGGCTTTAATGAATTCTTTGCAGTCCTCTTCTGGTACGTTTCGGCAATCGGGCACTGGAACGTCCCTTATCGGGGGTTGTCCTTTAGAGACTACGAGATCCACCGAAGCACCTGGGCGCACCAACACATCCCTCATGGGGTTCTGACTTATAACCCTATCGGCTTTAACGCTGTTGCTGAACTCAAGGCTCACTGATCCGACTACGAGACCAGCGGCTTCAATCTGCTTTCTGGCCTCTAACTCTTCTAGGCCCACCACATCGGGGACCACAACATTTGGCTGCGGATCATTGGGATCATTGGGGTCGGACCTGTTCGCAAGTTCCATTAAATTGCTGACCCCGTCGCCATCATCGTCAGGCAGCGGCTTATAATCGTTTTCAGAAAAATCTAATGAGGAGGTTTTTCCAGCTTCAACGGTCAGCTGTTTTTGAGCATCTGCGATCAACCAAAATCCATCTGATCGGGAGAGATTCCTAAAGATTGGATCGCGATACTCCCAAACTATCCGAAGCTCGTAGGTCCCTGCTGCGAGATCGATCCGAGTAGATCCCTTCTCCGCGGCAGTGTCCACCGAAAGTTCGCACGTGTTTACGTCAATTGAAACATCACACGTCAAATCTTTTGCCCCAGAAACATTTATAAATGCGCGCCATGTACCCTCTTGGAGGAGCTGTTGCGTACTTTTTGCTGTAGGCATGGCAACCAAAACCCTGGGTTCGATGGCCGTTGGAGCCGATGAATCCGAGCCTGAGTGACAACTCGCTATCACAATGATTAGCAAAACAAAAATATCCCTAAATAACAAATCAAAACCTCCATTTATAGCTGAATGAGACTATGGTCTCACTAGTTCAAGACGTTTATAGGCCTTTTTGTAGCGGTTGCAGAGGAGTTTTCGGGCGTGCAGCGAACATCGATTTAGTCTCTCAGGGCAAGGCGAAATATATAAGAAGCTGTTTTAAAATTATTCTGGTCAGTGCAGGACAAGGCAAACATGGCGAGAAAGCGCGGTTTACATAGGAGTAAGTAAGCATTTTGCTTAGATTTTTAACGCCGCAATGTTCCACCCAAATAACATTAAACCAGCTTCTAAGCCAAAGCCAGAGCCATGGTTTTCGTACTCCAACAACACCATGAGGCGAAGCCGCATGCTAAAGGCCTCAAAAAATATTTTCAAAGGATACAGTACCCCCGAAATGGATGCAGACTCGAGCTGGAGCTTATAAAAAGCGTACTAGGTGGAATTTGCTGCCTCGTTCAATCGAATTATTGAGGTACTTCAGCACCAATATCCACAGAGCCTTTGCCGGCACCATTATCGCCTCCCCCACCACCTCCGCCACCCCCACCGAGGGCAATACCAAGACCTGCGGCAGCCGCCACTCCCATACCGATCAGCACCCATTTCATCACGCCGGTTTTTTGTTCCTTTTTTTGGACCTCAGCGGAGAGATCCTCAGATGGGGTTGAGGCAATCGCTTTTTCAAGTCCAGGGGAGCCTACCAAGATCTTTAGTGGTGAAAAATCGAATCCGCGCAATACGGTGTTACCAGCGAGATCAGCGGCTTGTATATAATATTCAATCCCTGGTGAGCGCATATCATCGGCGGGAATAATCGTGGAATAGCCCCCCTGCTTATCCTTTTTAACCATATTAAGCCGTTTGAAAGTGTCAGCACCGATCACCCGGTAGAACAGGGTTACGTTCTTGACACCCGAATCATCAACCACCTTTATAGAAAAATCCAATGGTTGACCCATGGGCTGAGTTTCATTGTTTGGTTCATGCTCAATTACGGGAGCGCTGATGTCAAGCGCTGGAACTACTCGCTCTTGCGCACTGAGGGGATAGAACGGTTGATAGATCAGACTTGCGAGCACGGTTGCAGTGACAAGATTTTGCAATTTAATCCGTATTCTCATATTTTTATCTCCATGTTTAGTTTTGACGCTCTAGTTAGAAGTCAAAGGTTTGCAGATCGGCCAGGAGATCCTTTGTAAATTCCTTAGTGCAACGAGTATAACATACCGTTCCTATAACATGGCCCAAACGGAAGAAGCAACATGTGTCCTCTTTGTCAATAGTTTACCAGTTGATTTTCCCCCATTTGCTATCCTTTTTAAATAAGGCGATTTTAGCCTGTCTCCAATGGCCTGCTGGAATAACTTGGTCTCCCCTTGGTGTTGTAAGCTTTAAAATCGTAATGGTAGCCGACGCAGAATTCTTACTAGAAATCATGGCAAAGTCAGATATCGAGAGTTCAAGGGCATCATATTCCCTGAAAACCATCCTCAAGATGTCGAGTCGCATCGTCGACATCGTTGAAATCTGCTGCAATTTTTTTAGATCCATTTGTTCGTATGCGCGTTTGAATTCCGCTAATTTAGACCTCACTTGGCCAAGGTCTTCCTTTGTTAAAGGCTTAAGTTTGGAGACCGTCGCAATTTTTGGCTTGCTCGGTTTTCTTACCTCTACACGCTTTTCTTCAGCCTCGGGTCTCACCCCACGCTGTGTTTCGGTTGTTTGATTTGCTCGAAACCTATCCAATTCATTGATCTTCTGCTCAAGTTCTCGTACTTCGGTGTTATCTGGAATAACTGTCTCCGCAATGACTAGAAATTCTCTAGCCTTGAGGAGATCCCCCTCACCGATCGCCCTCTTTGCTAACTCGAGATGATGGCTCGAAATACGTGTTAATCCTCGTTGCGCTTGTTGGCTCTGTGAATCTATAGCCAGAGCCTCTTGATACTTGTCGAACGTAAAACTCCAACGTGTCTTACCAAAGCTTTCATTTGCCTGCGCTACTAAGCTATCCACCTTTTCTTGGCGTTCCCGTTTTAGACGCTTTATTTCAAGGCTCGCATGTAGCTGTCGTTCAGTTTTCACAGTGACGCTTGGTTCTTGCGTAGCCGGTCTAAGGGATTCTTTCATCTCGGGTTTAAGATAGATATAAAATCCTGTTAAGGTGGCCACGATTACTCCAAGAATTGAGGTGGCAAGATGCAGTCTTTTGGTCCACGAGTTGTTTTTTACAGAAGAGACCCTCTCAGCTCCGGGACCAGGGTTTTGAACACACACGGTAGAGCTACGGGTTCCTGATTCAAGACGTTGAGTGCGTATAGAGAGAATAGAGGACTGTTTTGGTTGAGGTCCATTATAAAATCTCTCTTTCTTGGCCTGTTCCGCATACCTTGGGGGAGAGAAATTAATCCCACCGAGTAACATATCTCTAAATTCTTTGGCGCTCTGAGGTCGGTCTGATGCATTGAACCTAAGAGCACAGTCTATCGCAGTCAAAAAATGAGTGGAGTACCGGCCAGAACCGACCACGATGGCCGGTTCTAACTGATCTTGTCCGTTGAACATCAAAGCAAGCTGTCGGTTTAGTGCATCGGTCGGTGGCTTTCCTGAAATAGCCATGTAGGCCGTAGCACCGAGGGCATAAATATCCGTCCAGGGACCTTGATGCAACTCGCCTAGTGAATATTGTTCATACGGTGCAAAGCCAGGAGTCACTAGGACGGTCTGACCCTGAGTTTGATTGCCCAAAGCCTGTCTTGCAGAACCAAAATCAATCAGTACGGGTGTGCGGCCTTTACGTAGATAGATATTAGCCGGTTTTATATCGCAGTGTATAAAGTATGCGGCATGCACGATTTCAAGACCCTTCAGCAAGGGTAAAAGTATTCTCAGCAATGCCGATTCACTGGTTAGTTCACCACGCTTAAAAGTCTTTGATAAATCTTCGCCTTGCTCGTACTCCATAACCATGTAAGCCGTGTTATTTTCCTCGAAGATCATGTACACGGACACAATGTTAGGGTGTGTAAAATGGGCGAGTGTCCTGGATTCGGTTATGAATCGATCGAGCCCCCAACGATAGTTCTCCTCATGCCGGCTTGTTAGAGGGTGTAGGGTGCCGTTGTTAGAGTCACGGGCAGCGAGATCTAGCGGCATGTATTCTTTGATCGCTACCTTTCGATGCAGATTCGCATCAAATGCAAGATAAGTGACGCCAAAGCTGCCCTGACCCAACACGGCCAATATTTCATACCAGAGGAGCTTATAGCCTAAAGATAAGGTACTATGTGCAGTATTTGGTGTAGCCATCAATGGCGAGAATCATCGGTTATTATATCCATTCATGTTACACCAGAATACCGCATTAACTCGAGCGCGGCTACATCACGCGATATGGAGTGGTCCTGTCTCGTTTCAACTAAGCCCTTTGCAGTTGCCTTTGCAAATGAACAGTTCAATAAATTCGGTTTTTATCGGGCAGAAAAATTACTTAATGCCAGAAGGCCATCCAACGGGGATTTTCAAAACTAAAATTAAGGGTTCGGTTTCAGTAACGAAATTAGGACTGACCGGAGATTACCAGGCTGATCGAAGAGTTCACGGAGGACCTGAGAAGGCAGTTCATCACTATCCAGCCGAGAATTACGAGATTTTAATTCGTAAGTACGGTGCATTAACCAGCTCACTCGTTCCAGGTGCATTGGGTGAAAATTTTTCAACTGTCGGGCTTACGGAAAGAAATATCTGTATTGGTGACATCTTTAGTGTGGGGAATGTGTTGCTCCAAGTTAGTCAACCGAGAAGACCCTGCTGGAAAATTAATCACAAATTCGGCATCGAGACTGTTTCACGGTTCATTCAGAGTAATTGCATCACGGGTTGGTATTATAGAGTTCTTGCCGAAGGTGTAATTAACGAAGGCGAGCATATCAATCTAATGGAACGTCTCAACCCAGGAGTCACCGTAGCGAATTTTCTAGGTATCGTAAATAGCCATCGCCCTGATCAAACAAGACTCAAGGAGTTAGAAAATCTCACAGGATTAAGCCAAGTGTGGAAGACACGAGTTAAAAAGCGAGTAGATTGGTTAGAAAAAACCACGCTATAAAATAATCTGGATCGTGTTCCTGCCTATTCTTAAGCGAATTAAATTGTAGTAGCTCACATTTAATCTAACAGAGAGTTTCAGATTTGATCGAGCCTGAATAGCTGCTTTCGGTCACAGGCGGCCATTCAGTAAATCGAGTCTGTTCTACGCCAGACCCGAAAATACGAGCATTCTTTTAAAACTATTTTGTAACTACTCCGGTGGGTATGGCATTCTAGAGATAGCGGAGTAGTCACACTATTTTTTTGATTGTATGCGAAATTTCTCGACAGGCAGGCCACCGATTCCCCAGTTGTCCATATCGACTTCGTCGATCACCACTACTGTAGTATTGGGATTCTTACCCAGTATTTCCTGCAACAGTTGTGTGACCCCCTTGATCAGCATCGACTTTTGATCTGCTGTTGCACCTTCTCGAGTAATTTTTATGTTAACGTAGGGCATGTCAATTCTCCGTTTGGGTAGAAAGAATGGATTCGGAATGGAATACATGCATAGTTCTGAGCAGCACCATCAGAGTAGTGCTGATTACCATGGCACTACTAGCCAGGTAAAGACCGTGACGGTAGCCGCCCTTGGCGTCTGCTATTAGAGCAATTACGGCTGGGGAGAGCATCTGCGCCATACTGTAGGAAAAGGTCATTTTGCCCATCATTTTCGAGGGATAACTGGGGTAGAAGCGCCCTGCCATGGTCAGCACAAGGCTGACAATACCAATAAAGGTGCTGCCAAACAGCACTGCACTCATAATTGCACCGGCTAGTGTTTCACTGATCAGCGGCAAGGCGATACCCAATACCTGCAACAGACCCGCGATAATCAGAGAATTAAGATCACCTATGCGACGGGCCACTCGATCCCAAAGCACACAAGCTGGTGCGGCCGCAAGACCAATCAACAGAAAGACCCAATTCCCTTTTCCTTCAAGTCCAGGCTGTTGATCGACAATGGCAACAATGAAGGTAGCACTGACCACATACCCGACCCCTGCGCAGAAATAGGCCACCATGAAGATACTCAGAAAAAGCTGAGTGGGGGGCCTGTCCTCAAGTGGCTGACCGCTGATGGTGTAGCCACTGTTCCCCGGTCGGGGCAACCAAGCCCAGGCGGGAATGGCCAATACCAGGCCAAAAGCGCTGAGCCACAACCACTGCTCCTGCCAATCAAAATTGGGGCTCATCAGTTCTACCGCTAAGGCGCTGAAAAGAATGCCAACACCAATCCCGGCAAAGTGGATACCTAATTCACTCCGGAAGTGATGGCGAATAAGCCAGTTCAGCACTAATCCGGAGCCTAGCAATAGGCCCGCGGCACTGCTGAGCCCTGCAAATAAACGCAATACCGCCCACAGACGCCAATCGGTAGTCATGGCCATTGCAATTGTGGTCAGAAGCGCTAAGACGATGCCAACGCGGTAGAGCCGGTCCTTCAGTACCATGTTGGAAATCGAGGCAGCGATGAGTGCGCCAAAGAGGTAACCCAAATAATTGATGCTGGCCAACCAAGCGCCTTCGCTGTGACTGAGCCCAGTCTGAGCCTGCATGAGAGGCAAGATAGGCGTATAAGCGAAGCGCGCCACCCCCAACATGAGAATCAGACCGCATACCCCGGCGATTAGTACCTTTATCCGTTCTACCGAGTGAGACATATCGAAAACCGTTGACTGCAGGATGGACATAGATTAATTTGGGTTAAATATCTAATCAATTGAAATTTTTAGATGTAATCGTTCTGTATTGGAGAACAATATGGAAATGGTCTCGCTGCGCACATTTCTTGCCGTAATCGAAGAGGGGGGTATCCAAGCGGCTTCACGCAAGCTCAATACCGTGCAGTCCAATGTCACCTCTAGAATTAAGCGGCTAGAAGAAGAGTTGGGTAACACGCTATTCTACCGAGAAGGTCGAAGATTAAGGCTGGCACCCGCAGGGCGGGTGTTGCAAGGCTACGCTGAACGGATACTGTCGCTTGCGCAGCAAACGAAAAATGCCGTCAATCAGGTTGGACACCAAACTGGTGAACTCCGAATAGGCAGTATGGAGACTTTTGCGGCAGTACGACTTCCGCCGATATTGAAACAGGTGCGGAATGTTCATCGAGGTCTCAACCTTAAGGTAGAGACACATACAAGTAAGCAATTGGTCGAATTAGTGCGCACCCACAAACTTGATTGCGCTTTGGTCGGTGGCCCAGTAGATCATCCGAACTTAGTATCGGATATCGTGCTCAGGGAAGAGCTGGTGCTCATTTCTGCTCTTGAGTTCGAGTCCGAGCATTTACCTTTGATCCTGTTTCGCGAAGGTTGTGCATATCGCGCACGAGCTTTGGATTGGCAGCGGGAATGTGGTCACCCTGATATCGAAGTTATGGAGCTGGGAACGTTGGATGGCATTCTCGGCTGTGTTGCGATTGGGCTCGGTCGTACTTTAATGCCAAGTTGGGTAGTAGACAGTTCTCTTTATGCCGATCAACTTCGCATCGAGAAATTACCAGACCATATTGCTCACATTCCGACTGTATTAATTCGTCATCGAGATATACCACCTTTAACAGCAATTTTAACTTTGCATGAAGCCGTTCCGAGCGGTGAGGATTAGTCGGTAACCAAATGGCCACCCGGGGTCAAAAGTACTCATACTGTTGAGTGGCCCGTAGATCTCAGTACAGCCATCAGCGGTCACTAGGGGTAGATACTTCTCAATTAAGTAGCCTCCAAGGTGTTTGTGATATCAATTACAACCTAAACCAGATAATTTTCTTTCGGTTCTTATTCGTTCATCAGCTCCATAATCTGCCTTTCAACCTCAGGGTGATCGAACTCTCGTCCGCCGATAGCGCGGTAGCGTACCTGTCCTTGTTTATCGATTAAAAAGCTTGTTGGCAATCCGACAACACGATAGGCGTGAGAGATTGCACTCTCCTTGTCGAACAAAATGGTAAAAGTTGGGTCGACCTCAAGCTGGCCCATATAGGCAAAGACGTGATCACCCTCTTCCATCTGGTTAACGGCGATAACAGTGAAATTTTCGCTATTAAATTTCTGGTACAGCCTTTCCATCGATGGCATTTCTCGCCGGCAGGGCGGACACCAGGTAGCCCAGAAATTAAGTAACACCACTTTTCCCCGAAGGTCTTTAAGACTGTGTTTGTTTTCATCCATATCTTCGAGTGTGAAATCAGGTGCTGGCACCGGTTTTGGCAACGCGGTCATGCTATGCCCCAGCTTAGGCTGTTTTTCCCATGCTGAGTATGCAGGCCAGGCTACAAGGCTGGATAACAGTAACCATACTGCTGTTGACATAAATTTATTGTTCAGATAATTGTTCAGGTGCACAACGAAGCCTCTCGAATTTGTCACTATATTGAATACCGTTGATTTTCCATTTGTATGAAAGATCAAAGCTGCTTTCCCTGGGTAATTTTATAGTCGTAAAACCTTGCTGCCAATCACCCGCATAGAATGTGCCCTTGTCTGGAAGTAATGTCCAAGAAAAGGTGACACCAGCGTTACGCCACTGTTCGATCCATTGCTTTTTGGTCTTTATGGGATAGTTGTTACCATCCTTATCTGTGTAATACCAGTCAGCCACATCGTAATCTAACCGTTGATGTGATGTATTTTTGATTACAGTGCCAAATACACAATAAGAAGCTATTTCCTCGAGTTCTTTTTCGGGAAATTTATGTGACATGTAGATCGCGCGGATGAAATCGGGCAACAGCTGGATCAGTTCTATACTGAAGCCTTCGCTCTCGGCTATCCAGGAGTATAGTCCGCTGTTTTCATTCTTTTGCACAGTGACATTGGCAGCATTAGCATGCGGCGATAAACCATATACCAGAGTGACAAACAATAATGAAATAAATTTTTTAATGCTTGATTCCTCACTAATCATTTTTGTCGTGTCATTCCGAACTGATTTAGGGAACTCTTTATGATCTATCAACTGATCGCGCCGTTTGACTTTCGCAAAACACGAAATCGAGTACCCGGCAATGGCGGGTCCTCTGGTGGTCCGGCGAAACATTGCGCGATCGACATCCATTTCTCTGCCGTTTCGCCGACAACAGCTAGTGAGGTGTCTGAGATGTTGCGCACCTGTGTAACGACCTGACAAAATTCCGTCGCATTGCCTTCAACTCGATTCTTATCACTCGGCGTATACCATTCCCAGAAGCCCCCCAATGGCGCCATTAAGCGCACGTAAGGTACATCCTGCGGCACTTCAAACCCGCGATTGGCGAATGTCCAACCAAAAGTATTAACGCCGAGAACGGCGATGTTCTTGATACGATCCGAATTGATTCGCTCGATACCCAGCGCGTCATAGATCTCCTGACCGTGGGCCCAGGTTTCCATTTGACGTGCGGTGATACTTGAACGAACACTCATCTCGGGACCCACCCACTTCACACGGGCTTTCGGATCAATGTCGCTGAAGCGCTGACACATTCTACGGTAAAATTCATGCCACTTATCACGCAGCTTGCAACCGCATAGTCCATCCAGACAAACACGTTCGAAGTCCCGCATTCGGCCTTCCACTTCTGCCGCGCGTGCACGGGCAAAAAACTTTAGCAACGCCTGCTGATCATTTAATGATAAATCAGCCGCTTGGTTCCAGAGATGCAGATGCCTAATGACTTCATTGATCGTCCAGTCTTTAAACTGTGTTTTCAGTTCGTAATCTTCATCGGCCAGCGGTGAAATCAAGTCGTTTAGCGCGTCACTCTCGTCGCGAAAATCCGATACTTGTTGAAACATTTTTGGTTTCTTAGAAGGACCTATTTCACAAGCAAATATACGGTAATCTTGAGGAGATGATTTCTCATAGTCGTCCCGCTGAGGGGCCGCGTGCGTTGCAGGAACTGGACCCCTGGAGATTGTACAGCGGCGGGATAGAAGATTTACTTACCGACTAACAAAACCATGGAACGTGAACTAACCTCATAGTTTAGGGAATTCGTAAGCGGTTCTTCACAACCAGGCTCAACGATATCCAGCGGTGCAATTAGACTTGTGTCCATGACTCGGTGCCACTGCTGTTCCTCAAGCACAGGCAACTCGAAGGTCAGACTCTCCCAGTAAGCGTTCATGGCGAGATAGAGATTCTCGGCGGCACCATCAGGACCAATAGCGCGCAAGCACTTCGCTAACGTCCGACAATGATACGACCAGTCTGGGTGGTAGGATTTAACACCATGCCACTCAACAGATACGGTTGCACCACTGTTGTCAGGAAGGAATGATTCCCGTCGCAGCACGGCATACTGCCGGCGGAATTGAATCAACAAGCGGAAGAAGCGTACCAGACCCTCGTTACGATTAGCCTGCTCCCAATCCAACCAGCTGATTTCGTTGTCCTGGCAATAGGCGTTATTGTTGCCTCTTTGAGAGTTTCCCATTTCATCGCCTGAGAGAATCATCGGAACACCATGTGCTAACAGTAATAGGACGGCCATATTTTTGGTTTGCCGAGCACGCAAGGCACTGATCTCCGGCACATCCGTTGGACCTTCGACGCCACAATTCCAAGATAGGTTATCATTGTGACCATCTCGGCCATTTTCGCCGTTTTCCAGGTTATGTTTTTCGTTGTAGGAGACAACATCAGCTAGCGTGAAGCCGTCGTGACACGTTATAAAATTAATGCTGTGATAGGGGTGCCTGTCGCTGGTCTGATACAAATCGGCACTCCCCGTTAGCCGCATAGCCAACGCCGGCACCATGCCGGGGTCACCGCGCACGAATCGGCGTATATCGTCGCGAAATTTTCCGTTCCACTCAGCCCAGCGGCTCCAGGCTGGAAAACTGCCGACCTGGTAGAGTCCGGCAGCATCCCAGGCTTCAGCGATAATTTTTGTGTTGGCTAGTACGGGGTCTTCCGCGATGCGCTCTAGCAGTGGGGGATCCGGCAGCACTGAGCCATCCCGACCACGGCCGAGAATAGAGGCGAGATCAAAACGAAAGCCGTCTACATGCATCTCAGTAACCCAGTAGTGCAGGCTGTCCATAATCAGATCGCGCACCACGGGGTGGTTGCAATTGACTGTATTACCACAGCCAGAGTAGTTATGATATGTGCCGTCGGATGGATCGATAATATAATAAATTGAATTATCGATGCCGCGCAATGACAGGGTCGGACCACGCTCATCGCCTTCCGCTGTGTGGTTAAAGACGACGTCTAAAATCACCTCTATCCCCGCCTTGTGGAAGGCTTTGATCATTTCCTTAAATTCGCATAACTCGTTGCACTGTGGCTGCTGCGTTGCGTATGAGGCCTTGGGCGCAAAGAACGAGATCGGGTGGTAACCCCAATAATTCAACAAGCGCTCACCGGTGTTTGGATTTATACGATCGCTGTCAGCTTCTTCAAATTCGTAAACGGGCAATAGCTCGACCGCAGTAATGCCCAATGATTTCAGGTAGGGGATTTTCTCGGTTAGTCCCAGAAAAGTACCCGGGTGCTGAACACAGGAAGAGGGATGCCGGGTAAAGCCTCGCACATGCAACTCGTAAATGATGGAGTCCGCAAGCGGAATATTAAGCGGTTGATCATCCTCCCAGTCAAAGTCAGTGTCGATCACCACCGAACGCCGGGGGTACCGCTGCGCGACAATGGGTCCTTCAGCGTCAGCACCCCACTGGGGACGCCCGGCGACAGCGTGCGCATAGGGATCAAGAAGAAGCTGCCCGCGATCGAAGCGGTGAATCGACGTATGATCGTTATCGGTGCGATCCAGTCGGTATCCATAGTGAACACCCACTTCGAGGTTATCGATGAGTGCGTGCCATATATTCCCTGTCTTATTAATGCGCGGATCCAAAGGTATCTCGGTTTCGGATTCGGGATTTTCCGGCAGAAAAAGAATCAACGTGACCTCGGTGGCGTGCTTTGAAAACAGGGAAAAATTGATTCCTCCACGTTGCACCGAGGCACCTAAGGGAAGCGCTGAACCACGGGACACCGTCAACCTCTGAGAACCAAACTCGATGCGGTTAACGCTTGGATAAGATTTCGCGAGAACCGCTCCATTGTACGCATTAGTAGTATCCATTGTCATATACCTACCCTCAGCTTAGGAGCCCGTCGGACTTAGGCGATCGTAGCAAGGGAAAGACGGTTTGAGGCAGATGTTTCGATCGTTTGAGGCGAATAGCCGTAGCTATTTAACGAAAAGGATCGGGAAATCTGTTCAAATCCGACTTTTTCACAATAGATCAGTCCTACGTCCGACAGGCTCCTAGCCCAACGTTAAGCGGATTGCCGTCTTTACAACAACCCTCTAAGAATTGGTTTGTTTAATTATAAAACATCCGAAATCTAATAGCTTAATAAATCTAATAGCTTAATTACGGTCTTGAAAAACGCATCCCTTGCCTTCCCCCCCGCTGCTGAAATGTAAAGTAAAATGATCGGTCCCTCAGCCTATACAGCAGTGGAGCGAAAATCCATTTACTTTTAAGCAACTTAGATGTGAATTGGGTACCCATAGCAATGGAAATTTGCCACCAAGGTCCCAACCATAGTTTAACGAAATAAATCTGTAGGT
>JAAUXY010058115.1_pt1 | contig 16530 bp, 13 predicted proteins | sample 7278121 | NCBI WGS metagenome assembly JAAUXY01 (sample SAMN14350117, study PRJNA611818) | marine sediment metagenome | isolation source: surface marine sediment (1.8m) | place: French Polynesia: Moorea | collected 2018-08 | reverse complement strand
TCGTAGGACATGTGTCCAATCCGCACGGCGCGCCCCCACTCATCGGGTTTTTCTTCGAAAAGTCGGTTGTTCCAGGTTTGTCCGAGTTCTGCAGATTCCGGATAGCGTTGACGTAACAGGCCGTTCAGCCGTTCGTAAGCGCTGATCGCGCCGCTCCCATCATCTTCTTCAGTCAGGATCTCGTAGCCTGCCTGAAACAAAGCGCCTTCCTCGTCGAAGCGATAGAAGATCAGCACGTCCAGGCCGGCGAGCTTGCCGTCGAAGGCGATAACACCGATGCGTCGGTTCGCCGGCACTTCTTCCGGGTGTAACGCGATGACGTCCCGTAGGGTCATGCCCCAGGTCGCATCACGGAAGTCCGCCGCGTGTGTCCACGCAGAGCTGAGGGAGATGAGCAGAGCGGCTCCCATGAGCATGACGGTCTTAGCGGCGGATTTGTCGTTTTGCATAATCAAAGATATGGGGGCGTTAGACTTCTGGTTCAACGGTCAGGATACCCAGAAATCGTCAAGCATCCGTGAAATAGCCTCTATAGTGTGTCTTCTCGAGTCAAACAAATCTACAAACACGATTGCTGCCGACCTCGAAAAAACTGAATGATAGGCGTGTATAAACCAGATTTTTTTGTCACCGATCCAATCTTAGTCTATGCGCACAGGTAAACATACGTCGCGCAATTCCGCTGACAAAGCGGGTGAAAGAAGCGGAGGCAGAGAAAATGGCAGAGGCATTCTTAGAGGTCGAAGAGCGCGCAGATCGCAGCGAGCTTCAGGCAGTCAGCGTTGCCGCAGGTGACGGTATAGGCCCGGAAATCACCGCGGCTGCGTTGCAAGTGATGGAGGCTGCGCGGGTCCCCCTCACTTTTCAACACATTGATATGGGGCTGCAGTGCTGGCAGCGGGGATTGAGCTCAGGTGTGCCGTCAGGCAGCTGGGAGGCTATCCGGGAAACCGGAGTGCTTCTCAAAGGTCCGATGACGACGCCGCAGGGCTCAGGAATGAAAAGCCTGAACGTTACGCTCCGTAAGAGCCTTGGTTTGTTTGCGAACGTCAGGCCGGTGCGCGCCTATGTGCCGTTCATTGCATCCCATCATCCTGGCGCCGATCTCGTCATCATTCGGGAAAACGAGGAAGACCTGTATGCGGGCATCGAGCACCGACAGACGCAGGACGTCGTGCAGTGCCTGAAACTGGTGTCCCGCTCGGGATGCGAACGCATCATCCGATACGCGTTCGAGTTTGTCATGAGCCGCAAACGCAGGCGCCTGACGTGCATGACAAAAGACAACATCATGAAGCTGACGGATGGCCTGTTTCATCAGGTATTCGACGAAATCGCGGAAGAATACCCGGAGGTCGAAACGGATCACATGATCGTAGACATCGGCATGGCCCGAGTTGCCAACGAGCCGGAAGCGTTCGATGTCATTGTGACGCCGAATCTCTACGGCGACATCGTTTCGGATATTGCAGCTGAAGTGACGGGCTCCGTCGGTCTGGCCCCGTCCGCCAACATCGGCGATAGCATCGGAATATTCGAAGCCATACACGGTTCAGCGCCGGACATAGCCGGCAAGAACATTGCCAACCCATCCGGACTGCTGCTGTCCTCGGTGAAGATGCTGGCGCACCTCGGTATGGGAGAACAGGCTGAGCTTATCCACAACGCCTGGCTGCGCACGATAGAAGACGGCGTGCACACACCGGACGTATTTGGTTCGCGGCACAGTAAAACACGTGTGGGCACTGACGAGTTTGCCGACGCGGTCATCCAGCGTCTCGGTGAACAGGCGGTGAACCTCGGGCGGGCACACTATCCGCGGCGCAAGCTTCTGACATCTCCACGCAAACCCGTGGCCTGGCAGGAACGCAGGCTGGTGGGTGTTGATCTATTCATTCAGGCACAGGACGTGCCTCAGGCGCTCGCGGATGATCTCCACGCAGCGTCGCGCGCGACCCACCTGGACCTCACCATGATTACCAATCGCGGCGTTCAGGTCTGGCCTTCCGGTGCGCCTGAAACCTTTTGCACCGACCATTGGCGCTGCCGCTTTCTGATGCACGCGGATAGTCCATATGTCCTGTGCAACCGCGACATCTTTGCCCTCGCGGCGCTGTTGGATTCGGCAGGCATCGATATCGTAAAAACCGAGCACCTGTACGAGTTCGACGGCACGCCGGGGTATTCCATGGGTCAGGGCCAGTAGGTGGCGGCTAAACAGGTCGTGCGGCGATGGTAATCGTTCAGACGTTGCGGTTTACTTCCCTGATCGGCAACGGGAGAGACGAATATGGCAACTGCTACCGGTAACAATAAGGTTGAGGGCCTGCATCATCTTGCGGTCTGCACGGCCAACATGAAAGAGCAGATCGAGTTTTTCACCGACAAGCTCGGCATGGAGCTGCAGGCGCTCTACTGGATGCATGGTGTGGAGAACACCTGGCATGGGTTTTTGCGCCTCAACGATGAAAGCTCGATTGCGTTTGTCTGCAATCCGGACATTGCCGGGATTCCCCGGGTGCTCGGCAGCTCACATGCGGGCAATCCAGGCGCCAACTCCGCCGGCGGCACAATGCAGCATCTGGCGATGAAAGTGGCCAATCACGAAGAGCTCATGAACATGCGCGATCGTCTGCGCTCGAAAGGCGTGCCGGTGATGGGACCGATCGAGCATGGTCTCTGTCAGTCGATCTACTTTGCCGGACCGGAAAATCTATCTCTCGAGCTCAGCTACTCGAATGAGCCGATCGACAACGAGGAGTGGATCGATCCCGAAGTTGTGGAACTCGCCGGCATCAGCGCGGAAGAGCTCGATCGCTACAAGAATCCGGCAGCTTACGAAGGTCAGGGTGGCAGCGTGGCGCAGCCGGACGTCACCACGGCGCCCGGACCTCATATGACCAACTATCCCGAAGGTGCGTACGAGTTCATCATGAACCGCAGCGACGAAGAGGTGCTGAACTCGGTGCCGAGCGATCCGCCGGTCAAGCTTTCCGCCTAGGTGCGAATGGCGTCCCAGGCGCAGGGCAGCGCCAGCGGGCCGCGAAATGCCCAGCCGGAAAATGGCACCTCCCCGGTGAGGTGCGGATTCACGACACGCTCAAAAAAACGCGGCAAAGCAACTTCAGCGATGAGCTCGCGTGATGCCCAGGCGCCGGCGCAGTAGTGGGGTCCGGCGCCGAAGCTCAGATTCCCGCTGATGTCCCGGGTAATGTCGAAGCGATCGGGCTCGTCGAAATGGCGCTCGTCGCGATTGCCGGAGCTGAACATTAGAAAGACCCGGTCTTCCGGCTCGAAAGTCACCCCCTCGTAGGTGAAGGTCTGCGCAACGCGCCTTGGAGACATGCCAATCGGCGAAATCCAGCGCGCGTACTCCTCGAAGACCTGCAGCCAGCTGACCTCACCGGCCGTCACCATTGCCAGTTGCTCGGGGTGCGTCAAGAGTGCCCAGATGGCCCCGGCAATGGCGTCCCTAGGTTCGTTCTGGCCGCCGGATATGGCGAGCTTCACGTTGGCGCGGATCTGCGTGTCGCTCAAACCTGCCTGCAGCTGCACCGAGAGCAACGAATGGTCGGGATTGGCGGTCACGACGGGCAGCTGCTCATCGATGCTGTTGTCGATGGCTGCCGTACAGTCGTGGCAATGTGCTTCCACTTCGGGATCGCCGATGTAGTTGGCGCAGCCATCGATCATGCCCTGGCTCACGCGGTTCATCTCGTCCGCATCCATGTTGGTCAGTCCGGTCATCGCACACAGCGCGCGTCCGGACGCGGGCATGGCATAGGCCCAGAAAAGATCCGCCTCGTGCATTGCCGCCAGTTCGTCGAGCACCGCGTCGGTGTCCCTGCGGAACTGCCCTGACCAGACTTCGCGGACCGTTTGTGGCGACATCGACGGGTAGATGGCGCGGCGTTCGTCCATGTGCGCGCGGCCATCCTTGCGCATCAGGTTCTCACCCATGAGCTGCGTCATGAGGCCCTGGGGCTGCTCGGAGGAGAAAACCTCGGTGCGTTTCTCGTTGACGGCAATGTCGTCGCGGCGGGTGATCAGCGTCGCGTCGAGCTGTGGAACATAGGCAATGGGCGCACGCTCACGCATCGCGGCAAGATCCGGGTAGGGATCCGCGGTGAAGCGGTTGTGGTCGATATCGTATACGGGTGCGTTGGACATGTTCGCTTCCAAACCTCGTGGGCAGAGTAGCAGAAACATGCGCAAGATCGATCAGGTATTGTGCCGGGGCATAGGTCACAATGGCGGCGTGAATGAGCCTGCTGCAGAAGAACGTCCATCCAGAGCCGCGGCGCACCGGGCCCGTATCGATGCGGTCATTGCGTACATGGAGCATCATCTCGACGAAGATCTGAGCCTCGAGCGCCTGGGCGAGGTGGCGTGCTTTTCGCCGTTTCACTTTCATCGCCAGTTTCATGCCGCAACGGGGATGACCGCGGCTGAGCTGGTGCGCCTGCTGCGGTTGCGGCGGGCGGCGCTGCGCCTGGCGTTCAACCCGCTCGTCAGCGTCACGGACGTGGCGCTCGATCATGGCTTCGGCTCAGCCGAGGCTTTCAGTCGTGCCTTCAAGCGTGTCTACGGGCGGTCGCCGGCAGCGTTCCGCAAGAGTCCCGCATGGCGTGCCGAAGCCGTGCCGGTGGTGCCTTCCTATCAGGAGTCCAGAATGAACAAACATGTGGAAATCGTCGAGTTTCCCACCACCCGTGTCGCCTGTGTCGAGTACCAGGGCCCCGAGCCGCGTTCGTTGAGCGCGACGATGCAGCTGGTGGCATGGCGTCGCGAAAACGGCGTGTCTCCGGATCAGGGTATGACGCTCGGCGTGCACTATTCGGACCCGCGCACGACGCCACCGGAGGATTTCCGCCTCGACATCTGTGTGAGCTACGACGGCGAGATTGCGCCCAACGAACATGGCGTGATTGCCAAGACCATTCCCGGCGGCCGCTGCGCGCGCATGCGTCATCTCGGCAGCCGCAACTGGATGCCGGAGCCGGACTATTTATACGCGCAGTGGCTGCCCGACAGCGATGAGACGCCGCGTGACTTCCCGCTCTTTTTCCACTACGTGAACGTGGGCCCGGATGTCCGTGATGCGGACATGATTACCGATATTTACCTTCCCCTGGTCTAGATCAGCTGTCGCGCTTGATGCCGAATTCTGCGAACACCTCATGCGTGTGTTCGCCCAGCGTCGGTGGTCGCTGGTAGAAGGTGGTTGCCGAGCGGCTGAACTTGATGGGATTTCCCGACAGCATACTTCCTGGATTTTCTCCAGGCATATCAAACGGTTGCAGCATATTTCGTGCTGCAACGTGAGGATCCGCGAACACCTCGGCCATTGCGTTCGCCGGCCCGCAGGGCACCTCGCCGCCGATCGCTTCGAGAATCTCAGCTTTTGTCCGGCTACAGGTCCAGGCCTCGATTGCCGCTTCGGTGAACTCGCGGTTCTTGGCCCGCCGGAGATTGGACGACGTGCGCTCATCTTCAATCAGATCTTCCCTGCCCATGGCTTTGCAGAGGATCGACCAGTGCCGCTCCACGGGCGCCGCAATGGCAATGCGGCCGTCGCTTGCGGGAAACATGCCGAATGGCACCAGCGCGCGATCGGAGGCTTTACGCTCTTTACCGGTGAGCCCGAAAGCAGCAACGTTGGACTTCAAGAGCGCCAGCACGCCGTCGTACATGGCAACGTCGAAAAACTCTCCCTGGCCGCTTGCTCTGGCGCGATGCACCGCGGCGAGGAGACCCAGAGCCATCAGCGTGCCCGGGTAAATATCGGCAATGGCCACCGACCAGAGGTCGCCCGTGGCTTCCACCAGGCCACCAAAACTTTGGCCGGCCACGTCGAGACACGGCCAGTCTGAGTAGGGGCTTTCTCCGGTTCTGGGATCGCCGAAACCGCGCACCGCACCGTAGACGATCCGCGGATTGCGCTCGGCAATCGTCTCGTAGCTCAAACCCAGCTCGTCCATCACGCCGGCGCGCATGTTTTCGACGATGGCGTCTGCCTGTTCACACATCGTGAGCAGGATTTCCTTGTCCTCGGGATTCTTCAGATCCAGGACGACGCTGCGCTTGTTGCGATTCACTCCGGCAAAGGACATGCCGTAGTCGGCGCCGGCGTCGGTGCCTCGGGCGGCGTGGCCGTAGTCCGGTGGGAAGGGCGGCACCATGCGGAAGCCGTCACCGGTTGGCGGCTCGACCTTGATGACGTTGGCGCCGAGGTCAGCAAGTAACACGGTGCCGAACGGACCTGCATAAGCCATGGTGCAGTCGATGATGGTGAGATCGTCCAGCGGTCCGGTGCGCGGTTCGGTGCTCATATTGCCTCCGTTAGTTGCCGAGTTCAGGTTGCAGCGCTGCGTAGATGGCGTGGAGATGGTCGATCATGGCGTCGCTCGAGCGAAATCCCTGCTGAAAAATCGGCACACAGTCCATGGACACGTAGTCGAACCCGAGCTCACGCAGCTCTATGAGGCGTCGCTTCAATAGATCCGGCTCCGCATAGAAACGCTTGCGCTCCTCTTTGTTGAGCGCATCGGGTGAGAGCGACATCTGCAGCTCGAGCGTTGCCGGGTCGCGGTCGATCGCCTCACAGTATTGCGTCAGCTGCGCGAGCTTGTCCTCGAGCGGTGGGTCACCCGGCGCGTTCATACCGATCCAGCCGTCAGCCAGCTCTGCCACCCGTTTGAGCGCCTGTGGACGCGTGCCGCCGATCCAGATCGGCAGCTTGTCTCCCTGCGGTGGCTTGGGTTCCATGGCCATCTCGTCGATTTGATAATACTTGCCCTGAAAATTGACGTGCTCATCGCGCCAGTAAGCGCGTAAAAGCTCGATGCCTTCAGTGAGCCGGGCCCCACGGGAACGAAAGTCTTCGCCGAGCGCCTCGTATTCCGACTCCTGCCAGCCGATGCCAACCCCGAGGCGTACGCGTCCGGCTGACAAGGTGTCCAATGTGGCCACTTGCTTGGCAACGAGGGTAGGGTGACGCTGGGGCAGCACGAGCACGCCGGTGCCGAGCGTCATGCGTTCGGTAACGGCTGCTGCGTAGGACAGCAGCATGAACGCTTCCATGATCGGCATGGTGGGTGCGTAGTAAGGTTTGCGTCGTGTGTCGGTTGGGAATCCCATGAGCACGTGATCGAACATGTCGAGCTCATCAAAGCCGATCTGCTCGATGGCTTTGATGAGTTTCGTCACGCCCGTTGGCCCCTCGCGATACATCACGCTCGGGAAGACGACGGAGATTTTCATTACGCTCGGCTACTCCTCGCCGGCACTTTCCAATGCCGCGTCGAGAATGGCACGCTCCCGGCCGCGTGGATCGTTCACGACGGCAGACGTATCGTCAAACACCATTGTGGCGCGATTTTCCGTGTCATATGCCGGCCATTCCGGCAGCCCCGCATGATTGGGATTACCGCTCCTCGCAAAGGCCAGCCAGGCTTCGGACATCACGTCCGCCAGCGCCTGCTGCGCTTCGCCCGTGCCCGACATGGATTCGGACTTGGCGACGTTGTCGAAGACGAAGCCGATGTCGAGCGCGTGGGTGGCACCCCACTTCCCACCTTCCACGGGAGTCGCCCAGCTGAGGTAGTACTGATAGACCGGTGCGTCTCCCTGCAGGGCTTTGCGATCGGCAAGCGTGAAGCTGCCGCGACCGAATACGCCGTTGTCGGTCAGCGCTTCGAACAGCAGATTCGGCGCATCGAGATCCGGATGGAGCTCACGGTAGCCATCGATGATCGTTGCAGGGTCCGCGCCGGGGATGGCCGCCGCCATCGCCTCGGGCAGTGTCTCCCAGGTGAGCTCGAAGAGCTCGGGGCGTGCGGCGCCGTACAGCATCGACATTTCGGTCTGGGTGCTGCCGATCATGAGTGGCACGGAGGCGGAGACCACAGGCGCGTCCGGTGTGAACGGGTGACGCAGGTTGTGTACGCCATCGACGACGGGGCGGTTGCCAATGCCAATCTGGTGTTTTTCGACCGCCGCCATGGCAGCCTCGGCAATGGTTTCTGTGGGCAACGTGCGGATGGTATCGATGTTGCTTTCGTCGACGCCGAGCTCTTCCAGAAGCGCGGCCGTGCCGGCTTTGGCGTCCTCGATGTCCATGAGCTCGAGCCCGGGACCACTCTGCACAACTGCGCGATGGAAGAGACCACCTGCCGCTTCCATGGCCATCAGCGTGCTGACTTTCCAGCCGCCGCCGGATTCGCCGAAGATGAGCACGTTGTCAGGATCGCCACCAAAATTGGCGATGTTGTCGCGTACCCATTCGAGTGAGGCAACGAGGTCCAGCATGCCGGCGTTACCCGAACCCTGGAATGCCTCCCCGTATTCGTCCAGATACAGATAACCGAACACGTTCAGACGATGATTGACGGTCACGACGACCACATCACCGCGGGTTGCCAGTCGAGTCCCGTCGTACACGTTGGATGAGCCGGAGCCGGTGGTGAAGCCGCCGCCGTGGAACCAGACCATGACCGGCCGTTTCGCATCGTCGGTGCCTGGCGTCCACACGTTTAGAAACAAACAGTCTTCGCTCAAAGCGGGTGCGGGATCCGGTAACCATGAGTCGAACAGGCTCAAGCCGCCGCGGGGTGGCTGCGGCGAAGAGTTGCCGTAGGCGATGGCCGCAGCGGGCTCCGTCCATGGCTCCGGCGGTGCCGGTGGCGCGAATCGAGTGGTGGCCGTATCCGCGCCGTAGCGGATACCTTTGAATACCTGTATGTCGCCATCCATCAAGCCCTGGACGGGGCCGTACTCGGTCGCCGCCAGCGGGCCGGCGGGCGCGGTGCTTGCCGGGTCGTCAGCGGTGGATGTTGCGTCGCTTGTTGATTGCTGTGCAGTTTCAGGTTGGCAGGCCGCTGCGAACAGCAGCAATGCGCCCGCAGCGATACTGCGCGCCCCCTGCCATAGATGATGAGTCCCCATGTTTATCTCCCCTCATGATGCAGACCTCTCATGCAAAAGCGCATTGCTATCGAAGTCAAGGCCCGGTGGTGCCTCTCCTATGGTGCAGCGCCTGGCAACTCCGCCGGCTCGTCCCGGTGAAAGCCGTTGAACACCTGCGTATTGCGTGCCGGTCCGGGTTTGAACACAAAGCTCGAGGCGCCGTTATGTATTCCGCCATCCACGCGGAAATCTGCGCCGGTGACGTACGCTGCGACTTCCGAAAGGAGAAAGACCACCATGGCCGATATCTCAGCAGCGACGCCCATGCGGGCGAGCGGGATTTTCTGCGTGACGCCTGCGATGGCGCCATGATCCTGCTCGGGATAGCGATCGAGTCCGGCGGTGGAGATGAAGCCCGGGATGACGCAGTTCACTCGAACCCCGTCGCGGCCCCATTCGGTGGCGGCGCTGGCAGTGAAGTTGGAAAGGCCCGCACGCGCGGCGCCATTGTGGGCCATGCCGGCCATCCCGTTGCCATGATCTGCGCCGATGTTGACGATACTGCCGCCGTGCTCGCGCATGCTTTGCGTGAAGAGCTCGCGCGCAACGAGGAAGTAGCTGGTGAGATTGTTGTGCAGAACGGCGTTCCAGCCATTGAGGCTCAAATCTGCGAGGTGGGCCGGGAACTGTCCGCCGGCGGCATTGACCAGGCCGTCGAAATGCCCAGCGCATTCGATGGCATCGGTCACCAGGCGTTTGACCGCGGCCTCGTCCCTGAGCTCTGCCGTGAAGCAGCCTTTGACGAGGCCACCGTCGGCTTCGATTTCCGCGCGCGTTTTATCGAGCTTCTCCTGCGTGCGCCCGGCGAGCACCACCGCAGCGCCGAGGCTCGTGAGCTCGTGCGCGATACAACGGCCCAGGCCGCCGCCGCCACCGGCGACAAACACGGTTTTTCCTGCGAACAGATCCGGTCGGAATCCGGACTGGTACCCCATGACAACCTCCAGCTTCTCCAATCGGTGTCATAATACGCGTCTTGACCAGATGAGCGGGAGGGGACGCCATGTCAGAGTCGAAACCCAGGGTAGATACCGTGCGCCTGCAGCGGGTAAGTAAAGCGTTCTGGGAGTCAGCGGCGCTGTTCAGCGCCATAGAGCTGGGCGTCTTTACGGCCATTGAACGGGGCAGCAACAACGTCGCCGCGGTTGCCGCGACTCTCGAGATCGAGGAAGTCAATGCGGAACGTCTCTTGACCGTGCTCGCTGCCATGGAGCTGATCGCTCGTGAGGGGGAGACGTTTACCAACGCGCCGGATGTTGCCCGGTTCCTGGTGGAGGATTCGCCCAGCTACGCGGGCGCCTGGATGCTCTTCAGCAAGCCGCGCTGGTCCGACTGGGGAGAGCTGACGCGCCATCTCAGGGTACGCGCGGAAGACCAGCGCGTGCTCGGCCGCTACGACGACAGCTTCGACGTGCCGGCTGCGAGACGCTATCACGAGGCGACGTACTCCGTTGGCATGGGCGCCGCGCGGCGTTTTCACAAGCAGGTGGACCTGAGTGGGCGCGCCAAGATCATGGATCTGGGCGGCGGCTCCGGGTGTTACTGCATCGTGGGTGCAAAAACCCATACCGGTCTCAAAGCGGAAGTTCTGGATCTGCCGGCCGTTGTCGAGGTGACCCGGGAGTTCATTGCCGAAAACGGCGTTGCGGATCACGTAAGCGCGTCAGCCTGTGACTTCACGAAAGACCCGCTGCCGCAGGACGCGGACGTTGCCATCATGGCTTCCAATCTGCCCCAGTACGGTCGCGAGATCATAGGCGGGGTGGTGCAGCGTGTGTACGACGCCTTGCTTCCCGGGGGCGAATTTCATCTCATCGGCGAGACCATTGATGCCGATCGCAGCGGTCCGCTTGCGCCTGCGCTCTGGGGTCTCGCCGAAGCGGTCAGTCATTCGACGGGGCTTGCGCATACCGTTGACGAATGTGTGGGCTACCTGGAAGCGGCCGGGTTTCAGAATGTCAGCGCCAACGAATTCATCCCGCAGACGCTGACGCGGATTACGGGCAGCAAGCCCGGCTAATCTCCCTGAGCAGCAAGCTCTTCGGCAAGGCGCGCGCCGCGCAGCACGTTCGGCAGCGCGTAGTTCCCTTCGTGGCACGCGTATTCGAACAGCGGTCCGGCGGTCACGCCGCGTGACGCCTGGTCGGTGGTCATGGGGGCCGATACCGTCCACGGCTGCGTGAAGCTAGCGGAATCTTCCACCGTAAACACGTAATCAATGGTTGTCTCATCGATGCGGGTCAGGCGCTCCGTGATTTTCAGTCCCGGCCGTGCGGCGCGCCACGGCCACGCCCAGTAGTAGTCGCGCTTGTCGGCAAATCCCCCGGATTCGATGACTAGCGTGTCATCGTCCCAGCGGCCGCGGGCATCACCTAGCCACTGTCCCACGGCCTGTGGAATCGATGGACGCCCGTCCAGCGGAATGATGCGGTACTCGTGGTACATCTCGTGGTTGATGACCAGATGATCTTCGGTCTGGAAGATCTGGAAGTTCATGTTGTAAGGCTGCAGCGGCGCCATGGTGACGCCGTCGGACAGACAGCGTTCGCCCGTGTCCAGATCGGCGTAGGTGTCGAATGGTCCCACGCCGTAGCGGGCGCGCTGGGCATCGGATGCTGCTTTCGCCTCGGGGCGCCATGGAATGCGGCCGTCGGGTGGATCGACAATCAAGGCAACGCGTCCGTCGCTCAGCGCCTTCATGCCCGGATCCAGCCATTCGCGGTTGTAGCCGCCGACGCTTCCCGGAGGCGGCGCTTCTTCCATTGCCTGCCAGCGGGCCTCAGCCTGGGTTTCGAGTGCCGCGCGTTCTTCCTCGGTGAGGCTCTCTTTATCAGCCAGCGCGTCGGGTCGCTCGAGGGGAGTGAGCGTGGCCGTGGTCCAGATCCCCTGCAGGTCGGGTGTGCCCCACGGCGTTCTCGGCGCTTCCGCCATGGCGGAGCTGACGGTCAGGCCAAGGACGAGGCCAAGCAGCTTATTCATCTTCAGACTCCTTGCTCAGGTGGCCGTACATGCGCTCCTCGACAAATTCGACGCACTTGAAGTCGAGCAGCTGTGCGTTGGCATCCATGTTTTTGTAGAGCAGAACGCTCACGCTCCATGGCTTCGTATACACTGCAGGATCCGTCAGAGTGGCCTCGTAGCGTAGGTGGTGGGGGGTCTCCAGCGTGTAACGTTCCTCGACCACAAGTGCCGCGCTATGGTGATTGCCGGCGCGGTCGAGCCAGGTGTCACCCACCTGGGCGGTCACGTCGACTACCAGCGTGTCACCCTCCCAGCGGCCCAGGGAATGCCCCATCCAGGTATCCACAGGCGCGTCGAAGCCCTCTTTGTCGAGATAGATGGTGCGACTTGCCTGTGCAAACTCGTAGGCGATGAACACGTGGTCCACCGTCTGCACGACCTGCAGCGGGTAGGGCATATAGTTCGCCCGGGGTACGCCGGGCATGAAACACTGGCGCGCCGGGTCCAGCTGCTCACGTGATTCGAAGTTCTTGCGTTGCTGTTCCCGTGCAGCGGGCTGATAGGGAATCATGCCGCCTTTGACGATGCCGAGACCGCCGCGAGCGGCGGCAAATGCGTCCGGTTTGTCGCCAGGGCCCGCGTACGCCGGGTGCGGCTCGATGTTCAAATGGGCGCTGCTCTGAGCCTGCCAGATGCCGTTCATGTCGGGTTTACCCCAAGCGTCGCGCGGTAGCTCCGCAGCGTCAACGGCGTTGCCGATCAGGCAGGCACAGATAAAGAGAATCAGACGGTTCAAGCGTTCCCCCCGCAAACGGTCTGCGGGGAGCTTAGCATGCCGTCAGCGTCAGCGGCTCTATTTCGCGTGTAGTCTCACGGGCAGCTCGGTGATGCCGCGGATGAAGCTCGAGTTGAGAAACTTGGGCTCGCCGACGAGCTCCACCTGCTCGAAGCGCTGCATGATCTCCTCCCACAGAATTCGCAGCTGCATCTCAGCCAGACGGTTGCCGAGACAGCGGTGAATGCCGTAGCCAAAAGAGAGGTGCTGTCGGGCGTTGGGGCGATCGATGATGAGGTCATTCGGGTTGTCGAAGTGCTCGTCGTCGCGGTTGCCCGACAGGTACCAGATGGCAACCTTGTCCCACTTCTTGATGGTCTTGCCGCGTATCTCGACGTCTTCCATGGCCGTGCGGCACATGTGCGCCACGGGCGATTGCCAGCGGATCACCTCGGAGACCATGTTGGGAATGAGGTCGGGATTGTCGCGCAGCTTGTCGTATTGATCAGGGAAGCGGTTCAGCGCCTGCACCCCGGCGCTGATGGAATTCCGCGTGGTGTCATTGCCGCCGACGATGAGCAGGAGCACGTTGCCCAGGAATTCGTTGGGCGCCATGTTTTTCGTCGACTCGCCATGGGCAAGAAACGAAATCAGGTCGCTGCCTGGCTCAGCCTTCTGCCGGGACTGCCAGACCTCGTTGAAATACTCGAAACACTTCCAGATTTCGGCGAAACCCTCCGCCGGGGTTTCGAAATAGTCGGGATCACCAATCCGTTCCACCGTGTCGGACCAGTGAATCAAGAGGTGCCGGTCGTCCTGCGGCACGTCGAACAGCGTTGCCAGCATGCGGCCCGTGAGCTCAACCGATACCTCCCGCACCCAGTTGAACGTTTCGTCCGTCGGCAGGTTGTCGAGAATGTCCTGAGCGCGTTCGCGGATGAGGACACCGAGCTCCGCCAGGTGCGTTGGCGTGAACATGGGCGCAACCACTTTGCGCTGCTCATCGTGCAGCGGCTGATCCTGCATGATGAACATTGGCAGGTGGAACATTGCCGGCGGAGGCTCCTGCAACGGGCGGCCACCTAACCGGATGCCACCATTCATGATGTCGGAAGAAAAGAGCTGCTGGTGGGTGTCGACGTATTTGACGTCATCAAATTTTGTCAACGACCAGTATGGGCCGAACATGCTGTCCTCGGTGAAGTGCACGGGATCCTCCGCGCGCAGGCGATCGAACACCTGGAGCTCTTTGTCCTGTTCGAACCAGTAGCCGTTGCCGGGGTCGAGCTTCGCAAGCTCCACGGCCGCTGGATCTGCGTCATCGGCAAGGCGCCACTTTTCGCGCGTCTCGGCGTTGGAAACCTCGCGATCGAAGTCGGGCTGCTGCGGTCTTTCGGACATTGTTCGGTACTTCTCGCTTGCAAACTGGAGAGGTCATACTATGCCAGAAGCCGGGTGAGGGAGGAGTAAAACCGTGCGGATTCTGAAGCTCATGCTGATTCTTGCGCTGTCGGGCGCCGCGCATGCACAACCGTCAGCAGCCCTCGAGCGCTTTGTGGTGACCAAGGCGCCGGCGCTTCTGCTGCGTAACGTCCGGGTCATAGACGGTACGGGTACGGACGCCCGGGAGAATCGGGACGTTTACATCCTGGATGGTCGGATTGCTGGGCTCGGTCCAACCGGGTCACTGGACGTGCAGCCGGGCACGGAGGAGCACAACCTTTACGGAGCCACGCTGCTGCCGGGCTACGTCATGGTGCATGAGCACCTGATGTACCCGGCGAACAGCGCAACCTACTTTTATGTGACCAATCAGCCCATTCTGTTCCCGCGCCTCTATCTTGCCGCCGGCGTCACCACGGCCCGCACCGCAGGCGGGGTCAACGTATCGCAGGACATCAACATCAAGGCTGAGATAGACGCCGGTCGGTTGGCCGGCCCCTCTCTCGATGTCACGTCGCCGCACATGGTGGGTGGGCTCGGCGCCGGGCAGGCTTTCCCATATGGCGTCATTGGCCTTTCCAATATCCGCACGCCGGACGATGCCCGGCAGTTTGTCGACTATTGGGCGACCCGGGGAGTGACGTCGTTCAAGTCGCATACGCATGTCAGCCGGGCCGTGCTGCGCGCAGGTCTCGAGGCTGCGCACGAACGCGGCATGAAGTTCACGAGTCATCTGTGCAGCGTCACCTACCGTGAAGCCGCTGAGATGGGCGTCGACAACATCGAGCACGGTTTTTTCGAGATGACGGACTTTGTGGCCGGCAAGGAACAGGACGTTTGTCCCGACGCCAGAAGTGATCTCGCCAACCTCAGTCCGGACGATGCTGAGGTGAGCGAGCTGCTGGATCTGCTGATTTCCAGAGGGGTTGCCGTGACGTCAACGCTGCCTGTGTTCGTGCGTAACCATCCGATCCTGGGGGCGCTGCCGGAATCTGCGCTCAATCTCTTGAATGCGCCCAGCCAGGCGGCCTATCTCAGGCGCCGCGAGCAGGCGCTTGCGGTCGGGGAGGCGCGACTGGCCGAGGTGGATGCTCGTCTGCGCGGCGCGATGGCGCTGACCAGGGCGTTTCACGATCGTGGTGGACTGCTGCTCGTCGGCACTGACCCGACGGGCATGGGCGGCACAATTGCCGGACATGCGAACTTCGAAGCCATAGAGCTCCTGGTCGAGGCTGGCTTCACTCCGCTCGAGGCTATCAAGGTGGCCACGGTAAACGGAGCGGCATACCTGGAGCGGGACGACATTGGCGCCATAGCGCTCGGCAAGCGTGCAGATCTGGTGGTGATCGACGGTAAACCGGACTGGAACATCAAAGACGTTCGTAAGGTGCGTTGGGTTGTCAAAGAAGGTGTCGTGTACGACAGCCGTCAGCTCTTCGATTCCGCCCGCGGCGGTATTGGCGGTCCGGGCGTCTGATTGGTGCAGAAGGAGAGGGCGGAATGAAACACTCGCAAGCGCGTATTTTGACCACGCACGCCGGCAGTCTGCCGCGCAGCGAAGCGCTCGTGGCGTTGCAGGTAGCACGCTTCAAAGGAGATGTCGTAGATGACACGGAGATGGCCGCGGCGGTTGTCGAATCCACCCGGGAAGTCATCGACAGACAGCTCGAATGCGGCATCGACATTGGCAACAACGGTGAGCAGGCGCGCGAGAGCTTCTTCACGTACGTGCAGCACCGCATGTCCGGATTTGCCGGGGTCAGCGAGCGGCCGCCGTTTCAGGACATGGTCCGCTACCCGGCGTGGCTGCGATTGAAGATTCCGGGCTACAGCCAGGGCGTGAGCCTCGCGCAGGCGCCGCAGGCGCAGGGACCGGTGCGCTACGTCAACCGTGAACCGCTCGAGACGGAGCTTGCCGGGTTTGCCGAATGCCTGGCCAATGCTGGCTCCGAATTCGTGCAGACTTTTGTCACTGCGCCGTCACCGGGTATCATCGCGGCGGCCATGCAGGACGTGCACTACGGCAGTCTCGATGCATACATCGCGGACCTGGCCGCTGCGCTCAGCGTCGAATACCACGCGATCACCGAGGCAGGTCACGTGCTGCAGCTCGACTGTCCTGACCTTGCGATGGAGCGGCACACTTATTTCGCGGATCAACCTGACGAGGTATTCGTCGAGTTCGTGGACAAAGTTGTCAAGGCGATTGGCACGGCGCTCGAGGGTATTGCGCCGGAACAAGTACGCATGCACGTCTGCTGGGGAAATTACAACGGTCCGCATGACTGTGACGTGCCTCTGGAGACCATCCTGCCGAGCCTCACCCGCGCCAGCGTTGGTGCGCATGCCGCGGGTTGGCCATGGAAAGCATCAGCGCACCAACG
>JAAUXY010021936.1_pt1 | contig 16534 bp, 9 predicted proteins | sample 7278121 | NCBI WGS metagenome assembly JAAUXY01 (sample SAMN14350117, study PRJNA611818) | marine sediment metagenome | isolation source: surface marine sediment (1.8m) | place: French Polynesia: Moorea | collected 2018-08 | reverse complement strand
TAAATGAATACCGTGCTGCTCATTGAATCTTCGCTCTAATGATCCATAGAAGGAATAGGCATCGTAAGGCGTACCGCTTATATAGCCCTCCTTTCCCCATCTTCTTGATAACGCAAAAGAATATCCCCATCCGGAAAGACCCGGGGTTCTGTTATAACTCGCCATTATTCTTGTTCTGTACGAGCGATTTGAAATTGAACTTGTGAATCTCAATCCGGGTCTTAGTGAGCTGGGTCTTGTATCAAGATTGCTTATCCCCAGTATTCCTCCAAAACCAAATTCGGATGGTATAAGTCCTAATTGATACGACCTATTGCGAAATACATCATTCATACCGCCCCAATTGCTCCACTGAGGTCTGCCATTTAACATTCTGTTTATCGAAATACCATTAATATGGACATTGCCATCCCCGGAATCATATCCTCTTATTCTAAAAAATGCCTGGTTAAGATCAAATGCAGCTCTGTTTATCAGGATATCAGTTCCGGCAGAAAGCGTCCCTGTATTGGGTACGAAGTTTTCATCTAATTCCAATTCAGCCTGTTTTATCAAAACTAGATCTACTTTCGCATCAAGGTCATATTCCATGTAGAGTTCCCCCAAATCTATCCCGGAACCATCCAATAAAAGCTCGAATGACAACTTTTGATATTCAGGCAACCTCAACGAGAGTGTTGTAGACCCAAGCTTTTGTGACCTGAGTTCAAAGCCCCCAAATTGGTCTGTTATAACTCCCGTATCCAAATCCCCAAGTGCTACAGATACTCCATTCAGAGGTTTTTTTGTGCCCGAATCATAGACCACACCCCTAATCAAAGTTGCCTGTGACATAAGCTGCAAATTATAAATAGAGGTAATGACAATTAAAAAAAGAGAAATTGAACGCTGCATGATCTGAAATGCTCTAATAATTATGGCCAAATTATAATGCCGGACTGCAGTGGCCTTGCCGTTACCAGCATTAATTTGGTAATGACAATTACAATCAGATGATCAGATCACTGATAGCTATTCTCCTTCTTCAAAGTTTGGGCGCACAGCAGCCAAAAGAGTATATAGTACGCTCCATTCTATTTTATAATGTTGAGAACCTCTTTGATACTATTAATGATCCCCTGACACTTGACGATGATCGCACACCAGAAGGTAAATACAGGTGGACAAAGGAGCGATATGAAACCAAGCTGGATAGAATAGCGAAGGTTGTCGAAGATTTTAAAATCAATGGTATGTCGGCCATACCTGATCTAATAGGCCTATGCGAAATTGAGAATGTATTTGTTCTGCAGGATTTAGTGAATCACAGCCGTATGCGACCAATGGGATTTGAAATTATACATCATGATTCCCCGGATAAAAGGGGAATAGATGTGGCCATGCTTTACAGGGGTGATAGTTTTATGCCTGTTGCTTTTCAGAAGCATCACCTAAAAATTCGGAACGAAAACTTTTATACCGAGAGTACAAGAGATCAATTGGTGGTTAAGGGATTTTTAGATGAGGAAGAAGTGTACTTAATTATTGTTCACTGGCCTTCGCGCAGGGGAGGTACTCAGATTTCTAACCCGCGTAGAATTGCAGCTGCTCAATTGACACGTAAAATACTGGATTCAATTAATCGCCTTGAACAGGATTCAAATATCATTATCATGGGCGACTTCAATGATAATCCTACAGACATTAGTGTACGTCAGGGAATAATAAATTACCGCAGAATGCATGCGGCTGATTCTGTACTTTTCTATAATCCTATGGAAATTCTGTATAGAAAGGGCTTAGGTTCCCTGGCATACAGAGACCAATGGAGTTTGTTCGATCAAATAATCATTTCAGAAAAACTTAGGTCGGGCAGCAAGGGCAACTATAGATTCTGGAAAGCAGGTATTGTTTATAAAAATTATCTGATGACAAGAAACGGGCGTTATAAAGGTTACCCATTACGCACCTATGCCGGTGGTACTTATACTGGGGGATTTAGCGATCATCTCCCCGTATATCTTCTATTGATAAAAGAATTGGAAAAGGATCATTTAATGGAGAGGAAATAAACTCCTCCGTATGCCCGTTCTTACCCCAACCACGGCGCCCAGGGGATCCTGCTCAGGATAAACAAAAGTCCCAAACCATAGAAGATAGCGATGGTTCGGAATTTCTTTTTGCCTTCCAACTGCTTTTTATGGCGAGACCAGCCGATGGTGATCAGCACTATGGCCGCAATATTGATGGCCGGGTGTTCTACGGCCAGAAGGCGGGCCGGTGCATTCAGGCCGCCCATGCCCAGGGTCTGGATGGCTTTGAGGCCGTTGTCTGAAACAAAGAAAAGGATGAGTCCCAGCAGGAGCTGCATATGGGACAGGATGAGCGCATAGAGGCTAATCCTAAAATCTTTCTCAAACCTGAATTCCTTATTGCCCGCAAGGCCTAGAATGGCATTGGCTACGGCAAAAATGAGGATGGCCAGGACCACATAGGCCATATAAGAGTGTACGTATTGTAAAACTTGCATGAGGGATTTTTTAGATGGCTAAATGTACTATTTTTTAACAAAAAACCCCGACGCTATGGCCGGGGTTTTTCATAAACTTACTTAACTATTTATTCGAATATGTAACGTACACCTAGCTGGATCTGCCATCTTGAAGAGGCTAAACCGAAGTCGTCTACCTGCTCAAAATCATCCAGAGTAAGACTAGGATCAAAAGTAAAAGCAGGGGTAGTGGCAGCCGGAAGATTATCTAAGGCATCGTCTCCACCAACTACCGTCCTGATGGGTGCTGCTGCACTTCCACTGACAAAGTATCTTTTTCCCCAATCCTTGTTAATGAGGTTGGTGAAGTTGAAAATATCCAATGAAAGTTGTAGCGTATGTCTCTTATCTCCGGATTTAAAGTATATATCCTGAAGAACTTTAAGATCAACTACATTACTCCATGGAGCTCTTGCGCCATTACGCTCTGCATACTGCCCTCTTCTGTCGCTGAGGTAGTCACTGCTGTTAATAAAAGCGTTAAGTGCTGTCCATTGTTCTGCTGCTGTGGCAACCACATTACCTCCGCTATCGGTAATATCAACCAGGTTGATCTCACTTGCGTCTCTCGGGACATAAATGAGGGCGTTATCCCTGGAATCATCGTTCAATAGATCTGCACCTTCCTGGTAGATAAAGCTGTATGGTTGTCCTTCCAATGCCTCATAGAAGAGACCGAAAGTAGTTTTTCCTCCAAATTCCCCGCCGTATTCAAGGGCGTAAGAAAGATTGAGTGTGAATCTGCTTCCTAAGGAGAAATCTGATTCAGTAACAGGGAGGTTGGAATTCTTACCATTCACGGTTTCCTGGTTCCTCCACTGCGAACTGTTCTGTGAAGAAGTACCGTCAAAGATCTTGTTAGACTTACCATAGGTATAGGCTACAGCTCCCTGGAAACCATTAACATATGGCTTTCTCAACTGGATGGTGAGGTTAGTAGCATCACCCTCTTTGGTGTTAGAACCGAGGATGATACGGTTGTAAGTGTCGTCTATCTCATCCCTCCTGTCGTAGAACGGCCTGTTATCTGCCCCGGCAAAATTACCGGCAGGGCCCCTAATGTTTAGGTTTTCATAATAAACGTCCTGGATCACATCGGTATAAAGGAAATCTACCGAGGCGATGAGATCCCACCATGGCAGTTTTTGATCCACTGCAATGTTATACTTGGTAACCTGTGGCAATTTGAAATCGCTGGCGAACAGGTCAACATTACCACCTACACCACCTGAACCGGGAGCTGGATCCTTAAATTGATTATTCACGTCCGGCTCAAAGGGCTGGCCGAATTCAAACATGAATCCACCGGTGATACCATTATTGTTATAGGTAGCACCAGGCCATACCAATGGTACCCTGGAGGTAAAGATACCGATACCACCTCGTACCTGAGTTTCACCTCTTCCTTCTACGTCCCAGTTAAAGCCAACACGCGGTGCCCAGTGTATCTGGGCGTCGATTCCCTGGCCTACACGCGCACCCTGAAGATTCTTGCCCTCAGCTTCCAGCAACGGGATAGTCCGAGTATTGAAATCGTTGTTTACAGAACCATCTTCCCAGAATGGAATATCGATCCTTAAACCGGCGGTAGCCTTAAAATTGTCTGTAATCTGCCACTCATCCTGAACATAGAATCCGGCCTGGAAGAGATCAAATTCAGCGGCGCCGTCAGATTCATCACCTACGGCATCACTACCAACAAGCGAGTACCCGTGTTGATATACATCGGCATCTTCCTGGTTAAGGAATTGCTCAAGACCTGTGGCGATAAGAGCACCGCTACCGTCAAACTGATCTTCAAAAGTATAATCACCAAAGTTAAAGGCGAAGAAAAGGTTCTTTGTAGAAGACCATTCCAGGTTCGTACCCAGTGTTATGGCGTGAGCCCCGGAGTAGATCTCAAAATTATTTGTTATCACAAAGATATCCTGATTCAGGAGGTTGGCTGTGGAGAATGGTTCGGAACCGAATTCGATATCACCGGCATCGTCCTGGATCCCTACAGTTGGGAATGGATCCCCGGATGGGTCCCTATCGTCCCTAACTCTTGTGTAGGTAAGGATAAAGTTATTAGCGTACTTATTCCCAAAGCGCGAGTTCAATTCAAGTGCTGAGGAATTGGTAGTGGTTTTGAAAAATTCCGAACCATTGATAAAGCCTATATCGTCTGCATCGGAAGAACGAGCTTCCAAATTCTCTGCCTGAACAAATCCGTGACGGAAAGAAAGCTTGTGGTCTGCGTTGATGTTCCAGTCCAGCTTGACCGTAAATTTATCACTTTCCAGAGTACGGACCGCCTGGTCATAAGTACCCGGGTTATAACCATAGGTAGTTTGCAGGAAGCTGGCGAGGTTATCCAGATCTGCTTCCGAAGACCGGCCAATATAATTATCAAAATTAAAAGGCTGAGGGATCTCATCGTCCTGGCGTTCGTAATTGAAAAATGCGAAGAACTTATCCTTTACGATTGGCCCGCCGATCCTGAAACCATAGGTTTTGGCTGAGAAGTCGTCCAGCTTTTCCCTGTCGTCACTACCGGCAAGATCTGGTGGTGTTTTCCCTGCCAGGCCTTCATTTCTTACAAAGTAGTAGGCCGAACCTTCCCATTCGTTAGAACCGGATCGTGTGATCGCGTTTATAGAACCACCGGAGAAACCCGATTGTCTTACGTCAAATGGCGCAATGTTCACCTGAAATGTTTCGATCGCATCAACGGAGAATGGATTCACACCGGTTTGACCTCCGTTTGTACCTGATCCTGCCAAACCAAATACATCGTTATTTACAGCACCATCAATATAGATAGCGTTGTAACGGTTGTTCTGACCAGCAAGGGAAATGGAAAAACCATCATTCCCTTCAGTCAACTGAGCCTGGGGTGTCACCCTCACAAAGTCGGCAATAGACCTGGAAGCAGACGGCAGGGTTTCGATATCTCTTTTCGAGATATTGGTACTGGGTCCGGTTCTGTTTGGACCAAATACCCCTGTGCCCTGTGCTGTAATTACAACTTCCTCCAGAGCAGTGGCCGATTCAGCCATCTGGGAATTGATCCTGGTTGTCTGGCCCAGGCTGAGGAATACCCCATCCCTCTGATCATCGGTAAACCCAACATAGGAAATGGTGATTTGGTATGGTCCCCCGGTTCTCATACCTGAGATCCTGTAGAAACCGTCAAAATCTGTGGCAGCACCGTACGTAGTATTGGATGGTACGTGCACCGCTACCACACTCGCACCCGGGAGTGGTTCCCCGGTGTTGTCAGTCACCTTACCTCCAATAGAGGCGGTTGTGACCCCCTGTGAAAAAGCCATGGATGTTGCCAACAAGGCGACCAAGGCCATGTAAAAATTTCTCATAGTTCAAAGTGTTACTTAGTTAACTAATTCTCGATGCAAATGTGGTTTAAAATGGCAGTTTTGACATTAAGACATCGTTAAATTAGGACACTAAATTTAACATAAAATTTGCAATTAATACCTATGATTCCCGAGATAAATACAGGAGTAATTTCTCGGCCTGAAAAGGGTTGATCCTAGCCTTTAAAATGTCGAAGGAGGGCGGTGGTGGATGAGTCGTGTGAACTCATGGAATCGCCCTGAATATCGGCCAAAATTGTAGTGGCAAGCTGTTTGCCCAGTTCAACACCCCACTGATCATAACTAAATATGTTCCAGATATAACCCTGTACAAAGATCTTGTGCTCGTACATGGAGACAAGCGCCCCCAAAGAAGAAGGTGTCAACTGATCTATTAGAATCGTATTGGTAGGCTTATTGCCTTCAAATACCTTAAATGGCAGAAGCTTTTTAATTTCGTCCTCAGAAAGATTTTTGGAGTCCAATTCGGCCCGGACCTCTCCGGGAGTTTTTCCATTCATCAGTGCCTCGGTCTGGGCGAAGAAATTGGCCATTAGTTTCTGATGGTGGTCCATGTCGCCGTGAAGCGATCTTTTAAAGCCGATAAAATCTGCCGGGATCAATTTGGTTCCCTGGTGAATGAGCTGAAAGAAAGCGTGCTGTGAGTTCGTGCCCGGTTCTCCCCAGATGATGGTGCCGGTTTCATATCCAACCCGGTTCCCTGCTCTGTCAACACTCTTACCATTACTTTCCATGATACCCTGTTGGAGATAAGCCGACAATCTGCCGAGGTATTGGCTGTACGGAATGATAGCCTCAGTCTCCGCATCGTGGAAGTTATTGTACCACACACTTAAAAGTGCCAGTACTACCGGGATATTCTCCTTAAAAGGACTCTCCTTAAAATGCCTGTCCATCTTATGTGCCCCCTGGAGCAGCTTATCAAAATTATCATAACCGACAGCCAGGGCAATGGAGAGCCCTACAGCACTCCACAGGGAGAAGCGGCCACCTACCCAGTCCCACATGGGGAAAACGTTTTCCTGAGAAATGCCAAATTCATCAATCTTCTCCAGGTTAGTGGATACTGCAGCGAAATGGGTGGCGATATCCGCCTCAGAGGCCGATTTCAAAAACCAGTTCTTGATGGTTGTGGCATTGCTGATAGTTTCCTGTGTAGTAAAAGTCTTGGAAACGACAACAAATAAGGTAGTCTCCGGATCGAGATCTTTCAGAATCTCATGTACGTGGTCCCCGTCCACATTGCTTACAAAATGCGTTTTAAGATGGTTGGCGTAGAATTTCAACGCTTCACAGATCATAGCCGGACCCAGATCTGAGCCGCCAATACCGATATTCACCACATCGGTAAAGGCTTTTCCGGTATAACCTTTTTTAGATCCGGATATGACAGCCTCCGTGAATTCCCTGATATGGGCTTTCACCTCAGTAACCTCAGGGATCACATTGGTTCCGTCCAATCTGACTTCTGCCGTTTCCGGTGCCCTGAGTGCCGTATGCAGAACGGCCCGTCCTTCAGTTTCATTGATGGCATCACCGGCAAAATACTTTTGGATGCCATCCTTTAAGTTCAGTTCATCGGCCAGATCATATAGCAAGCTGAGTGTTTCTGTAGTTACCCTGTTCTTCGAATAGTCTACCAGGAAGTCCTCAAACTGAATACTCATGTTTAGGGCCCTGTTGCTATCTTTAAATAATTCCTTTAAATGAAGGTCTTTTACAGTATTGTAGTGCGCTTCAAGAGCCTTCCAGGCTGTTGTAGCGGTAGGGTTAGTGTTCTCTAGCGGCATGTTACTAATTAAGGGTTACCAGCTCGTCTTCCGGGACCTGATGTTCAAATTCAATACAGTCTAGTTGATCTTTTATAGGATTAATGTAACTATAGTACTCCGGTCTCAAAGGTTGCGGAAGCGGATCTGCAGCAGGAAGCTTTTCGCGAAGAGGATCCACTTGCCTGCCATTCTTCCAGAAGCGGTAACAAACATGGGGACCTCCGGTATTCCCGGTCATCCCTATCCAGCCGATCACGTCGCCTTGCTTCACGAATTCACCTCTCTTTACTTTTTGCTTCTTCATATGAAGGTACTGGGTACTGTAAGTGGCGTTATGTCTTATTTTAACATACTTGCCATTGCCTCCTCTTCTTGTGGATTCTGTAACGACACCGTCTGCAGTAGCCATGATGGGTGTTCCAATTGGGGCGGCATAATCTGTACCGCGGTGTGGTCTAACCTTGTATCCGTAATACCTGATCCTTCTTTTGAGATTGTACCTGGATGAGATCCTGCTGAATTTCACCGGGGCTCTCAGGAAGGTTCTGCGTAGGTTGTTGGCTTCATGATCGTAGTAATCGATGATATTTTTCAGCGAATCTGACTCATAGGCAAAGGCGTAAAGCGGTGTTCCGCTATGCTCAAAATAGGCTGCTTTGATAGGCTCTGCTCCTGCATAGACCGTATCATTGATGTATCTCTCATTGTAAATTACCTTAAACCTGTCTCCCTTCTGAAGCCGGAAGAAATCAATGGTCCAGGCATAGATCTCGGAAAGGTCATTGGTAATGGTATAATCGATTCCCTGGTCCAGTATGGCCTCTGACAAAGAGGATTCAATCACGCCGGAAGCCTCCCGTTCCACATATTTTATCTCCTTCCTCGCCTGGTAAGCCTGAACGGAATCCCTGTAGTCCACTACGGTGTAATTTATAAGGTCGTTCTGGTATACGAATACCTCAAGCTGACTCAGGCTGTCTTTTGATTTTAATAAGAAATAGGGTTTCCCTACACGGATCTTGCGGGCATCAAATACTTCCTTGTAGTCATTAATGACCTTTAGGACCTTGTTGTAGTCTACCAGGTTCTCCTGCATGATCTCACCAAAACTGTCGCCGTACCGAATTGTATCTCTGACAACGTCAAAATCGCTGAGATTAAACCCGAACTCACGTGTCTCAACAACAGGTTCCGGCAGACTCTCCGCAACAGACTTATCTGACTCCTCTTTCTGTTTTTCAGAACATGATGCCAAAAGCAGCAATGCCAAAAATGTGCCCCAGATTTTTTGCATTATTCGTATTTGATTTTTTCCGGATTAAAACGATGGTCTACCCATTGTTTGCCCCAATTATTTAATTCTTCGTTTGAGTACAGACTTGGAAAAAATACGACTTTTTGAAAACTGGGTGGTAAATATTCCTTCCAGTTTGTTCCTCCTGTCGCCTCAATCGTGCTGTTTTCCTTGTCGAGATATCTGTATGCAGAACCCAAATGAACTAATGGCCAGTTGATGTTAGCATTGATATCCATAATTTTTAACGCCTCTGTGAGGGCTTTATTATGTTTATTTTTGTCGCGCAGATTCAGGTATTTGTGGTATATCGTGTTACCTTTTAAAGCCTTAGCTGTCCGGATGAATCGCGGCGTATACCTATATTCAAATTGTTTGAGCGTAAGTGTCTTTTCGCCAGTTTCTTTATCGGTGGCTCCTTTCTTCCAGTAAATCTGTTCGTACAGCTTCTCAATGGGATCTTTTTCAGAATAATCCGTACGCGCTTCCTGGTGTACCAGATTCTCCAATGGCGTTGCGTAAATTTCGATCATCCGGTATTGCGCCGATTGAAAGCCACTTGAGGGTAGCAGGGCCATGCGGTACTTTAAGAATTGTTCTTTTTGCATGCCCCTGACCATGATACCGAAGGAAGATATCAGGGCCTTGTAGTAGTTGTTGATACGGCTAAGTTTTTCCAGGAAAAAGTCTGCATTCTCAGATTTATCATCAACTATCTGTTTTTCTTCATGGAGTATCAACTTAAAGTATAGTTCGGTGATCTGGTGATACATGATAAAGATCTCCTCGTCCGGGAAATGAGTGCGAGGTACCTGCAGGCTTAATAAGGTGTCGAGGTGAATATAGTCCCAATAGGTGAGGTATCGCTGGTAAAGGAGTCCATCGAGGTAAGAGCTCATGTCCTGACCCGAATCCTTGTATTTCTCTTGTAGTTTGGAAATTTGAGATTCGATTTGCTCTTTGTCTTTCATTACGGTTCTAGTCCATTATTATCTTGAACTGATTCCTGAGACCGTTATATCCGTCCAGATCTGCTTTTATGGATCCAACAAGGAGATCTGCCTTGATCCTGATCGGGATCTTATTCAGATCGTTTGAGACCCAGAGTGAAAGACTTTCCTGTTCTTTAAATATACGCCCCGATTGTACAAATGGCCTGAATTTCAGGCATTCAACCTTGCCGTATTTGGTCTTTATAACCTCTTTTCCAAGATATTTCAGTTTAAACTTAAATATCCCGTCATCATCAAAGAGCATTTCCAATTCAAGGGATTCGCCTTCCACAAGATCCTCGGCTTCAAAATTATTTCGCAAGAAATAAAAAGCGCTTATAAGGTCCTGAATGCTGTCCTGGAGCGTAAAATTAAACTTTTTATTATTTTTCTTATCATTGAAAACGGCTATTTCCTTGCTGTAATCAAAATTAATTTCCTGATCCCTTGTATAGCCTCCCTCGTCAATTTTGCGTATAAATCTATAGGGTTTCCCGTCTTTGATATCAAAATAACTTTCGTACCTGTCATCAACCTTAAAAAAGATATTGGCAAGCCCGGTGGTTTTCCCACGTCCTACAACGTGATAGACCTCATTGTTATGAAGTGTGTCTTTTGTTAGGTGGAGTGTCGCATAACTCGCATTCAGAAAACCGTAATGGACACGAAATTTCAACCACTCGCCGGCCTTAAAAGCTGCAGGCACTTTACTTTTCTCCTTTTCAGCAGCTTTCTTTTCTACCCTGGCTGAATCTGTGAAAACAAAATCGGATGTATCCTGGGCATTTAGCAACACCCCAAGGAGCATAATAAAAATTATCACCGACCTTTTCATAACAGATTTAGTATCAAAAATATTAAATTATTGCGCTTATAAACCACTGTTTACCATTACTTAATGCGCACTTACCCTTTACTTAAACAAATTTTGTTCCAAACTATTGTATAAAAAAAGCCCCGACAGACGTCAGAGCTTTTCCTAAATAACCAACCAAACTTTAAATTATGAAAAACCAATACTTAAAGTAACAAGGGAACCACCCCTTATTTGACGTAAATTTAATACAAGAAAGACTTCGTCTGAAAGTATTTAACGTTCTTTAACTAAGCTCTTAACAATACTTTATTAGAAGCTATTTAAAATTTACAAATCCTTAAGAGTTGGCGGTTATAGCGTCCCTCTGGAGGCCTGTTCACGCTCAATCGATTCGAAGAGCGCTTTGAAATTTCCCTTGCCGAAAGACTTAGCGCCTTTGCGCTGAATGATCTCTATGAACATTGTTGGCCTGTCCAATACCGGCTTGGTAAAAATCTGCAATAAATATCCTTCGTCATCGCGATCTATCAGAATACCCAGTTCCTTTAATGGAGCCAGTTCCTCGTCAATCTCTCCCACACGATCCAGCACATCTTCGTAATAGGTTGCGGGTACTGTAAGGAATTCAACGCCCCTGTTGCGGAGTGCAGTTACGGTTTCAATTATATTATCCGTAGCTACTGCTATATGTTGAACGCCTGCACCATTATAAAACTCGATATATTCTTCTATTTGCGACTTTTTCCTACCTTCTGCGGGCTCATTGATCGGAAACTTGATGCGTCCGTTGCCATTGCTCATCACCTTACTCATCAGGGCCGTGTATTCTGTTGAAATGTCCTTATCGTCAAAGGAGATCAACTGCGCAAAGCCCATGACGTTGGCATAGAAGTCGCACCATTTATTCATTTCGTTCCAGCCTACATTTCCAACCATGTGATCAATGTACTTCAGCCCCACATCTTCCGCCCGGAAGTGAGGATTCCAAGCTATATAACCGGGCAGGAATGGTCCGTTGTATTTTGATCTTTCCACGAATATGTGAACGGTTTCACCATATGTGTGGATCCCTGAGAGCATCACTTCGCCATTTTCATCTTCCAGTTTTTTGGGTTCAAAGTAACTCTCAGCGCCTCTTTTAGTGGTCTCAGCATAGCTCTTTGTTGCGTCATCTACCCATAGGGCAACAGCTTTTACTCCATCACCGTGGGAATTAATATGACGGTTGATCTCCCCATCGGGTTTTAAAGGCGAGGTTAGCACCAACCTTATTTTATCTTGTTGAACCACGTATGAGACACGGTCTTTGAGTCCTGTCTCCAGTCCGGCGTATGCCACGGGCTGGAAACCCCAGGCAGCCATATAATAGTAGGCAGCCTGTTTAGCATTGCCCACATATAATTCTACATGGTCCGTCCCCAAAAGAGGTAAAAAGTCCTGAGCCTGCTCATTTTCCTTTGGCAGCTTTAATGATGTATTATCGAATGTTGACATGATTTTTGAATTGAATTGAATTATAAAAAAAAGAACATGAGAAAAGTTGTTCCAATGTCGGGAACATCTTTAAACTACCACATTGCCCTGAAATGGGCCGATATTTCAATTCGCACTTTCAAAACTTGTTGATATAGTACTACAAATATCGTAAAAATAAGTCGAAAATAAGTTTTAGAGAACTGTCTTAAAATGACTAGAATCAGTATCCTGTAAGACCCTAAGTTGCTTAGAACCAATAACCGATGCTAAAATAGAAGTTCCCATCATCAGTCTCTGGTGACCAGGAGTAGAGAACCTGAACAGGACCGAAGAATGATTCCCATCCGTAACCCACGGCATATCCGGTGAAGTCCGGGGCCGTAAACCACTCACCTGTTCGAAAAAGATCGTCTTCCACATTGGAAATATTGGCTGCAAATGTCAGGTGGTGATTCCTGCTGAATTCCAAATCGGCGCGCGAATAGGCTTTGACGTAACTGTTACCGGGCAGGCTGAGGAACTCATAACCAAGAAAAGGCATGATATTATTCTGAAAATCGTTGCCATATCCACCCAGTATAAAGTCGAAAGTAGTAACGTTAGACTGGCCAAGCTTGAAACCGCCTTCAGTTTCTATATTGATGGAAAGTTGATCTGTCAATGTAAAAGCAGCACCCATCCTGGCTTTGGCAATAGCGAATTCGTCAAAGTTGTCATTGAAGTCCGACGAGAATAAATAGAGGTGAAAATCTCCGTTGAAATAGAGGCCCTTTGATGGGAAATAGCGATCGTCATATGTGTCCAGAACCAGTGTTCCATAAGTATTAAAGTAATTGCTCTTTTCAAAAAAAGTACGTCTGTCCGAGGTGGGGCTGGGACCCTCTTCGGGATCTGAGGTAACATTCAGGGTTCTTGTACTGTAACTGATCCATTTATGTTCTATACCGAGCCGAAGGGCAAATTCCTCTCTAATCGCCGTTTGAACGTAGAGTTGATTAGTGATGTCCTGAACATCCAGATTGATCTCGTTGACAGCATTTCCGGCCAACACATCAAAGTTGGTCCGCAATACATCCACATCTATTTCCTCTTTAAACTCATCCAGACTGGAGTGAAATCCATAACTCCAATATGAACCCTTGTCTATATAATAATCGAGATTATATCTGATGTTATCACCAAGGATAAAATCGAAAGAGCCCACATCGTCTTTGAAGAAAAGATTCTTCTTGGTAATATTGATCAGGGCTGCGGTCCTGTACAGGTCGTCATAATGGATACCCAGCCGTAAAAATGTCTTATCCGGACTTTCCCTCAAGATTACCTCTAATTGGTCTCCATCGCCACGGGATATTAATCTGTAACGTACGCTGATAAAGTTTCCGGTTGCAGCGAGATTGTTGATCCCCTGTTCGAGCTTACGGAAAGATATCTTCTCATAAAGATCAAACCTGAGTTTCCCCTTTATATAACCCCGTGAATAATTCTCATTGCCTCTCAATACCAGTTCTGTGATCATAAGGGTATCGGGTGGGTTTATCACAACAGGAGCGCGTTCAGTTGTGTTCATCTCCTTGCCATATCGGGTTAGAGCTTCAATCTGCTCCCTGGCTGCATCCTCTCCGGCACTTATAATATTACTGATCTTATCAAAGTCTATAACCGAGAATTCCTCCATTTCAGGCTTGATATAGATGTCTGTCAGTCCCGCTTTAGCCTCCATGGCACCAACGGTCCGGTAATTATTGATCTGAAGAAGAATATCCGTTGCAGACAGTAATTCTTCCCTGTCGCGAAGCCCGTGTTGTACATCCACTCCAACAACGAGATCAGCGCCCAAAGCCCTTAACTCTTCAACAGGATAGTTGTTGAGAACACCACCGTCTATTAGCAATTTGCCGTCCAATTCCGCCGGTTCAAAAAGTGATGGAAAAGATCCGCTGGCCAGGATAGCCTCCGGCAAATAACCACTATCAAGCAATACCTCGGCTCCATTTTCAACATCCGTTGCCACACAGAAAAATGGAATGGGTAAGTTGTTGAAATCATCAATATCCTTTACATGGTAGAGAAGCCGGATGAGGCTATTATAAATATTCTGTCCACTGGAGATCCCTTTTGGAAATGAAAGCTTGAAACTGTTGAACGGAAGTGTAAGTGCATAGCGTTCTGAATCCTCTTTTTCATAGAAACTCTTATTACCTCTAGGGAATTGATCCTGAATAACCTGGTCAAAATCCACAGCACGGAAGATAGAATCCAACTGGGTAGCTGTATAGCCGGAAGCATAGAGCCCTCCTACTATCGCACCCATACTGGTACCACCTATAAAATCAATTTGAACTCCTGCTTCTTCAATGACTTTTAAGGCACCTATATGGGCCATCCCCTTGGCACCTCCACCACTGAGGACCAAACCGATCTTTGGTCGCTCAGTAACTTCACCCTGGGCAACAGCATTAATGCAGCACATCATTGCAACAAGAAGAAATACTATGTACGGGATTGTAGCCTTCTCCATCAGTGAAAGTTTTCATATATTTTCCTTGCCCGGGCCAGACCAACAGATCTTGTCAGATCTTCTAAAGAAGCTTCTTTGATCCTCTTGACAGATTTAAATTCCTTTAGCAATTCCTCAGCTGTTTTTTCACCAATGCCATCAATCATTTCCAGTTCGGTATTGATCGCGGCCTTGCTTCTCTTGTTGCGGTGGTGTGAAATCCCAAACCTATGCGCTTCATTTCGCAGTTGTTGGATGATTTTAAGTGTCTCCGATTTCTTGTCCAGATAAAGCGGAATTGGGTCCTGTGGGAAATAAATCTCTTCCAATCTTTTAGCAATGCCTATAATAGCTATTTTACCTCTCAGGCCCAGCACATCAAGACTTTTTAATGCCGATGACAACTGGCCTTTGCCACCATCTATAACTATAAGTTGCGGTAAGTTCTCACCCTCGTTTAATAGTCTTTTGTATCGGCGGTGAACCACCTCTTCCATGGAGGCAAAATCGTCTGGCCCGCTAACTGTTTTTATATTAAAATGACGATATTCTTTCTTAGCAGGTTTCCCGTTCCTGAAAACTACGCAAGCTGCCACCGGGTTTGATCCCTGAATGTTCGAGTTGTCAAAACACTCAATATGCCTGGGTTCTTCTGATAGTCGGAGGTCCTTTTTCATCTGGGCCATAAGTCGATTCGTATGCCGGTCCGGATCTGCGATTTTCGATTGCTTAAATCGTTCCTGCCTGAAGAATTTAGCATTGCGTTCCGAGAGTTCAATCAGGCGCTTTTTATCACCCAGTTTGGGGATCACTGTCTTGATATCGTCGGGAAGGCTTAGCGGGAAGGGCAGGTAAACGGTTCCGGAAAGCGAATTAAAACGCTGTCTCAGTTCCACGATCGCCAGTTGGAGCAGTTCCCTATCCTCTTCGTCCAGTTTCTTCCTGATTTCCATGGTATGGGAGCGCACTATAGCCCCATGGGAAAGTTGCAAGAAGTTCACATAAGCATAGGACTCGTCAGACATGATACTGAAAACATCTACATTGTTGATCTTAGGGTTAACTATGGTCGATTTTACCTGGTAGTTCTCAAGGACCTCAATCTTCTCTTTAATGCGTTGGGCTTCTTCGAAACGCATCTCGGTAGCCAGCTGCTTCATTTCCTTTCTGAAATACTGGATGGAGGATTTGAAATTACCTTTTATAATTTCCCTGATATCGTCAATCTGCTTGTGATAGTCATCTGCTTCCTGCAGGCCTTCGCAAGGGCCGAGACAATTCCCAAGATGGTATTCGAGACATTTCTTGAACTTGCCCCCATCAATCTTTTCTGCCGAAAGATCATAGTTACAGGTTCGCAGCGGATAAACACTCTTTATCAGGTCGAGCAGAGTTTTTACCGTTCTCATTCGCGTGTATGGCCCGAAGTATTCAGAACCATCCTTAATGATCTTCCTGGTAGCAAAAACCCTGGGGAATCTTTCGTTCTTAATGCAGATCCAGGGGTAGGACTTATCATCCCTAAGTTGTACGTTGTAGCGGGGTCTGTACTTTTTAATCAGGTTATTTTCCAGCAAGAGGGCATCTGACTCCGTGGGTACCACAATATGCTTGATACTGTGGATCTTTTTCACAAGAACCCTGGTCTTTCCAGAGTCGTGGCTCTTTACAAAATAGGAGGTGACCCTTTTCTTGAGATTCTTTGCTTTACCCACATAAAGGATGAGGTCGTCTTTATCGTAGAATTGATATACACCAGGTTCATCCGGTAGG
>JAAUXY010069095.1_pt1 | contig 16546 bp, 12 predicted proteins | sample 7278121 | NCBI WGS metagenome assembly JAAUXY01 (sample SAMN14350117, study PRJNA611818) | marine sediment metagenome | isolation source: surface marine sediment (1.8m) | place: French Polynesia: Moorea | collected 2018-08 | reverse complement strand
TGCGTCTTGTAGATTGCCTTGCCGCGTTCGAGCATGCCGGCGTCGACCAAAATCGTCGGCGGCGCCGGGCCTTTTCGAACAGGCTTGCCATCGGGCGGCTCAGCCTCGACGGTGCCGTTCGCCAGCAGGGCGACGAGGCAAGCGGCGGAAGCGACGCGTAAATTCACCGCTTACCTGCAATCAATCGCGTTGCCACCCATACTCACCTGCCATACGCGTGTAGCGCTCTATGTTGTAGTCGACCTGCGCCTCGGTCTGCTCATCGCAGTCGCCGATGATCGGCAGAGCGCGCAGGATCTTGCTGTCCGGGTCGATCAGGACGCGCGCCGTGTCGGGACCTCGATCGAGCCCGAGTCGTTCGAGATCTCGACGACGCTGATCTCGCCGTTCACGGCGACCTCGACCGGCATCGGGAACGAACGTCCGCCCGGAACCGTCCAGCTCAGAGTCAGCCGGCCGTCCTCGCGCGCTTCTTCGAGTTCGGGCATTCCGGCTTCGTACATGTATGTGTCCACCAGCCAGGCCACGTCCTCGCCAGCCTCTTCCGACATGATGCGAGTGAACTCCTCGGTCGTGCGGTAACGCGACTGGACCGGGTAATGCAGCGACCACGGCTCTGCCGTGTCAAATATCAGCCGTCGCGTGCCTGCCCAGAATGCGTCCTCGCCGATGTAGTTACGGAGCGTGTGCAACATCCACGCGCCCTTCGTGTAGATGTCGCGGTTGTCGAAGGCTTCGCCCACGTCGACGACGGCCGGGTTCGCGGCCGGGTCACAGTGCTCGGTATCCACGTAAGCGCGGAACATGCCGTCGAGATAGCCCATGCGGCCGACGGTCTCCTCGGCGTAAACGTGCTGCATGTAGGCGCCGTAGCCTTCGTGCAGCCAGGAGTCCTGCGGCCGCGCGTGCGTCATTACGTTGCCGAACCATTCGTGTGCGAGCTCGTGATGCAGGAGCCCGTCGAACCCGTAGGTGCCGCGCTTGTACTGCTCGCCATAGCCGTTGATCGTCTGGTGTTCCATGCCGAGGTGCGGCGTCTCCACGAAGCCCACTTTCTCGTCGCCCCAAGGATACGGGCCGATCATGCGTTCGAAGAACTTAAGGTGCGGAATGGCGTCGGACTCGATCAGCGCCGCGGCCTTGTCGACGTTCTTCGGCAGCGCCCAGAAACGGATCGGGTAGGTCGTGCCGTTGACGCCGGTGTACTCCCGCTCGATGAGCTGGTAAGGGCCGCCGTTAATCGCGATCGCGTAGCCCGCGTACGGGTGATGCGACACCCAGTTCCAGGTCTCATACCCGTCGCCACGATCCTCGACGCTCTCGAGCACACCGACCGATGCGACGGTCACGCCCTTCGGCGCCGAGATCGATACGCGCACGCCCTCGTCGGGCTTGTCGGCAAAGGTATCCTTGCACGGCCACCACAGGTCGCAACCCTCGGTTTGCACCGCGGTTGCGAACCACGGCGTGTCGTCGATCTCGGACCAGACAAAGCCGCCGTGCCACGGTGGCGCCTTGGCGACGTGAGGCTTGCCGCCGTAATCGATCGACACGGTCGCCCTGCTGCCGGCCGCCATGGCCTCGGGCAGTGCGACCGTGAACCTGTCCTCGTTGCGCGTGACCGCGAGCGACTGGTCGCCGAGCCGAGCGTCCTTGACGTCGAGCCTCGGGTCCAGGTCGAGTTCGATGGCTTCGAGCGTGTCGTTGGCCGTGAACGTGACGTCGAGCGTCCCGTCGATCGTTCGGGTGTCCGGCATCACCTTGAGTGACAGGCCGTAGTGGCGCACGTCGAATGCGGCCTGGATGGGCGACATCGCCCTGCCCGTCCGCGCGGTATCAGGGTGAACGTCGTCGTGAAACGGCTCGCCGCGGGCGGCAGATTGGAGGGCCTCGACAATGTCCGGAGCCAGTCCCGCATCTTCGCCGGTTGCGTCGGCCGATTCCGGCGTTGTCCCGTCCGAGCAGCCGGCGGCCAGCGCCGAGAGAGCCACGATGGCGTAGATAGTTTTCAAATCAGTCACGGTTGTGCGTCTCCTTTGAGTCGGCCTTGCGATCGCTTTCCGGTTGCGATTCCCCGAGGTGGCGATCGAAGTACTCGAAGAGCTTCCCGTACAGGAAGCGGGCGTAGTACGGCTCACTCCTCCACGCGTGGGTCGCCCCGGGCGCCAGTGCGAAGTCGAAATTCTTGCCCTTGCGAATGAGCTCGTCGGCCAGCACGGCGACGGTTTTGAACGGCACGACGTGGTCCTGCATGCCATGGATGAACAGCAGGTGATCCTCGAGATTGTCCGCGTAGTAGCGGGCGGCGTTCTCATAGATCTCGGGGTCAGTGTCGGGGCGCCGCACGATTGCAACGTCGTCAGTGCCGAAGAAGTACGGATCGACGGCCGAGGCGGCTGCAACCGCAGCCTGGAACAGGCCCGGTTTCTTCAGCAGCGTGTACACGGACAGCGTGCCGCCGTAGCTCGAGCCCCAGATGCCGAAACGATCCGGGTCCACGTACGGCAGCGTCTTCATGTACTTGACGGCGCTCGCGAGGTCCTCGATGTCCTCGCCCGCGAAGTCGAGCAGGAATTCTTCCCGGAACGCTCGTCCGTAACCGGTGCTGCCGCGCACGTCCACCTGCACGACGATATAGCCGCGCTTGACGAGCAGCTGCTGGGCCATGCTGTAGGTGCCACGCCAGCGATTCCTCGCCGTATTCGAATAGGCCGGGCCGAACAGGACCGGGTAGAGCCGCGAGGGGTCCAGGTCGGGGGGCTCGAGAATCCGCGCGTGCAGCACATAGTCATCGATCTCGCTCGGGAAGCTGACATAGCGCGCCTGCGCCCATTCGTGCTCGCGGAACGCAGGCAACGGCGACGTCGTCACGCGCTGCATCTCGCCGCCGTCGGCGCTGACGACGTAGATCTCCGGCGGATTCGCATCATCGCTGTGGATCACCGCGACGGAGCGGCCGTCCGGCGACGGGAACCCGGTGTGCCGGCCGGGCCGGTTGGTGATCCTTACCGCTTCTCCGCCGTCGAGGGACACACGATAAACATGCTGCTCATAGGGATTCACGCCGTTGGCCTCGAAGAAGACCATGCCGCGCGCGGCGTTGACCTTCGGCGCACTGAGCACGTCCCAGGCCGCATCCGTCAGCCGCCGCAGCGATCCCGAGGCGGCGTTGATGGAATACAGTCCGTAGCGGTCCTCGCGGTCACTCAGGAACACGACGTGCTCGCCGTCGGGCTGCCAGCTGGAAGCGAACGCCGTGTAGATCCGGCTATCCCGACTGCTGCGCCAGATTTCACGCTCCGCGGAATTTGCAGGGTCGAGCGTCGTGAGCCAACGGTCAACGGCGGTATCTGTCGCGAGATCAAGCAGCAGGATGCCGTCCGGTGACCAGCTAAAGCCGACAACCTGGTTCGCGGTCGGGTCGTCGAGATCAAGAAGCTCGAGTTCCCGGCGCTCGACGTCCACGAGCCCGACTGTTCGCAGTTCGTTGGGATCGCCCGGGTAGCCGCGCCGGACTTCATTCGGGTTGGTTTCGTCGGCGAGGTAGTCCGGGAACGGCACCTTGCGCATTCCGCGCCGGTCCACGTAATGCACGGCGATCGTCTTGCCGTTGGGCGACCATTCGTAGGTCGGCCCGCCCCAGATACCGGGGCCGATCTCGCGCTCGGGCCGGCTGTATCGGCCTAGCGGCAGCGAGGAGAGGCTCGCGATGCCGATGTCTGTGGCCGCGACGGGCGTGCCGCCGCCGACGTTGACCAACCACAGGTCGCCGCCCTTTAGCCAGGCCGCTTTTGAGCCATCGGGCGACACGGTGAGATTCGAGGCGCCGGGGCCGATCTCCGCAAGCTGCGATGTGCGGCCGCGCCGGACATCAGTCGCCCACAGCGCCTCGCCGCGCAGGGTCAGAATCGTGTTTCCGTCCGGTAGCCAGGCGATGCCCCGTACCGATCCGGCATCGGCATCCGTGTCGACACGCCGCAGGTCCTTGCCGTCCTTAGCGGCAATCCACAGCGCGCGTTCTGATGTACCGCTGTGGTTCCAGGCAAATGCGAACCGCCGGCTGTCGGGCGACCAGACGGGGTTCGTGGGGACGATACCGGTGATGCCCGGTATCGCGAACGCCTGGTCTAGCGTAATCGGCGCCGGTTCGCTTGCGTTCGCGTGCGGAGTAAGCTGGACCGCAGCCGCGAGCAGCAACACAGCCATTGAATCGCCAACGCGCAAACGGAACCTTCGAGCGCTGCGTACGGACGTCGACTGAGCTTTATTGTTCATATCATTCTCTGACGCCGATCAACGAAGCCGATATCATTATTACGCTTTGCGATTTATGCAGCCTGTCGATCAAAGTGTAGACGATCAGTATGTGCAAGAAACAGGTTATTGCGCCTGTCCATGGCGCTTTCGAGACGCGCTCAGCACCGCCAACTGGAACTCCACTATGAAGAACCTTCTACCGTTGCTTTTCTTGTCTCCTGGCTTCGCACTGGCCCAGTTCGTCGATCCGCAGAACGTACTGATCGACAACGTCAACATCGTGGCCGCCGAGGCCGAGGGCGTCGGCGCCGTCAATATCCTGATCCGCGACAACAAGCTCGAGCTGCTGTCCCGGGAGCGGATCCCGGCGCCGGAGGGCGTCATCGCGGTCGATGCCGCCGGCGGCTACCTCGTCGGCCAGCTCGCGCTCGGCGAGACGCCGAGCTTCATCATCCTCGACGGCGATCCGACGACAGACTTCGAGATTCTGCTCGATACCGACTCGCATACCGTATTCGCGATCAATGACGGCGAACTCCGCCGCTTCAATCTTGGATTCGAGACGGATGCCATTGAGGCGCCCGCCGAGGAACCGGACCTCCCCCGCTGGCTCGCATATACGCCGCCGCCGCTGGCCGTACCGACCAACTACGGCGATCCGGACAAGTTCAACCAGTGGCAAACCGAGAACACGACCGGCCTGTTCACTGCCGCGGTCGTGCTGGACCGCCAGCACTGGCCGTCGCAGAACTCGGCCAGCGAGCAGCAGGTCGGCGACCTCGAGGACTTCGAGGGCGGCGAGATTCGTGGCTTCCGCGTGGGCGTCATTGGCACGCTCGACTATTTCGAGCGGCCATGGGTCTACACCGTATTCGGCGCCACCAATGCTTTCGACAAGGGCTTCGAGATCGACGACCAGGACGACTTCACCTGGTTCGACTATCGCCTGGACATACCGCTCACGGACGGCATCAACCTGAGCGTCGGTAAACAGAAGGAGCCGATCTCGATGGAGCGCGTCATGTCCCTGGTACAGCTGCCAATGCAGGAACGCACCACGGTGTCGGATGCGCTGCTGCCGTCCCGCAACTTCGGCGCGGTCGTCTCCGGCAATGCGCTCGGTAACAAGATGAGCTGGGCCGGCGGCGTCTTCAACAACTTCATCGACGCCGAACAGTCGATCGGCAATACGGCGACGCAGCTCATCGGCCGGGTTACGTGGGTCCCGTTTGCGTCGGCCGACGACAGCAACCTGGTCCACCTCGGGGCCGGCGCCCGCTTCTCCAACGCCAAACAGGGCACGCGCTTCGTTACTGAGCCCGAGTTCAACAAGAGCCCGAACTTCGTCGACACCGGCCTGCTGGATACCAGCGACAGCAGCACGTGGAATCTCGAGGCCAGCTGGCGCCGCGGCCCGTATTGGCTGCACGGAGAGTACGTCCGCGCGGACCTGGATGCGCCAACCGTAGGCGACCCCGGCTTCCGTGGCTACCACGTCACGGGCTCATGGATCCTCACGGGCGAGATGCGCGAGTACCGCTACCAGAGCGGCATTTTCGGACCGGTGCCCATCGCGCGTACCGTTCACCAGGACGGCTGGGGCGCGGTCGAACTCAGCGCCCGCTACTCGAGCCTGGATCTAACCGACGGACTCGTCGACGGCGGCGAGATCGACATCCTGTCGCTGGGTGCCAACTGGTGGCTGACACCCGTATTCAATGTAAACTTGAACTACCGGTTCATAAGCAACGACAAAGACGGCCTTTCAGGCGACGTCCAGGGCGTCATGGGCCGCGTCCTCCTGATACTCGAATAAACCCTGCGGAGCTCAGATATGCGAATCATCCGAATCCTCGGCCTGCTGGTTATCACCGCGATGGCGACAGGCTGCTCGAGCGGCAACCTGCGCTCGGACTACGACCCCACGGCGGATTTCAGCCAGTACGAGACCTACAACTTCTTCGCGGATGCCGGCCCGGAAGCAACTAACTACCAGAGCTTCTTCTCCCAGTACATGGTCGCCGCCATCTCGAAGGAGATGGAAATGCGCGGCTACACCAAGTCCGACGATCCCGACCTGCTCGTCAACTTTAATGCGATCCTGCAGGAGAAGACGGACGTACGTACGACCCCGGCGCCGTCGATGGGCAGGGGCTACTACGGCTATCGCGGTGGCTTCTACGATCCGTGGATGGGTTACGGCTACGCGACCGAGACCCACGTTTCGCAGTACACGGAAGGGACCTTCAATATTGACCTCGTCGACGCTCGCCAGAAGAAACTCGTCTGGGAAGCGGTCGGCGTCGGTCGCGTTAGCCAGAAAGCAATCGAAGAGCTGGAAGAACGCGTCAATGAAGGCGTGCCGAAGTTCTTCGCACTGTATCCGTTCGAGGCCGGCAGCGGAGTGCCGGTGACACCCGAGAAGTAGGGAAGCAGACGCCGCCCGGATTCCAGATGCGCCCGGTCATCCTGTTCACCATGCTGCTGTTCATCGGAACGGCAGCGGGTCAGGAGCCCGCCCCCGAGGCTCCCCAACCACTGCCGCCGGAAGTGGCGGCAGATTTCGAGGCCCAGCTCGCGACGATCGAGCAACAGCGTGCCGCCATCGACGACCTCGAGACCCGGCTCGAGGGTTTCGACGAGGCATTCGCCGCGGTACTCATCGACGTCTTCGAGTCGCGCATGGACACGGTATGGGCAGCGATGTTCGACAACTCACTGAAGCTGGCGCGCGACGTTGCGGCACAGCGGGACGCCGGTTACGACGTCGCCGGCATTGTCGCTACGCTCGCGAGCGATCTGGCTGAATTCCCGAGTCGGGCGATTGCGGCCATGGACAGGATCGGCGAGAAGGCCGTATTCGCGACCGAGGACAAGGCGCCGGCCGAACTGGTGCTGCTCGACCAGCAGCTGCTGGCTGCCGTACAGCGAAGTGACGCAATCCTGCAGTCGCTCGTCACCTACACACAGATCGCCGAGTCGATGCAGATCGACGCTTCGGAACAGGTCGAGTTCCTGCTCGAGCGGCTGCCGGATTCGGCCGCCAATCGCTCGGCCTACCTGCAGCTGTCGATCGACCGGGTAGGCGTCGCTCGCAATGCCGTTTCCACGCTTCCGAAGGACCCCGATCTGCCGCAGCGGCTGCTGGCGGCGGAGGCGCGAGTTGTCATCGCCTCGGAGACGCTGCAGGACATCGTCCGGCTCATGAACGCGATGGATCTCGATACCAGCACCTACCGCGCGCAGATCCTGAGGGCGACCGGCGAGCTCACCACGGACGTCCTCGACGTCGGCGTTGTTCGCGGCCTGCTCGCTGATTGGTCGGCGTCGGTCTACGATGCCGCTCGCACGCAGGGACCGAAGTTCGCCTTGCGCGTGCTCATCTTTGTCCTGATCGTGTTTGTATCGATCCGGCTCGGCCGGCTGGCCAAGAGACTGGCGACGCGTGCGCTAACGTCGTCACGGGTCAGAATGTCACACCTGCTGAAGCGCATGATCGTCTCGACGATCAGCAACATCGTGCTGTTCCTAGGCCTGTTGATCGGCCTGTCCCAGCTCGGTATCTCGCTCGGGCCGCTGCTGGCCGGTCTCGGCATCGTCGGCTTCATCATCGGCTTTGCGCTGCAGGACTCGCTATCCAACTTTGCGTCCGGGCTGATGATCCTGCTGTACCGGCCATTCGACGTCGGTGACTTCGTCGAGGCCGGCGGCGTCAGCGGCCGCGTCGACGCGATGAGCCTCGTCAACACGACGTTCAAGACGCTCGATAACCAGGTGCTCGTCGTGCCGAACAACAAGATCTGGCAGGACGTGATCGTCAACCTCACCGCACAGCGCACGCGGCGGGTCGACCTGATGTTCAGCATCGCCTACGGCGACGACATAGACAAAGCTAAACAGATACTCGCCGACGTCGCCCGCGAATACCCGGCGATCCTCGACGACCCGCCGCCGAACATTCGAGTCCACGAGCTCGGCGAATCGTCAGTGAACCTGATCCTGAGGCCCTGGGTGAAGACCGACGACTACTGGAATACCTACTGGGATCTGACCGAACTGGTCAAGAAGCGCTTCGATGAAGAAGGAATAACGATCCCATTCCCGCAGCGCACCGTGCACATGCGGGCGCCGGGTTCGTAGGCCGCTTATAGCTGTTTCTTGATCGGGAAGATTCCGATGAAGCCGACCTTGAATCGGTCCCAACCGGTCGTATTCGGCTCCTTCGTGTAGATCACCTCTTCATCCCCGTCCCAGCCGCGCCAGCGCACCTTGCCGTCTTCGTTGAGGAATACCTGGTAGGCGAACTCCCGGTACTTGCTTTCCAGCTCGTTAGCAAAAAACTCGCCGAGTTCCGGGTCGTAGATGATCACTCCGAGCTCGGTGTTGAGATTGGCCGAGCGCGGGTCGAAATTGAACGAGCCGATGAATACCTGCTCGCGGTCGACGAGAAAGGCCTTCGTGTGCAGCGTCGCGGTCGCGCCGCTCGCGTCGACGAACTGGGTTCCGGCAACGGTTGCATCCGGGCGCACTTCGAGGATAGATACGCCGTTCTCGAGCAGTGGCTTGCGTGAGGGCTTGTAGCCCGCGTGAACCGTAAACTGATTGTTGGCGGCCAGGGAGTTCGTGATGATCGCAACTTCAATTCCTCGCTCCTCGAGCTCGGACAGGCCCTCTATCCCGGTCTTCAGCGGGACGAAGTAGGGCGAGACGATGATGATCTCCTCTTCCGCGCTCGCCAGCGACTCGATCAGCGGCGCCGTGATCAGGCTGTCTTCAGTCGCTTTGCCCTTGATGCCCTTGTCCGGGGAATCGTAAACCAGTTTGTAACGCGCCCAGCTGAAGATCGTTTCATCTTCGGCCATGTACGCGTAGACCTTGTCACGTACAGCATGAGCGTACTTCGACTCGAGAATCTCCTCTGTTACTGCCTCGAGTCTTCGCCGGAGCGCGTCGAGCTCGGCCTCGGGGTCATCGAGCTCTTTAACGAAGGCCGGCGCCGGCAATGCCGTCTCGTGATTCCAGTAAAGATCGAACATAGCCGAGACTTCCTGGACGATCGGGCCAACAGTGAGCACATCGAGATCGCCGAAAGCCTTGTCCTCACGCGCACCGAAGTACTCATCGGCGATGTTGCGCCCGCCGATCAGCGTCATCTTGTTGTCCACGGTGAACGACTTGTTGTGCATGCGGCGGTTGATGCGGCCAAAACTCGTGAGCGCCGACCCAACCTTGCCGGCCGCGCCGCGATTGAACGGGTTGTAGATGCGGATTTCGAAGTTCGGGTGCGAGTGCAGCGCCGCCATGCCGACGTCGTAGCCGGACGTAAACATGTCGTCCAGCAGCAGGCGGACTCGCACGCCGCGGTCGGCCGCCTGCAGCAGCGACAGGATGAACGCTCGGCCGACGATGTCGTTCTTGATCAGGTAGTACTGCGCGTCGATCGACTTTTCGGCGCGCTGGGCCAGCAGAATGCGTGCCGCAAGCGCGTCGACGCCATCGCTCAGCGGATGAAAACCGGAATGGTCGGGCGGGTAGTTGACGTCGGCCTCGGCGATCTCCTTGCCGAGGTAGGTGTCGTCGGTATCGGTGAGTGCGTAGGACTCACTGCGCGGATAGTCGAAGTCGATGCTCGCGCAGCCGCTGGTGACTATCAGCGCGGCCGCGAGTGCGATGTGACGATACTTCATATTCAGGTGCCTATTATCTGCCTCGCCCATTGCACGACCTCGCGCACACGCGGCGACGAAAGGTCGTACGCTTCATCGAAACTCACCCAGCGCCACTCGTGATGCTCCGGCTCGCCCGTGTCCGGCGACGGGCCCATGACGACGTCGGACTGCTCGGTCGCGGCCAGAAAGTAGCGGGCAACCTTGCCGCGGCTGTACGGACCGGTCTCCAGGAATCGTTCGCCCCACTCGAAGGAGGTCGTGTCGATGCTGGTTTCCTCGCGCAGCTCACGAATGGCCGTCTCGATGGGCTCCTCGCCTTCTTCCAGCAGCCCCTTGGGAAAATCCCAGTGGTGCCAGGCGCGCAACATGAGCGTAACGTAACCGGATTCGGTCGTCCTTGCGAGTACGATGCCGCAGGATAGCTTCTCCTCGCTCACGGCTACTCGATCACCGTGCCGGGCTCAGGCGCCCGCGCCGCGTAGTATGTCCACCGGCGCCGAATTGATGGCGCTGCGCGCAGCGAAGAAACCACTGGCGCAGACGACGACTATGCCCGCCGCCATTCCGACGACCCACAGCATCGGGTTGAAGCTGTACGGCAGGTTGAACAGTTCGATAGCAACAATAGCGGCAAGCACGGATGCGCCCGCGGACGCCAGCAGCCCCGCGGCCGCGCCCAATGCCGCAAACTCCGCCATGACGCCCGAGAACACGATGCGCTTTTTCGCACCAAGCGCGCGCAGCATTGCGCTCTCGAAACGGCGCTCGTCGATCGTCGACTGCACGGCCGCGAACAGCACCGCGATGCCGGCGGCCAGCGTGAAGAAGAACACGGCCTGCACGGCGAGGCTCGCTTTCTCGATGATGCCGCGCACCTGGCGCAGGATCGAATCGAGGTCGATCACCGAGATCGTCGGGTGCTTGCGCACGAGTTCGACCAGCGCCGGGCGTTCGTGCTGTTCGACGCGCATGCTGGCGATGTAGGTCGTCGGGAAATCCGCAAGCGCGCCGGGTGAGAATACGAGGAAGAAGTTCGGCTGGAACGAATCCCAGTTGATGGTGCGCACGCTCGCGATCGTCGCCTCGACCGTTTGTCCCGCAACCTCAAAACGCAGAACGTCGCCGAGGCCGAGCCCGGTTTCCATCGCGGCTTCCTCCTCGATCGACACGAGTGGCGGCCCCGAATAGTCCTCGGGCCACCATTCGCCTTCGAGTATCTCGTTGCTGTCACTCAGGGTTGAGGCGAAGGACAGGTTCTGCTCGCGGTTGGCGAACCACTCGCCGCCCGGATCCGGATACGACCGTTCTTTCACGCCAGTGCCGTTGATCTCGATCATGCGTGCGCGGACTAGCGGCGAGAAATCGGGGGGCAAGATCTCGCGGGCCTCGAAAATACCGGCAACCGACTCGGTCTCGTGCGGCTGGATGTTGATCAGGAACTGGTTCGGCGCGTTCTCATCCAGCGTCTGCCGCCAGCCTTCGAGAAGATCGGTGCGTACCAGCGTCAGCAGCAGCAGCACCGTAAGGCCCAGGCCGAACGCGACGACCTGCACCGCACTCGCGCGGCCGCGGCGCGCGACGTTCGCGAGTCCGTAGCGCCAGGCTACGCCGACGCCGGAGCGGAAGCGGCCCATCGTGCCGACCAGCCCACGGCCGACAGCGTACAGCGCCCCGGCAATTGCAATGATGCCGCCGAGCACGATGACCAGCATCCTCGCATCACCGACCGAGCGATACAGCAGCGCGGCCACGGCTGCGAGCGCGAGGCCCGCGACCAGCAGCCGCGACGGCGCCGGCGGCATCGCATCGTGCCGCAGCACGCGCAGCGGCGGTGTGTTCCTGAGCTGGATCAGCGAGGGCAGAGCAAAGCCGACCAGCAGTACCAGGGCGCTGCCGCTCGCCAACACGACCGGCGTGAATCCCGGGTCGGGCAGGTCGCCGGCAATGATGTCGGCCAGCAGCCAGCTGAGCGTGGTTTCCGCAGCGAAGCCGATGACGCTACCGATTGCTACGCCGATCACACCCACCATCACGAGCTGGATCATCGCGACGGTGATAACGAAGGACTGGGTCGCGCCGAGGCTCTTCATCAGGGCGACGGTGTCCATACGCCGCTGCGCGAAGCGGCGCGCCGACATCGCAATGGCGACCGCGCTCAGCAACAGGCTGATGACGGCAGTGAGCGACAGGAATCGCTGCGCCCGGTCGGCCGCGGCAAACGCTCGCTCGCTGGACTCCTCGGCGGATCGCAGCCGCAAAGAATCCGGCAGTTCGTCCTCAATAGCGGCGTTGAATTCTGCGACTGCCTCGTCGTTGCCGGCGACCAGCAGCGAATAGCGAACCCGGCTGCCGACACCGATAAGGTCGGTCGCCGCGAGATCGGCTTCATTCATGAGCAGTGTTGGCGCAAGCGACGCGAAACCGATCGACTGGTCCGGCCGGTAGGTGACGACGGCGGACACCCTGAGCGTCGCGGCGCCGACTTCGACCGTATCGCCGACGCTGGCATCGGTGCGGGCAAGCAGCGAGCCGTCGGCCCAGACCTCGCCCGGCCGCGGCACCCCGTTGGCCTCGAGCTCCTCGCCGAACAGTCGGTCGGCAATGCGAACCGTGCCGCGCAGCGGGTAGCCGTCGCCTACCGCCAGAACCGTCGTCAGCGCACTCGATTCGTCCGCGTAGACGACCGACGGGAACGCGACCATGTTCGCCGTTCTGAGCCCGTAGCTTAAGGCCTGTTCGCGCCAGCTGTCGGGGACCGGCTCCTGGGAGCGCAGCCTGAGATCGGCGGCCAGTACTTCGTTGGCCTGGCGTGCAACGGCCTTGCCGATGCGATCAGTGAGAAATCCGACGGCGGTCAGCGCGCCGACGGCGAGGACGACCGCGGAAAGCAGGACGAGGACTTCGCCGGAGCGCAGCTCGCGGCCGAAGCTTCTGAGCGAGAAGATCAGCGCCTTCATGCAGCCGCGCGCTCGTCGCTCACGAGTTTGCCTGCATCGAGGCTGATCACACGGTCGCAGCGCTCGGCCAGCGCGCTGTCATGCGTAACCAATACGAGCGTTGTCGACGAACTCTGGTTGAGCTCGAACATGAGCTGCATGATCTTCTCGCCGGTGCGCGCGTCGAGGTTGCCGGTCGGCTCGTCGGCGAACAGTACGGCCGGCTCGGTCGCGAACGCGCGTGCAATTGCGACGCGCTGCTTCTCGCCGCCGGAGAGCTGGGCCGGGTAGTGGCTCCAGCGGTCCTTCAGGCCGACTTTGTCGATAATGGCGCTGGCCGCTTTGCGCGGGTCGGCATTGCCGGCGAGCTCGAGTGGCAGCATGACGTTTTCGAGCGCGTTCAGCGAGGGCACCAGGTGAAAGGACTGGAACACGAAGCCGACGCTTTCCGCGCGGATGCGGGCGCGGCCGTCTTCGTCCAGCTGGCCCAGATTGTTGCCGTTCAGCGTGACATAACCTTCTGTCGGCAGGTCGAGGCCCGCCAGCAGCGCCAGCAGCGTCGACTTGCCGGCGCCCGAGGCGCCGATGATCGCGACCGACTCGCCTGCACCGACCTGGAAACTGACGTCCGAAAGGATGGTCAGAGTACCTTCGGGACTGCTAACCTGCTTCGTCAACTCCTGGGCTGCCAGGACGGTTTTTGAACCTTCTTCTTGATTCGACATGCGTAGACTTCTGATCCTTGCTGCGGTGCTGCTGTCGGCGACAAGCGCCTACGGCAACGATAATCCAACGGTGCTTATTTTCGGGGACAGCCTGAGTGCAGGCTACGGTATCGACGTTGACCAGTCCTGGGCGGCTTTGTTGCAGGCCCGTCTGACGTCCAAAGGGTACGAACATAAGGTCATCAACGCCAGTATTTCCGGCGAAACGACCGAAGGGGGCGTCAGTCGGATATCTGGCGCCCTGGAGCGATTTCAACCGGACCTCGTCATTCTCGAACTCGGCGGCAACGACGGCCTGCGTGGCTTTCCGCCCGAGCGGCTGCGCGGCAACCTCGAGACGATGATCTCGACCGCGAAGAAGGCCGGTGCGAGCGTGGTCCTGCTCGGCATTCGCATCCCGCTGAACTATGGGCCGCGCTACTCCCAGGCCTTCGAGTCGGCGTTCCGGGATGCAGCGGGCAGCCAGGACATCCCGTGGATCGAATTCTTCATGGAAGGCGTCGCACTCAACGAATCGCTTATGCAGGACGACGGCATTCACCCGAACGCCGAGGCGCAGCCCTTGCTACTCGACAATGCCTGGCCCATCATCGCGGAGTCGCTTGGGGAGGCGCAGACGCAGTAGCACTCGGACGATGCAGGGGGATCGCTTGGAAAAAATCTGGTTGAAGTCGTACCCGCCGGGGGTATCCCCGGAAGTGGGCGAACCGCAGTTCAGGTCGCTCCGCGACATGATCGAGCACAGCTTCACCGAGTGGCCCGACAACCGGGCCTACACGAACATGGGCACGTCGCTGACCTACCGCGAGCTCGACCGGCTGTCGCTCGAGTTCGCGGGCTACCTGCAGAAGACGCTCGGACTGACGCGCGGCGAGCGCGTGGCCCTGATGATGCCCAATATCCTGCAGTACCCCGTGGCGCTTTGCGGCGTCTTTCGTGCCGGTCTCGTCGCGGTCAACGTCAACCCGCTGTATACGGCGCGAGAGCTCGAACACCAGCTGAAGGACTCCGGCGCGAAGGCGATCGTCATCCTGGAGAACTTCGCGCACGTTCTCGAAGAGGTTCTGTCGGAGACCGCCGTCAAACACATCGTGACAACGGGTGTCGGCGACCTGCTTGCCAAGCCGAAAGGCTGGATCGTCAATTTCGTGCTGCGCCATGTGCGCCGCGACGTACCGTCCTACAGCCTGCCGGACTCGGTCGGCTTCCGGCGGGCGCTGAAGCTCGGCAGCTCGCAGAGCGTCGAGGACGTCGAACTCGGCTATGCCGATATTGCGTTCCTGCAGTACACGGGCGGCACCACGGGCATCTCGAAGGGCGCGATGCTCAGTCATCGCAACATGGTCTACAACGTCGAGCAGTCGATCGAGTGGCAGCGCGACGCGTACGACGGTGTCGAGCCGATCGTCGCGATCACCTCGCTGCCGCTCTACCACATCTTCTCGCTGCAGAATAACTGCCTCATGATGATGGCGCAGGGCGGCGAGAACGTACTGATCACTAATCCCCGGGACCTGCCGGCCTTCGTCAAGGAACTCGGCCAGCACGAGTTCAATTTCGTCACCGCAGTGAACACTTTGTTCGCGGGCCTGATGAACACGCCGGGTTTTGCCGATCTGGACTTCAGTCACCTGAAGGTCTGCGTCGGCGGCGGCATGGCCGTGCAGCCGGCCGTCGCGAAACAGTGGGCCGAGATCACGGGCTGCGAAATCGCCCAGGGCTACGGCCTGACCGAAACGTCGCCATCGGCCGTCTGCAACACGGTCGAGAGCACCTTCAGTGGGTCGATCGGCCTGCCGCTGCCGTCCACGGACGTCATGATCGCCGGCGAAGACGGCAATCCGCTTCCGATCGGCGAGACCGGCGAGATCTGCATCAAGGGACCACAGGTCATGGAAGGCTACTGGCAACGCCCGGCCGAGACCGCCGAGGTTATGCTGCCCGGCGGATGGCTGCGCACCGGTGACATCGGCCGCATGGACGAGAATGGCTACACGTGGATCGAGGATCGCAAGAAGGACATGATCCTCGTGTCCGCGTTCAACGTGTACCCGAACGAGATCGAGAACGTCATCGTCGAGATGGACGGCATCCTCGAGGCCGCGGCCATCGGCGTGCCGGACGAGAAGACCGGCGAGGCGGTCAAGGTATTCGCCGTGCGCACGGACGACAACGTCACGGACCAGGACGTCATCGATTACTGCCGTGACAACCTCACCAACTACAAGCGGCCGAAGGAAGTCGAGTTCCGCGAGGACCTGCCGAAGACCAACGTCGGCAAAATCCTGAGGCGGGCGCTGCGCGAGGAGGAAGTCGAGAAGCGAGCCGCGCAGCAATGAAGCTCGCGGCAGCCGGCGTCGTCCTGTTCCTGCTCGGCGTTGCTGTCGGCGTAGCGAAGGTTCCGCCCGCGCTCGACCCGGTCAAGGTCGCCCCGCATATCTACGAGCTGGCATTCGAAAACGATCGCGTTCGTGTTCTGAAACGCACGATACGAAACGGCGAGACGATGCCGCTCGTGCAGCAGCCGGATCGCGTCGTGGTTTACCTGAATCCCTGCGCCTGGATCGAAGACGACGGCCAGGGCGGCGAGCGCATGCGCGACTACAAGTTCGGCACGCCGACCTGGCAGCCGGCGAACTCACACGGCGGCGAGACCTCCGACGTGATCCAGGAGTGCCGCGTCATCGAAGTGGAGTTGCTCGAGTAGTGGATGCGCTCAAGAGGCTGCTGTTCGGCGGGCTTGCCCTCATAACCGGCTTCTTCAGTTTCATGTTCTTCGTGTTCGGGGCAGGGCATTTCTGGGGCACGCTCTGGGAACTGTTCACGACCAACCCGGTATCCATCAACGACGGGCCGGCCGAGCTGGGTCACAAGACAGGCGGAGTCATTGGGGGACCGCTATTCATGCTGCTTGCCTTCGGGCTGGGGCTGGCCGCGTGGCACAGTGGTCGCAAGGCCT
>JAAUXY010027577.1_pt1 | contig 16549 bp, 11 predicted proteins | sample 7278121 | NCBI WGS metagenome assembly JAAUXY01 (sample SAMN14350117, study PRJNA611818) | marine sediment metagenome | isolation source: surface marine sediment (1.8m) | place: French Polynesia: Moorea | collected 2018-08 | reverse complement strand
GATAATCGGTGCATAATAGATAGCCCGTTCTCCACCGCCGAGCTGAGCCGGCATTTCCTGATGAAAGCAATTCTCGTCCATCACATATGACTTTTTAATCCGTATACCGTAATGGCTCAGAAGCTTTTCAAGACCGGTGTCCAAAGGAACATAAACCGCCTGCTGGCCGCCCATGTTTGCGCCTTGCTGGCCGGCGGGCTGAACTTCGCGGAAGCGATCCAGAAATAGAATTAGATTCTTACCCTTCATTAAAAACTGGTCGATTTGAAAAAGGGCATACTCGGAAAAGGGTTCAGTCGGCCGGGCAATAATAATAGAGTTAAGATTATCGGGTATGGATTCCTCGTCTACATTTACCGGTTTTAATGTGTAATTTTGGGAGATAAGCGTTCGAAAATTGAGGACCGCATCCGGATTTTGGCGAACATTCTGACTCATCGGCGAGACCCCGCCAATATCCAATGTCCCATAGCCTGCCACAAACCCCAGATCCTGATTTATATCGATCAGGGCTTCGACATTGCGGCTAATTTCTTCTTCGACTTCTGTTGTGCTCATTAGCTTGTATTGGGTGCCAATGATCGGTATATTAATTACCTGTAATAAAGGCACCAAGATCCTCTGTCCGTCAAATTCCATGACCATCCCAATGGCACCGTTTCCGGGTGGAATCGTCCCTTGTGCCAAGGCCGGCCATTTAACGGTCATAATGTTATATTTTTTAACGGCGGCCGCCAGGCTTTCATCTGCTGACGGGTCCAAAAATTCGTATGCGAGCTTATTGTAATGTTTTTGGTTAAGCTGTGCGACGACGTCTTCCAGGGCATTGGGAAATTGGGCAAGTTGTTTCAAGCCGATATAGGGAGCGATCTGATTTAACGAAGATGATAAAAATAGTTTGATGTGAATATTATTCTGCAACCCCAGCAGCGCGCTGATCTTATTGTTCAGCTTCTGGAAAGCGGTGGTTAGCTTGTATTCGAGTCCCTCGGTTGTGGCAATGGTGGGAATACGCTCAATCAAATCGCCATGAATAACGACCAGTCCCATGTAGGCCCGTTGAAATTTAACCTCATCCTTTTCAATGGCCTGAATTTGAACAGGATGAATTCCGTAATTGTTTGCCAGCTTCTGGTTTTCCTGGCTCTCCTCAGACAATTCACCTTCTTCAACACTGACGTCGTGGAAGCTGTAATTAAAATTACGATTGGCATGGATGGCATATTCTTCGAGTAGATCATGTAAATAGCGCTCGGTATTATTATGAGGCGCGGGTAGGTTTCTCGTAAAAAAAACCTTAATCGTTAGAGGTTCGTTTAAGGTGGACACCACTTTTTTACTCGCTTCGGAGATAGAATACAATTTGTTGGCACTCAGGTCCAATCTAAAAAAAAGAGTGGTCCCCGCAATGTTGACCAATACAACGATAACGAAATAGACCAAAAACTTAACGTATTTCTCCGATCCTTTTTTCACCTGCATGTTGAACTCCTTACTGTTTTGCCTGCAATGCCAGATAGGCCGCATATAGGCCGACAAAGCAAATGCTGACAAAATAAAGTACATCACGGCTATCAATAATGCCCTTGGCGATATTCTGAAAATGAAAATCTGCACCTAAATAAGAAAAAACACCCAGCAACGATTGTGGTAAGAAGTACAACAACTTGTCAATCAGTGTGAGTGCAAAGCAAATCGATAAACCGATGATAAAAGCAATGATCTGATTGCGCGTCAGAGCTGAGGCAAACAGTCCGACAGCTGAAAAAGCGGCTCCTAACAGGACAGCGCCGATATAACCTCCGATCACCGGCCCCCAGTCCAATTGCCCCATCAACGCTATCGTCAACGGGTAGGCCAGCGTCGGAATTAACATGGCAATGATCATGGCCACGCTGGCGAAAAATTTACCAAGGATGACATCGCGAGCAGTCACGGGCATCGTCAGTAAAATTTCATCGGACCCCACGTTTAATTCCTCAGATATCAGGCGCATGGTAATGGCTGGAATGACAAAAGCAAAAACAACCGGCAGCAGTGCATAAAATGTTCGCAAACTTGCCTGATTGAACAGAAAAAAAGTTGCAAAAAAGAACCAGCCCGTAACCAGAAGGAAAATTGAAATGACGATATAGGCAATCGGTGAAACGAAATAAGCATTGAATTCTTTTCGAAAAATATGGGTCGCCTGGAGCATGTTAGTTCTCCTTGGTAAGCTCGCGGAAAATGTTTTCCAATGACTGGGTCTCCTGGTGAAACTCTAACAGTACCCAATCGGTTTCTTTGATTTTGCCATAGACTTTCGGTCGTAAATCTTCTGTCGATGAATAGCTGAGGCTGACGGTCAGGATGCCTTCGTTCTCAGACATACAGATGACATCATCAAGCTCTTTGACGCCCGCCAGGGTGTCTTTCACGGTTTGAAAATCTGCGTTTTGAATGCTGAGCTTCATGATGTTTTTGCCGCGAGTAGACTGTTTCAGATTCTCGGCACTGCCATCTGCCACGATTTTGCCTTGACTGATGATGACGATACGGTCGCATGCTGCCTCCGCCTCACTGAGGATGTGTGTCGAGAGAATGATCGTTTTTTCTTTGCCGATTTCTTTGATTATTTTGCGAATCTCAACAATCTGATTGGGATCCAGACCCGATGTCGGTTCATCTAAAACCAATATTTCCGGGTCATTCATCATGGCTTGTGCCAATCCGACGCGTTGTTTGTATCCTTTTGATAGCTCACCGATCGGCTGATGCATAACTTCATTGATGCCGCACAGATCCGCCAGTTGACGTATGCGCTCAATTTTTTTTTGACCATTGATCTGCCGTATGGCCGCCACATAGTTCAGATAGTCGAAGACCAGCATATCATGGTACAGTGGGGCTGATTCGGGCAGATAGCCTAATATTTTCTTGATTTCCAAGGTGTCTTTATCAATGCTTAATCCTTTGACGTGGATATTGCCTGCACTGGGTTTTAGGTATCCGGTGAGCATTCTCAATGTGGTGGTTTTCCCAGCCCCATTGGGACCCAACAACCCTAAAATTTCACCTTTTTGAATGTCAAAGTTGATCTGATCCACCGCACAAAGCGAGTGATAATACTTGGTTAGATTTTCGACTTGGATCATGGTACATCTTCCTTTCGACTTGCCCCATCAATGGTAACGGATCGAATTTCAAAAATTAGAAACGATAGAATTCATTAAGAAATAAAGATTTTTCATTTTTAAAATTTGAAACGCTCAACTTAGGTGACGCTGCCTGTATTAAAACAAATGCATATAAAAAAACAAAGCGCTAATGTCAAGATCGGCTTTGCCTTTCATTTATCCGCATCAATACCAAAAGTTTAAAGGGGTGGCGGAACAGGCAGGTGGACAAAAAATCGTTCCATCGTACACATCCAAAAACCTGGAAATTTTATTTGCTAAAACATAGAAAAGATGAGAAATAGATTTATCTTAAAATAATATGTGTATTATTTCCGCATGTTGATAATGATTGGATTTTAATACATTAATACTAATTTTTCAAGTAGCGTTACCCACAAACCGACGCGTTAATCAAATATGGTGGATGCGGTCTGGCGACCTTTTGTAGTTGGTTGGGCTGCAATGCGACGATAATTTTCGGTTCTGGGTTTATATTTTAGGTTTATGAAAGGAGTTCGTTAGATGGGCCCCAATAATGGTGTTAGAAAGTTGTTAGCGTTAGCCCCTTTTTTGCTATTTTTGGCCGTAGCGGTTGGCTTTGATACCATCGGTACTCATTTTGCGGCAAATAAGGTATATGCCAAAGAAATGCAATATTTCAATGCACCCGCCAGTTTCAATCGACTGGCGGTGATGGTCAGCCCGGCGGTGGTGAATATCCGGACAGTAAAAACCATCAAAGGCGGCGGGCCGGTTTTTCGCCAATTCCAGCGTGATCCCTGGGGTAAAGAAGGCCCCTTTAAAGACTTTTTCGAACGCTTTTTCGGTGATGAAACGCAACGGGAGTTCAAACAACCCAGCCTTGGATCGGGTTTCATCATAGACGAAGAAGGATTTGTCGTAACCAACAACCATGTCATCGAAAATGCGGATCAAATAAAAGTGAAGCTCAAGGACGAAAGTGAATTCGATGCCACGATTGTTGGTCGTGATCCCAATACAGATATTGCCCTTCTTAAAATAGAATCCAATAAAAAATTTGCGACGGTCAAGCTCGGGGATTCCGATGCACTTCAAGTCGGACAATGGGTAGTGGCTATCGGCAGCCCCTTCGGACTTGAACAAACCGTGACAGCTGGAATTGTCAGTGCCAAAGGGCGTGTCATCGGTTCGGGCCCTTATGATGACTTCATTCAAACCGATGCCTCCATCAATCCGGGCAACAGCGGCGGTCCCCTACTCAATATGCAGGGTGAAGTCGTCGGTATCAATACCGCTATCGTTGCCACCGGCCAGGGCATTGGTTTTGCCATTCCCATTAATCTGGCCAGAGACATTATTGTGGCCCTTAAAGACGAAGGCGAAGTCACACGAGGATGGCTGGGGGTTGCCATTCAGGATTTGAGCCCTGAAATGGCCGAATACTATAGCATCGAAGAAAAAAAAGGCGTGTTTGTGGCCGATGTTTTTGAAGGTGACCCGGCCGATAAAGCGGGCATCCAGCCCAAAGATATTATCCTGACTGTCAATGGTGAAAAGATAACGACCAGCCGTCAGCTGACCAGCATTATCGCTAAAATTCCGGTAAATGACAGCGCCAAAATAAAGATCCTGCGGAACGGTAAAGAAAAAACAGTCAAGGTAAAAATTGCCAAACGACCTGAAGAAAGGCTGGCCGGCCGGGGTCGTCCCCCCGAGCAGACGGAGGCTTTCGGAATCCGCGTCTCTGACTTAACGCCTGAGATTTCACAACGACTCAATATTGATGAAACCACTGGCGTTGTTGTGACCCAGGTTGAAAGCGGCAGCAAAGGAGATGGTGCCGATGTGCGCGTCGGCGATATTATCAAAGAAATTAACCGTCAACCCATAAAAAATGCTGCTGAATATAAAGCGATTTTGGGCAAAATTGATTCTGGTGAATCGGTTAATCTGTTTATACGGCGAAAAAACGCCGGTTTTTTGGTGGCAAAGCTGGTCAAATAAAATTCAAAAGCGCTGCTTTTGAATTTTAATCACTGATCGTCTTGCTCAAATCGGGGACGGTTTCAGGCTTACCGCGCTCCATGTAACGGCTATCGTCGCTGCGGGCGGTAACATTCTCATAAACGCCATCATCACGTTTGACCAGTTTGGTAAATCCCATATCGCGCAATTCACTGTTGGTTTTTGGGCAGCTGATGTTTGTGCGTGAAATGATTTTTTGTATGGGACCATCACATTGGGGGCAACGCGTTAACTGATCGTCTGCCAACGATTGTTTGACATCAAACACTTTTCCCAATTTACACGCCTCTTTGACATGCTCATACTCATATATTGGCATGATTTATCCCCATTTAAGAGCCGAGTGGCATTTTGAGCTTGGTTGCAATAGCAAAAACAGTACTGCAGTCTTGGACAACAATCCTACTATCAAAATTATAGATGGAATTAACATTCTGTCAAGCTTTTGATACATCTCAGCGACCACCATGACGGAAAATCCGACAGTCCTGAATCCCCTTTAACCACCTAAAGTTTTTTCAAAAGCAGCCGATAGCGGTAATGGGTTTGCGTGAGTCGTCTGAACATTTGTCAGATTCAAATAGATTTGCTGTTTTTGGACATAGGTTGCATTCACATTAAAGCTGCCTTTCAGCAGGTCCCTGAATAATAGCAATGTGCGAAAAAAGACCAGGGTAATGTAATATGAGTAATGCACAGCCGGTAGAACCAGATCCTATCAAACTGAAAATCAAAGAGGCTGAGACCTGTCATTCCATGGGGATGATAGAAGAAGCGTTAACCCTTTATGAGGAAGTCCTTTCCATGTCATCTGCAGAGGACGACTCGGGAAATGGAAGTATAAAAAATAAAATCGGAAACTTAAGAAAAGAATTAGAGTTGCGCGAGATGGCCGAAAGCCAAGGCTTATCGGAAAAAGATATATCTCTGTTTCGCAAAAATTTATCGTTACATGATGATGTTCCCACCATTTTGGATGGCGCCCGTGCACTCAAAGAACTCGGGCTCGTGGAGGAGGCCATTCTGGAATATGAAAAGCTCCTACAGTTTGATTTTGGAAAATCAGACTATTCCAAATTGGATTATTCCCCGGCCCAAATTGTGGTGGATTATCTAACCTGTCTGCTGGTAACCCAACAGGCCCAGGAGGTTGTCAAGAAGGCTTATAAAGTTATTTTTCAGCACAATTTGAACGACAAAGAAACAGCCCAGATTCAATTTTGGCTAGGCGTTGAGATGGAGAAAAAGGATCAACGCGACCAGGCGCTTGAACTGTTTGAAACCGCAGCCAAAATTGACCCCCAGAATCAAGAAATTTCAAGTAAAATCGAATCGTTGAAATCAAGCATTTCCACGAGTTCACGATACGATTATCTACTGCGAAATAAAATGGTTACCACCAATCAACTCCAGGATGCACTGGCGATTTCCAAAAAGGCGGGAAAAAGCGTTGAATTTGTTCTAACCGATCGGTTTAAAGTCAAAAAGGAGGAGGTCGGCAAATCCTTGTCATTGTTCTATGGATTGCCCTTTCGCAGCTTTGATCCGGAAATCATCGTTCCGGTCGAGCTTACCAGTAATTTGAAAAAATCGTTTTTGCTGTATTACGTTTGGGTGCCCGTAAACTGGAGTAAAAAAGGTGTCGAGATTTTAGTCGACGACCCCAAAGATCTTCGCAAAACCGATCACATCAAAGCCCTGATGCCCAATCAGAAGATCAATTTTTCGGTTGGCTTCAAAGAGGATATTGAAAGTTTTATCAATCATTTCTTTGACCCCAAAGTCGAAAAGCTCACTGAAAACGCTTATGACGATTTAGACGATATTATCCCGGACATATCCTTCGAGGAAGAAGAGGAGATAGAAGAAGACTTAACCGGCCTAGATGAGTCCTCCAGTCAGGTGGTTAAGTTTGTCGACCAGGTTCTTGTCACAGCTTATCGCAACAAAGCGTCTGATATCCACGTTGAGCCATCTTCTATTACACGTAAAACAACCATCCGATTTCGCACCGATGGGGTCTGTCATGAGTACATCCAGGTGCCCAATGCCATGGCACCGGCCATTGTATCGCGTTTAAAAATCATGGCTGATCTTGACATTGCCGAACGACGCCTGCCCCAGGATGGGAAAATACGGTTTAAACGCAAAGGCATCCAGGAATTTGAACTGCGTGTGTCGACCATGCCCACCACGGGCAGATTTGAAGACGCGGTTTTGCGTATTTTGACCAAATCTGGAACGCTTAAATTGGACGAACTTGGACTCAGCGAACGAAATTTAGCGGTCCTGCAACGATGCATCATACGCCCTTACGGTCTCATTTTGTGTGTGGGGCCTACCGGTTCCGGAAAGACGACAACCTTGCATTCTGCCCTTGCGGACATCAACGAACCCGGTGTGAAAATATGGACCGCCGAAGACCCTGTCGAAATTACCCAGGCCGGTTTGCGGCAGGTGCAGGTAAAACCAAAAATCGGTTTGGATTTTGCGCGAATCATGCGGGGCTTTTTACGACTCGATCCGGATATCATCATGATCGGAGAAATGCGGGATCGAGAAACCGCCGCCACCGCTATTGAAGCCTCACTGACCGGTCATCTGGTACTGTCCACTTTACATACCAACAATGCGCCTGAGACACTGACCCGACTGCTGGATATGGGTATCAACCCTTTAAACATTGCAGATTCGTTCCTGGCGGTGCTGGCGCAGCGTCTGGTCAGAAGATTATGCACCGAGTGCATTGAAACCTATCAACCCAAAAATGACGAGTTTGATTATATCGTTAAGGATTATGGGGAAGAGCCCTTTGAAGCGTTAGGTATCGAGTATAATTCTGGTTTTAAATTGCATCGTTCGGTAGGCTGTGAGATATGCAATGGCTCCGGCTACAAAGGACGGATGGGCATTCATGAATTAATTGAAGGCACCCCTGAAATAAAAATACTGATCAAAAAACAGGCAACTTCCCAGGATTTGGCCAAACAGGCCATCAAAGATGGGATGACGACGTTGAAGCAAGACGGCGTTCACAAAGTGTTTGAAGGCATCTCGGATATGCGTGAAGTTCGCCGTGTTTGTATCGAGTAAACCTCAAAGGTGGAACACATGTCAAAAAAAGCATTGGTGGTGGACGCGGATTATTTCTTTGTCGAATTTCTCAGTGAACTGCTCTCCAAGCGCGGTTATGCCGTCACCAAAGCTTACGATGGCAAGGACGGCATATCCAAGCTAGAAGACCTGCCGCATGATATCATGTTTGTGGATCTGGTGATGCCCAAAGTCGATGGCAGCCAGTTTATTGATTTTGCGCGCCTGAAATACGGACCGAATCATTTTCCGATTGTGGCTTTGTCGGGCGTTATTGTTGAGCAGCTCGGCAGCCTCGATGAAATCGGCGCTGATTATTATATGGCCAAAGGGCCGATTGACAAGCTGACCGTTCAGTTGAACGGGCTTATGGCGGAAATCGAAACCCAACCGCAATCCCCACCAGACCAAATAAGAATAATGAAAACTGGGGGCGTCTATCCCCGGCGTGATGCGGTCGGGTTGCTAAACGCCCTAAAATTTCAACAGGCGGTCATTGAAAGCCTGGCTGTCGGGGTCGTGGTGGTAGATGTCGATGCGCGCATTGTAAGCGTAAACCCTGTCGCCGCTGAGATCCTCGGCAAATCCCCATCAAATGTTTTAAATCATTCGGTACTTGATATTTTCCCGCCGGAGGCAACGCCCAAACTGGCCAGCATCCTTAAACACGTGATGCAGCTGCCCGATAAAACAAAAATGAGCTTTTGTTCAGACCTGAACCATCGTGCGGTCCGTGCCAGCATATCGGTTATCTCACAATCTGCTGGCAATGGGGGCTGGGTGTTGGTCTTAGAGGATACCCCCCGTAACTGATGCCCTTTCAAAATCCGATTCACCGGCCCATCTGATGCACCTGAGCACCTTTTTATGCGTAAGTTTCAGTCAATTCTTTAAAATGAATCTCCTTGAAGCCAGCGCCTTAATCTGGTAAAGAGTCTAAATTAAACAGAAATTTGTTCGGAGCGATATGCGTTTCAGACAACCTATCGGACCAAGGGGGTTTTATGGTGCGGGTTGGAATTGTGGGCGCCACCGGTTATGCGGGGGCGGAACTGGTCAGAATTCTAAGTGGGCATTCTCAAGTAGAACTGAGCATTTTGACATCGCGCCAATTTGCCGGGGTGAAATTCGAGCAGGTTTACCCGGCAATGGCAGGGTGTGTCGGTATGAACTGTGAGGAGTTAGATTTCGAAAAGGTATGTGATCGCGCCGATATGGTATTTCTGGCGTTGCCGCACCAATTGCCGATGACCCTTGTACCCCAATTTATAGCGCGTAAGGTTCGTGTGGTGGATCTTTCAGCTGATTTTCGGTTTAATGATGCCGGCCTTTACGAATCGGCCTATCAGGCCCATACAGCCAAAGGCTTACTCGATCAGGCCGTTTATGGTTTAAGCGAAATCTATTATGAAGCCATCCAAAGCGCTGCGCTGATCGGAAATCCGGGCTGTTACCCGACAAGTGCCCTGTTGCCGCTGATTCCATTGGTGCGGGAAAATCTTTTGGATTTAGATACCTTAATTGTGGATTCTAAATCAGGCGTCAGCGGTGCTGGCAGATCTTTGACGATCACCAGTCATTATTGTGAGGTCAATGAATCGTTTAAGGCATACAAGGTTGCCAACCATCGTCACAACCCGGAGATGAATGCCATATTAAGCCGTGAAGCCGGCCGAGAGGTTGAATTGACATTCGTACCGCATCTGGTTCCAATGAGCCGGGGGATGCTAACCACGATCTATGTGAAGCCGATCCGAAAATTGCAAGCAGCCGATATTCGTAACTGCTTGAACAATGCCTATTCTGAGCATGTATTTATCCGCCTATGTCCCGACGGGCAAAGCCCTGACACCTTACATGTAAAAGGTACCAATTTTTGTGATATTGGTTTTCAGCTGGACAAAAGCAGCAATCGGCTGATTCTCATATCCGCTATTGACAATTTAGTGAAAGGTGCTGCCGGCCAAGCAGTTCAAAATATGAACATCATGCTGGGTTTAGATGAAGCTGTTGGTTTACGCCCCATTCCCTATCCGCTTTAATTTTCAGTTATTGGTTATCTGTTATTAGTTATTGACTTTTTGCATGGAATGCATTGTATGTAACAAGTATTGCTTCACCCATAACCAATAACGAATAACGAACGTGTAAAGGAGGACAAAGATGACAGCAAAGTTGATTAAAGGAACAGAGATTCGCGAAGACATTTTAAAAGAAATCCAAGATGAGGTTAAAGAAATCCAAGAAAAACATGGTGCGGTTCCAGGCTTGGTAACGATTTTGGTCGGGGAAAATCCAGCCTCTATTTCTTATGTTACCTTAAAAATAAAAACCGCCAATCAACTCGGTTTCAAAGAGATTCAAGACAGCCAGCCCGATGATATTTCCGAGGAAGATTTACTAGGCCTGATTGACAAATACAACAACGATGATTCTATAAATGGTATTCTAGTCCAACTTCCGCTTCCCAAGCATCTTGATGAAAAAAAAGTTCTGAATGCCATCGATCCAGACAAGGATGTTGATGGGTTTCATCCGGTCAACGTAGGTCGCCTGATGATTGGCGGCAAAGAGGTAAAATTTCCGCCATGCACGCCCGCCGGGATACAAGAAATGATCGTGCGCGCCGGGGTGGAAACAAGCGGCGCCGAAGTGGTTGTCGTAGGGCGCTCCAATATCGTTGGTAAACCGATTGCCAACATGATGCTGCAAAAAGGTGACGGTGCCAATTCAACCGTCACTGTGGTACACACCCGAACCCAGGATCTGGCTGCCCACTGCAAGCGAGCCGATATCCTCATTGTGGCCGCCGGGGTGCCGGGTCTGGTCAAACCTGAATGGATCAAACCCGGTGCGTGCGTGATTGATGTCGGTGTGAACCGGGTCGGCGAAAAAATCAGTGAAAAAACGGGCAAGAAAATTGCCATTTTAAAGGGTGATGTAGATTTCGATGAGGCCAAAGAAATTGCCGGTTCGATAACTCCGGTACCCGGTGGAGTAGGCCCCATGACGGTGACCATGCTGATGAAAAATACGCTCAAGTCCCTCAAGTTTAAACTGGGCCTGGAATAATTTTATCCGAATAAGGTGCAAAAATAACTAAAGTTCGCGAGGGGAAAGCCGATATAAGGCATAGATCAAAATATTTATATATTGACAAACAAATTACACCCTAATATATTGTTTTTAGGACAATTTTGATAATTGAAAGGGCAAAGTCACCGAAAGATGGCGACGCAAAACCATGGGTCTAACGCCTTAACGGCCAAGACTGCCAGGTTGCCAATACCGTTAAAGGAGAACGCTTTTGGGTGATCAGGCCTAAGGGCGTTCTTTTTTCGTTTGCCCTTTAGGGGTATGCAAAAATAGGCTGGCGCAAATTCGTTATAAAAGAAACCAGCAGTCTTGACAGGCGTATCGGGTATATGTTACCAAACAATCCCAAAAAGCCTGTCGCCCAGCCGTCTCTTTCATACCCGTTGGATCCAATCACCACCAGTTCTAAATGGAGGCCGATTGGGGGATAAAATTTACACGGGTAAATCCAAAATCTGTTTTTGTTTTAAGGTGTACTACCATGCGAAAGAAAATTTCTTTTGTTGTGCTCAGCAATAGCGGGGCGCCGGCAAAACAATTCTGCGCCTCAAAGACTGCCATCCGATTGGTGGGCGTATTGCTTCTCGCCTGTTTCACTTTTTTTGGTTATGTTATTTACGATTATTTCCAGCTTAAAAATACCACTCAGCACTTACAATCCCGTGAGGTTTATCTGACCAGTGAGCTGGGCGAGATTCAAAACCAACGCAAACAGATTCAGGAGTTTGCCAACGAGATTAATTCGCTAAAAAGCAAATTGGTGGCGCTCAACAATTTTGAAACAAAAATTCGCATTATCGCCAATATTGAAAAAACAGACGAATCAAAAAACATATTTGGTGTCGGCGGTTCTGTACCTGAAGACCTGGATACCCGTTTACCCTTGATGGAGAAACACAACAGCCTGATGCGTGAAATGCACGAGCAGATTGACGAACTGAATCGGGCCTCCATCCATCAACAATATGAATTTCAATCCCTTCTCAAATCATTAGAAGATCAGCAAAATCTTTTGGCATCCACGCCTGCGATCCGTCCTATTTCAAGCGCAGAAAAATCCTGGGTGACTTCCAAGTTCGGATTCCGGCGATCCCCATTTACCGGACAAAGAGAATTTCATCAAGGATATGATATTTCTGCCCGCGAGGGCACACCCATTATGGCAACTGCTGACGGTGTTGTTATTTTTGTGGGGCGTAAAGGATTCTTGGGCCAAACCATTATTGTCGATCATGGTCACGGTATGGTGACGCGATACGGACATTGCCAGAAGTTTCTGAAAAAACGCGGTGAAAAGGTCAAGCGCTGGGAACCGATTGCTCTGGTCGGAAATACCGGCCGCAGCACCGGCCCACATGTACATTACGAAGTGCGTTTGAACGGCATTCCCGTAAATCCGACAAAGTACATCTTAAATTAAGACGCTCAGAACAGACTTTCGCCTTCCTTCCCAGAACGGCTCCGATGATTTAATACCCGTGTGTCCGCATGGCGGTTGGCCGCTGACCGGTTGGGATAAAATCATTTAATTCAAACCAACAGATCTTGCATCCAGTGCTCACCGAACCTATATTTGAAGCATCCTTATAGAAAAGTACAACCGGCTCATTCTCAATTTTATTATTGAGACAACTCCCAGATTTGGTATAATTCACCCTTAGAGATCAATTAATAGATTACAAGAAATGTGAAGGCCACTTTCGAAATGATACTAAACGCATTAACCAAAGTTTTCGGCAGTAAAAACGAACGCGAACTTAAACGGATCCGGCCGCAGATTGAGCGCATCAATGCCCTTGAACCCGCCGCCCAGGCCATGAGTGATGACGAGCTCAAAGCTCAGACGGCCAAATTCAAAGAACGCATCGATCAAGGCGAACCCCTCGATGATCTCTTACCGGAAGCCTTTGCGGCGGTTAGAGAAGCCTCGGTCCGAACGTTGAACATGCGGCACTTTGATGTTCAGCTCGTTGGCGGAATCGTGCTGCATGAAGGCAAAATTGCCGAAATGAAAACCGGCGAGGGCAAAACGCTGGTGGCCACCTTGCCGGCATACCTGAACGCATTGACCGGAAAAGGCGTGCATATCGTTACCGTTAACGACTATCTGGCCCGCAGGGATACGGAATGGATGGGGAACATTTATCAATTCTTGGGTTTATCAATGGGCACCATCATCCATGGTTTGGACGATACCGAACGCCAGGCTGCTTATGCGGCCGACATTACCTATGGGACCAACAATGAATTCGGTTTTGATTATCTAAGGGATAATATGAAATTTGACCACAAATCCCTAGTCCAGCCTCAACTGAATTTTGCAATCGTTGATGAGGTCGATAGCATTCTGATCGACGAAGCCCGGACACCGTTGATCATTTCAGGCCCGGCTGAAAAGTCAACCGATCTATATTACCAGGTTAACGGGCTAATTCCGCGACTATCCACCAAACAAGATTACAGCATCGATGAAAAAGCCCGCTCGGCGACCCTGACCGAAGATGGTGTTGCCCACTGCGAACGGTTACTGAAAGTCGATAACCTGTATGATCCGCGCTATATCGAATTGCTGCATCACATCAACCAGGCTCTGCGCGCTCATACACTGTTCAAGCGTGACGTGGATTATATCGTCAAAGATGGGGAAGTGATCATCGTTGATGAATTTACCGGCCGACTGATGCCCGGCCGTCGTTATAGCGAAGGGCTGCATCAGGCCTTAGAAGCCAAAGAAAATGTCAAAATTGAAAATGAAAATCAGACGCTGGCCACGATTACCTTCCAGAATTATTTCCGTATGTACGACAAGCTTGCCGGTATGACCGGTACAGCCGATACCGAAGCCGCTGAGTTTAAAAAGATTTACGATCTCGATGTGATGGTGATTCCCACCAACATGCCGATGGTTCGCGATGATTTTCCGGATGCGATCTATAAAACGCGTATGGATAAATTTGATGCGGTTTTAGATGAAATTGAAGAATTGCACGCCAATGGTCAGCCGGTGCTGGTTGGCACAATTTCGATTGATGTTTCCGAAGGCCTCAGCAAAAAGCTGAAAAAAAGAGGCATCAAACATTCCGTGCTGAATGCCAAGAACCATGAAAAAGAAGCTGAGATCATTGCCATGGCCGGACAACCAGGCGCTGTCACCATTTCAACCAATATGGCCGGTCGCGGCACCGATATTGTGCTGGGAGAAGGCGTCACCGATGTCGGCGGGTTACACATTATCGGCACCGAGCGACACGAGAGCCGGCGAATCGATAACCAGTTGCGGGGTCGTTCCGGCAGGCAGGGAGACCCCGGCTCTTCACGCTTTTACTTGGCATTGGAGGATGACTTGCTGCGCATTTTCGGCGGTGAGCGCATCACCGGCATCATGGAGAAGCTGGGCATGCCCGACGGCGAGCCCATCGAACACAATATGATTAGCCGGGCGATTGAAAATGCCCAGGGTCGCGTGGAAGGGCACAATTTTGAAATTCGCAAACAGCTGCTTGAATATGACGATGTCATGAATCAGCAGCGGGAAGTTATCTATCGACAGCGTCGCGAAGCTTTGGACGGCAAAAGCTTAAAGCCCGCTGTTGTTGACATGATTCGCGAAAAAGCCGAGGAAATCGCCGCTGACGCCATCGGCGAAAATGCCGTATACGAAGAATGGGATTTAAAAAGTATCCGTGACGCCGTTTTTAAACAGTTTAACTTCTACCTAAATGCGGATAGTGAGGACGAACTAGAAGAGCTCGACCAGGAGGGTTTGGCGGATTTGATTTTTGAAGCTGCCAATACGCTTTACGACCAGCGGGAATCGGCCATCGGTTCGGAAGATTTTAGACAATTGGAGCGTGTGGTTATGCTGCAGACGGTGGATAACCTCTGGAAAGATCATCTGCTTTCGATGGACCATCTTAAAGAAGGTATCGGCCTCAGGGGTTACGCCCAGCAAAATCCGCTGCTGGTCTACAAAAAAGAAGGCTTTGAGATGTTCAATGAGATGATTGGCAGGGTTAAAGAAGAAACCCTGGCGATTTTGTTTCGCATCCAGATCGAAGAACCCAAAAAGATAGACGATCTCAGAGCCCCCAAAGAACAGCAGCTTTCCTTTTCCGGAGGAGAGGAGCCGACAAAACCCAAACCGGCTCAGCGGAAAGCAAAAAAAGTGGGTCGTAATGCGCCCTGTCCTTGCGGCAGTGGCAAGAAATACAAAAAATGTTGCGGTCGCTAAGATCCGCCAAAACAAAATTATTTTCTGACCCTTTACAAGCAATGATTCAGATGATTATTATAGATGCAGACCGCAATCTGAATCTGGCAATAGTGACACCTTGAGTCGCACTCTGCAGCGTTTTGGGGTCGCAACTGTTTTGTGAGTGTTACCATGGGTGACTTTCATCCCGAACTGGAAGAAGGTGTTCGTTCAAAGACCAAAAAGGACGTTAAGGAACCTTCGATGTACAAGGTTCTGCTTTTGAACGATGATTACACCACCATGGATTTTGTTGTTGAAGTTCTTCGATTTGTATTCCACAAATCGGTGATGGATGCGACTCAGATTATGTTAAATGTGCACCGTAATGGTTTCGGACTGTGTGGAATATATCCCTTTGAAGTAGCGGAAACCAAAGTCAACACGGTGGAGACCCTGGCTCGCGAAAATGGATTCCCCCTAAAATGCATTATGGAAAGAGAGTAGATTATGATCAGCAAAGAGCTCAGCGCAACTCTCGGCTTTGCTGTTAGAGAGGCCAAAAAAAGACGCCACGAATACGTCAGTATCGAACATATTCTGTTCGCCATACTGTACGATCCGACCGGCATTGACATCATCGAAAATTGCGGTGGCAATGTTGAGAAACTGATCACTTCGCTTGAAGATTTCTTTACGGATAAGATCGAGCGAATTCCCGACGGCAATGAATATGTACTTCAGCAAACCATCGGTTTTCAGCGGGTCATTCAACGGGCGGTTAACCACGCCCGCTCGGCGGAGAAGCCGGAAGTAACGGTTAGTGATATCCTGGCCTCAATTTTTCTGGAAAAAGACTCGCACGCAGAGTATTTTCTCAGTGCCGAAGGTGTCACGCGCCTGGATGTCCTGAACTACATATCCCATAACGTCACCAAAGCTGCCTATGAGGATTCGCCGGCCGAATTGACCCGTCCCTCCAAGGACAAGACCAAGAAAAAAG